>Ga0123355_10020947_pt1 | contig 10454 bp, 3 predicted proteins | sample TergutEmb28metaG_3_FD_89872 | JGI IMG/M metagenome (GOLD analysis project Ga0123355, IMG submission 89872) | Embiratermes neotenicus P1 segment gut microbial communities from Petit-Saut dam, French Guiana - Emb289 P1 | ecosystem: Host-associated > Arthropoda: Insects > Digestive system > Gut ... | reverse complement strand
ATGTGGCGCGTATGGGTGAGGAGAGGGGGTGTATAGGGTCTTGGTGGGAAACTGGAGGGAAGGAGACCTATGGGGAGACCTAGGGAAGATGTGTTGATAATATTAGGGTGGATCTGCAGGAGGTGGGGTGTGGGTATATGGACTGGATTGGGCTGGCCCAGGATAGGGACAGGTGACGGACGCTTGTGAATGCGGTAAAGAACCTTCGGGTTCCATGAAATGTGGGGAATTTCTTGACTAGCTGCAAACCAGTTAGCTTCTCATTGAAGGACTCTGTACCATGGAGTAAGAAAATAAGTAATGGTTTACTTTCTGCAAATTATATATACATGTTTGATCTTACTGTGACAGTGTCTTATCTAAAGTAGAAAGTTATGTAAGCCTAGACAATGTCACTTGTTGACTGGCAAATATTATGATCTGTACTGATCAAAACATGGAGATTTATTAAATGATGTTTAACATTACACTGCTTGCAACGCTGTCGGTGCACCTAAAACGGGTGTGTGTATTGTGATGGCACTTCTTCATATGTAGTGCGTGAGGTGCAAAGTAATGCTGGGATGTACTGAGTATGTTTAAGATTTTGGACTGATATTTACACTGTACTACAATGTGCTGGTGCAATTGGATATTTCGCTGTTGTATTGTAAGTGTGAATAGGGAAATGTTTATAGCTGCTTGTCAGTGAGAACAGTGCTTACGGCAAAACATTTAAAATTATAATAATCTTACTTGGTAAGCACTTGGTGTTATCTGCAACAGGAACAAAGCCTGTTGCACATTCACACTGTTGCCTATCCTCTGGTGGCGTGTCACAGTACGAGTTTGCAAGATCGCGGCAGTCACTATCCTGGCCGCAGTCACCTCCAATTACTGTAAAATAAAACTAGTGTTATTACTGCTTTTGCCTTATACTCTTGTTGAAGACTAACAACAACAAGAACAAGAACAACAACACCAACAACAACAACAAAAACATAAATTGCAAAGTGGCACATTGGAGAAGCGATTTATAAACATCATAGGGAAATCTTCTTGCAAACAAAAAGCAATTGCAGGTCCCTTCGATGGTTATTTTCTTCCTATAGCTAAGACGGTTACCACGACCAATCCACATAATAAGGTTGGAACTAACAGTGACACTACTTCACACTTATCTATTTTTGTCACGAAATTCTAAGAATTCGTTTTTTGTTTTGGGGGTTCAATCCGTTTCAACTAAAGGTTTAATAAATTAAATTAAATCTCTAAAATCAAAAAGTTCTAATGGATAGGAAGAATTTTCTACCAAGCTCTTAAAAATCAGTGCTTCTTATATCTGTTCCACAATAACCTACATATGCGGTACGTCCATATCATTAGGAATCTTTACAGATCACTTGAAATATTCAAATATTACACCTGTACTAAAAAGGTGGCAAAATGAACATATCTAACTATAGACCCATATCATTACTACCTTCGTTCTCTGCGTCGGTATCTTCAATTTCTGCCAAAATGATGTTGGCCTGTGAGACCAAATTATACTGTTGACTGGGTGTTGAATAAATTAATTATTGTGTTTGACTTATTATAGTGTGATTATTGTTACCCCACACAACACGGATGATTTGTCTTAAAAGTGCCTTTTTTAAATTTTGCCTCTCAAATCGTCTGACCCACCAGTTGTTTCTCTATTTCCATTGCTATCTTATACAACCTACCAACTTAAATCTAAGGCCTTGGGTAATGAAAAGGATACAGTTAGTGAAATATGACTGGACAGGTCAATATGTGGCTATCTGATGAATGATCAGTCCAATAAGTCATACACATTTATGCCTAAAAAGGGACAAAATCAGGAGGAAATGTGGCAAGGGATGCATGGAGAGATAGAGAGCAGATAAATGAAGACTTGCTTGGTTCGAGCCCAACATGCGAGTTTTTGTGAACCTAATTGCGGCAAAATGAGAGATAATTGGGAAATGAAATTGCTTACACTCACTCAACATTATATCTACTGTAACCTTGGATAAAAAGTGGGCAGACCTAAGATGTGTTAAAAAAGTGTGAGAGAGAAAACACTGTCACTATATTGGCAGAGAGATTGTGACCTAATTAGTTGAGTATTGAGTTGTTGTTGGAGATCTTAAAAAACCAGGATGAGGGCGTAGAGGCTGGATTAGTTAGGCACAGGATACGATGAAGTGACAGGCTCTTGCAAACACAGAGACGAAATTACACATTCCATAAAACGGACAGAAATTTTGAGTGGCTGAAAAAATGCATCCCAAGGATTCTGCTTCATGCAGATGGTCATTATTTGTTTGTTTGTTTGGTTCATAGGCAAGTAGGTATCTAGGTAGGTAGGTGGGTAGGTGGGTCGGTATCTAAGTAGGTAGGTAGGTAGGTAGGTAGGTCGGTATCTAGGTAGGTAGGTGGGCAGGTAGGTCGGTATTTATGTAGGTAGTGGGTAGGTAGATCGGTATCTAGGTAGGTAGGTGGGTAGATATAGTCTGTATTTACGTAGGTAGGTGGGTAGATATGTCGGTATCTAGGTAGGTAGGTCGGAAGATATCTAGGTAGGTAGATGGGTAGGTAATTCGGTATCAAGGTAGGTTCGTGGGTAGTTAGGTCGGTATCTAGGTAGGTAGTTAGGTCCGTATCTAGGTAGGTAGGAGGGTAAGTAAGTTGGTATCTATGTAGGTAATGGGTAGGTAATTCGGTATCTAGGTAGGTAGGTTGGTAGATATATTCGGTATCTAGGTGGGTAGGTAGGTCGGTAATTAGGTATATAGGTGGGTATGTAGGAAGTTAGGTGGGTAGGTATTTCGGTATGTAGGTAGGTAAGTTGAAAGGTAGGTCGGTATCTAGGTAGGTAGGGAGATGGGTATCTAGGTAGGTAGGGAGATGGGTATCTAGGTAGGTAGGTGGGTAAGTAGGTCGGTGTCTATGTAGGTAGTGGGTAGGTAGTTCGGTATCTACGTAGGTAGGTGGATAGGTAGGTCCGTATAGAGGTAGGTAGGTGGGAGGTAGGTCGGTATCTAGGTAGGTAGGTAGGTAGGTCCGTCGGTATCTAGGTAGGTAGGAGTGTAGGTAGGTAGTTACTTATGTAGGTAGTGGGTAGGTATTTCATATATAGGTAGGTAGGTGGGAATGGTATAGTCGGGAACTAGGTAGGTAGGTGGGTTGGTAAGTCGGTATTTAGGTAGTTAAGTAGGTTGACATATAAGAAGTCAGGTGGGTAGGTAGTTCGGTATCTAGGTATGTAGGTGCGTTGATAGGTTGGTATATCGGTATCTAGGTAGGTAGGTGGGTAGGTAGCCCGGTATCTAGGTTGGTAGGTAGGTAGGTAGGTTGTTATCTATGTAGGTAGGTGGGTAGGTAGGTCGGTACCTATGTAGGTAGTGGGTAGGTAGGTCGGTATCTAGATAGATAGGTGGGTATGTATATTCGGTATCTAGGTAGGTAGATGGGTAGGAAGGTCGGTATCTAGGTAGCTAATTAGGTCGGTATCTAGGAAAGTAAGTAGGTAGGTTGTTCGGTATCTAGGTAGGTAGGTGGGTAAGTAGGTCGGTATCTAGATAGGTAGGTAGGTAGTTAGGTAGGTAGTTGAGTATCTAGTTAGGTAGGTGGTTAATTAAGTCGGTATCTTTGTAGGTAGTGGGTAGGTAGTTCGGTATCTAGGTAGGTAGGTCCGTATCTAGGTAGGTGGGTATGTGGGAGGAAGGTCGGTATCTAGGAAGGTAGGTATGTAGTTAAATAGTTCGGTATCTAGGCAGATAGGTGGTTACGGAAGTCGGTATTTATGTAGGTATTCGGTTGTTAGTTCGGTATCTAGGTAGGTAGGTGGGTAGGAATAGTCGGAATCTAGGTAGGTAGGTAGGTGGGTAGGTAGGTCGGCATCTAGGTAGGTAAGTAAAAAGTATCTAGGAAGTTAGATGGGTAAGTAGTTCGGTATCTAGGTAGGTAGGTGGATAGGTAGGTCGGTATATAGGTAGGAAGGTAAGTAGGAAGTTAGATGGATATTTAGGTAGTTAGGTGGGTAAGTAGGTCGGTACCTAACTAGGTAGTGGGTAGGTAGTTTGGTATCTAGGTAGGTAGGTGGGAAGTTAGGTCCGTATCTAGGTAGGTAGGTGGGAGGTAGGTCGGTATCTAGGTACGTACGTAAGTAGGTCGGTATCTAGGTAGGTAGGTAGGTAGGTAATTTGTTCGGTACCTATGTAGGTAGTGGGCAGGTAGTTCGGTATCTAGGTGTGTATGTGGGAAGGCAGGTACGTATCTAGTTAGGTAGGTGAGAGGTAAGTCGGTATTTAGGTAGGTAGGTAGGTAGGTATGTAGGTAAGTAGGTTGGTATCTAGGTAGGTAGGTGGTTAGGTAGGTGTGTATCTATGTAGGTAGTGGGTAGGTAGTTCGTTGTCTAGATAGGTAGGTGGGTAGGTATAATCGGTATCTAGGTAGGTAGTTGGGTGGGTAGGTCGGTAGCTAGATAGGTAAATAGGTCGGTATCTAGGAGGGTAGGTGGGTAGGTATTTCGGAATTTAGTTAGGTGAGTGGCTAGGTAGGTCGGTACCTAGGTAGGTAGGTAGATGGGTATCTAGGTAGGTAGGTGGCTAAGTAGGTCGTTATCTATGTAGGTTGTTGGTAGGTAGTTCTTTATCTAGTTAGGTAGGTAGGTGGATATGTAGGTCCGTTTCTAGGTACGTAGTTGGGATGTAGGTCGGTATCTAGGCAGGTACGTATGCAGGTAAGTTGGTCGGTATCTAGTTAGGTAGGTGGGTAGGTAGGTCGGTATCTATGTATGTAGTTGGTTAGGTAAGTATGTATCTAGGTAGATGAGTAGGTCGGTATCTAAGAAGTTAGGTGGGTAGGTAGTTCGGTATATAGGAATTTAGTTGGGTAGGTAGGTGGTGTCTAGGAAGGTAGGTGTATCGGTATCTAGGTAGGTAGGTTGGTAAGTGGGTATGTAGGTCGGTATCTAGGTAGATAAGTAGTTAGTTCGCTAACTATGTAGGTAGGTGGGTAGGTAGTTCGGTATCTATGTAGGTAGTGGGTAGGTAGTTCGGTATCTACGTAGGTAGGTGGGTAGGTATAGTCGGTATCTGCGTAGGTATGTGGATAGTCAAGTCGGTATCTAGGTAGGTAAGTAGTTCGGTATCTAGGAAGTTAGTTGGTTAGGTTGTTCGGTATTTAGTGAGGTAGGTGGAGAGGTAAGTAGGTGGGGAGTAGGTAGGTAGGTAGGTAGGTAGATGGTATCTACGTAAGTAGGTAGGTAACTAGGTCGGTGTCTATGTAGTTTGTGGGTAGGTATTTCGATTTATGGGTAGGTAGTTGGTAGATATAGTCGTATCTAGGTAGGTAGGTAGGTGGGTTTGTTAGGTCGATATCTAGGTAGGTAAGTTGGTCGGTATCTATGAGCGTTAATGCGTAGGTAGTTCGTTATCTAGGAAGTTGTTTGTGCAGGTAGGTCGGTATCTATTTAGGTAAGTAGGTAGCTATATGGTTATCTAGTTAGGTAGGTGGGTACGTAAGTCGGTATCTATGTAGGTAGTCTGTAGATAGTTCCGTATCTAATTAGGTGGGTGGGAAGTTAGGTCCGTATCTAGGTAGGTAGGTGGGAGTTATGTCGGTATCTAGGCAGGTAGGTAGGTATGTAGGTAAGTAGTTCTGTATCTAGGTAGGTATTTTGGTAGGTAGGTCGGTATCTATGTAGGTAGTGGGTACTTAGTTCTGTATCTTTGTAGGTAGATGGTAGGTATATTCGATATCTAGGCAGGTAGGTGGGCAGGTAAGTAGTATTAGGTAGGTAAAGAGGTCGGTACCAATGAAGCTATGTGGTTATGCATTTCGGTATCTAGGTAGGTATTTGGGTAGGTAGGTGTGTATCTAGTTAGGTATTTACAGTTTTATCTAATTGGGTATGTGTTTAGGTAGATTAGTATCTAGATACATAGCTAGTTAGGTCGGTATCTATGTAGGTGGGTGGGTAGGTTGTTCGATATCGATGTAGGTAAGATGGTAGGTATAGTCAGTATCTATGTAGGTAGGTGGTTAGGTAGTTCGGTATCTGGGTAGGTAAGTGTGTGCTTAGGTCGGTATCTAGGTAGTTATGTACATCGCATTCTAGGTAATTAGGTTTGTATTTAGTTAGGATTCTATGTAGGTAGGTAGTTAGGTCGATATCTATGTAGGTAGGTAGGTAGGGCGTTATCTATGTAGATAGTGGTAGGTATTTCGTTATCTAGGTAGGTAGGTGGGTAAGTATATTCGGTAACTACTTAGGTAGCTGGGTAGGTAGTTCGGTATCTAGGTACGTATGTAGGTCGGTATCTAGGAAGGTAGTTGGGTAGGTAGATCGGTATCTAGGTAATTATGTTTGTGGATAGGTAGGTCGGTATCTAGGTAGGTAGGTAGGTAGGTAGGTAGATAGGTCTCTAGCTATGTAGGTTGGTAAGAAATTCGGTATCTATGTAGGTAGTTGGTAGGTAGTTGGGTATCTAGGAAGGTGGGTAGGTAGTTCCGTATCTAGGTTGGTAGGTGGGAGGAAGGTCGGTATCTGGGTAGGTAGGTAGGTAGGTAGGTATGTAGGTATCTAGGTCCGTATCTAGGTAGGTAGGTTGGTAGTTTGTTCGGTACCGATGTAGGTAGTGGGTAGGTAACTAGTAATCCAGGTAGGTATGTGGGTAGGTATAATCATTATCTAGGTAGTTAGGTAGGTGGGTAAGTATAGTCGGTATCTAGGTAGGTAGGTGGGTAGTTATCTAGGTACGGAAGTTGGTCGGTATCTAGGAAGGAATGTGGGTAGGTTGTTCGGTATCTAGTTGTGTAGGTGGGTAGGTAGATCGGTATCTAGGTATGTAGATAGTTTTTTCTTTATTTATGTAGGTAGGTGGTTACATACGTCGGTATCTATGTATGTAGTGGGTAGGTAGTTCGGTATCTAGGTAGCTATGAGTGTAGGTATAGTCGGTATCTAGGTAGGTAGGTAAGAAGGTCGGTATTTGGTAGGTAAGTAGGTCGGTATCTACGTAAGTAGGTGTTAGATAGTTCGTTATCTAGGTAGGTAGGTTGGTAGGTTGGTCGGTATCTAGGTAGGTAGGTTGGTAGGTACGTAGGTAGATAGGTAGGTATGCAGACGTTTATCTAATTAGGGAGGTGGGTAAGTAGGTCGGTATCTATTAGGGAGTGGGTAGGTAGTTCTGTATTTATGTAGGTAGGTCAGTAGGTAAGTCCATTTCTAGGTAGGTAGGTGGGAGGTAGGTCGGTATCAAGGTAGGTGTGTATGTAGGTAAGTAGGTTGTTATCTAGGTAGATATCCGGGTGAGTAGACCGCTATCTATGTAAGTGGGTGAGTAGGTAAGTCGGTATCTAGTTAGGTAAGTAGGTCGATATTTGGAATTTAGGTGGGTAAGTAGTTCGGTATGTTGGTAGGTAGGTGGGTAGGTAGGTCTTTATCTAGGAAGGTAGGTAGATCGGTACATAGGTATGTAAGTGGGTTGGTAATTCGGTATCTAAGTAGGTAGGTAGTTAGGTAGGTATCTATGTAGATATGTGGGTAGGTAAGTCGGTATCTATGTAGTGAGTAGGTAGTTTGGTATCTAGTTAGGAATGTGGGTAGGTATGTTTGGTATCAAGTTAGGTAGGTGGGTAAGTAGGTAGTTATCTAGATAGGTAAGTAGGTCGGTATCTAGTGATGTAGGTGGGTAGGTAATTCTGTATCTAGGTACGTAGGTGGGTAGTTTGATCGGTAATTAGATGGGTAGGTAGGTAGGTAGGTCGATGGTTTTCTATGTAGGTAGGTAGGAATTAGGTCGATGTCTATGTAGGTAGTGGTTAGGTAGTTCGGAATCTAGGTAGGTATGTGTGTAGGTAGATCCGTATCTGGGTAGTTAGGTGGGAGGTAGGTAGGTATTTATGTAGGTAGGTGTGTATGTATGATGGTTGTTATCTACTTAGGTAGGTGGGTATCTAGGTCGGTTTCTATGTAGGTAGTGGGTAGGTATTTCGGTATCTAGGTACGTAGGTTAAGTATAGTCAGTATCTAGGTAGTTAGGTGGGTAGGTAATTTGGTATCTAGGTAGGTATTTAGGTCGGTATCTAGGGAGGTAGGTGGGTATTTATTTCGGTATCTAGGTAGGTAGATAGATAGGTAGGTCGTTATCTAGGTAGGTAGGTAGATCGATATCTAAGAAGTTAGGTTTTGTAGATTGGTCGATATCTATTTATGTGGGTAGTCCGGTCGGTATCTATGTAGGTAGGTGGGTAGGTAATTCTGTAACCATGTAGTTAGTTGGTAGGTAGTACGGTATCAGGGTAGATAGTTGGTAGGTATATTCGGTATCTAGGTAGGTATATGCGTAGATAGGTCAGTATCTATGTACGTAATTAGGTCGGTATGTAGGAAGCTATGTGTGTAGTTAGCTCTGTATCAAGGTAGGTAGGTCGGTGTCTAGGGAGGTAGTTATGTAGGTAGGTATTTAGGTAGATGGTTATCTAGGTAGGTAGGTAGGTGGCTAAGTAGTTCTGTATCTATGTAGGTAGTGTGTAGGTAGTTCAGTATCTAGGGAGGTAGGTGGGTAGGTATTTCCTTATCTCAGTGGGTAGGTGGGATGTAGGTCGGTATCTAGGTAGGTCTGTATGTAGGTAAATAGGTGGGTATCTGGTTAAGTAGGTGGGCAGGTAGGTAGGTATATACGTAGGTAGATGAGTAGGTAAGTCTGTATCTAGGTATTAAGTAGGTCGTTATCTAGGAAGGTAGGTGGGTAGGTAGTTCGGTATCTAGGTAGGTATGTAGGTCGGTATCTTGTTAGGTAGGTAGATCATTATCAATGTAGGTAGGTGGGTAGATAGTTGGGTATCTAGGTAGGAAAGTAGTTAGGACGATATCTATTTAGGTAAGTGGTTAGGTTGTTCGGTATCTATGTAAGTAGTACGTAGGTAGTTCGCTCTCTAGGTAGATAGGTTGGTAGGTATAGTCGGTATCTAGGTAGGTATGTGGCTAGTTTGATCTGTACTTAGGTAGGTAAGTAGGTCGGTTTCTAGGAAAGTAGGTGTGTAGTTACTTCGTTATCTAGGTAGGTAGGTTGGTAGGTCGGTCGGTGTCTATGTAGGTAGGTATGTAGATGGGCATCTAGTTGGGTAGGTGGGTAAGTAGGTCTGTATCTATGTAGGTAGTGGGTAGGTAGTTCGTTATCTTTTTAGGTATGTGGTTAGCTAGGTCCGTATCTAGGTAGGCAGGCGGGAGTTTCGTCGGTATCTGGGTATGTAACTAGGTCGGTATCTAGGTAGGTAGGTGCGTAGGTAGGTCGTTATCTATGAATGTAGTCGTTAATTAATTCGGTATCTAGGTATGTAGGTGGGTAGTTATAATCGGTATCTAGGTAGGTAGTTGTGTAGGTGGATAAGTATCTAGGTAGGTATTTAGATATTTCGGTATCTAGATACGTAGGTGTGTAGGTAGGTCGGTATCAATTTAGGTTGTGGCTAGGTATTTCGGTATCTATGTAGGTAGGTCAGTAGGTAGGTCTGTACCTATGTAGGTATTGGGTATGTATTTCGGTATCTATGTAGGTAGGTGGTTAGGTAAAGTCTGTATCATGGTAGGTATGTGGTTAGTTTGGTCGTTATCAAGGTATGTACGTAGTTCTGTATCTAGGAATTTAGGTGGGTAGGTTTTTCGGTATCTATGTAGGTAGGTGTAAGGTAGCTCGGTATCTAGGTAGGTAGGTAGGTAGATGTTATCTAGGTAGGTAGGTTGCTAATTAGAACGGAATCTATATAGGATGTGGGTAGGTAGTTTGGTATCTAGGTAGGTAGTTAGTTGGGTAGGTAGTTCCGTATTCAGGAGGTAGTTGGAAGGTATGTCGGTATCTATGTAGATAGATATTTAGGTAAGTAGGTCGGTATCTATTTATGTGGGTGTGTAGTTAGGTCGGTATCTATGTAGGTAAGCTTTTCGTAGTTCGGTATCTAGGTAGGTAGGTAAGTAGTTAGGTATAGTCTGTATCTAGTTAAGTAGGTAGGTACGTAGGTGGTTTGGTATCAAGTTAGGTAAGTACGTTGGTTTATATATAATTAGTTGGGTGTATAGGTTTGTATCAATATAGTTAGTGTGTAGGTAGTTCGGTATCTAGGTAGTTAGGTGTGTATTTAAGTCGGTATCTAGTTAGGTAGTTATGTAGTTATGACGGTCGTTATCTATGTAGGTAGGTGTTTATTTATGTCGGGTGCCTGGCTGGTTGGGTGCTCGGTTGTTGTTCTGTTGATCGGGCGGCCAGTCAGTTATCAAGTAACTGTTTAGTGTATTAGCTTGTTTGCTTGCTTATTTTGAAACTTATCACATCAATATTTGCTACATGTAACCTACCACATCTGTTCCCATCTCTCCTGTATCCCCTTCTGCAAGCACACTGCCGATTGAAACACCAAACTTATCACATCAATATGTGCTACATGTAACCTACCACATCTGT
>Ga0123355_10020946_pt1 | contig 10454 bp, 7 predicted proteins | sample TergutEmb28metaG_3_FD_89872 | JGI IMG/M metagenome (GOLD analysis project Ga0123355, IMG submission 89872) | Embiratermes neotenicus P1 segment gut microbial communities from Petit-Saut dam, French Guiana - Emb289 P1 | ecosystem: Host-associated > Arthropoda: Insects > Digestive system > Gut ... | reverse complement strand
TGAAATAACTCAACAAATAAGTCGCAAGCTCCTGAGGATGGATGTATTAACATCCGAAACATGTTGAGCATTAAACAATGAAATAATAAAGCAAGTGACATCAAGTTGGTCTCTCTTTATTCAGTTACTCAGTGATGTTATGTAGATCCGTTGTAGTGTGTTTGAAGCCGGCGTACGTGTGTACATAGACAGCACAACTACTACAGGCATTCTATGCGATTGCAAATGGGATACCATGACATTGACGAAAAATACATTGTATACATGGGCATTTAGGTTTTTATAATTATTTTGGCCTGATGATGGCCTGCCTAGGCCGAAACTAGTCGCCACTATTTAACCCTTTAAACGCCAGATTAAATCCCATCTGCTATTTGCTGGCATTATTTGGAGCTCACCTTGTTTTCCACGTTAGCAGGATAAGGGTTGATTTAAAAAATATAAGGGAGTTGTGTTTGACGATGTGTATATTTTATTTCAGCGTAATATTATACTTAAATCAAGATATGTAGAACTATAATTCTGCCCGTTGTCCTGTATGGGTGTGAAACTTGGTCGCTGACATTTAAGGAGGAACGTAGGCTGAGGGTGTTTGAGAACAGGGTGTTGAGGAGAGTATTTGGGTCTAAGAGGGACGAGGTAACAGGGGAATGGAGAAAATTACATAATGAGGAGCTTAGGGATATTTACTCCTTACCCAATATTGTGCGGATGGTAAAATCGAGAAGAATGAGATGGGCGGGGCATGTGGCACGTATGGGGGAGGGAAGAGGTGTGCACAGGGTTCTAGTGGGGAAACCTGAAGGAAAGAACCATTGGGGAGACCCAGACGTAGATGGGAGGATAATATTAAGATGGATCTTTGGGAAGTGGGAGGAAGTGGATACTGGATGGAGTTGGCTCAGGATAGGGGCAAATGGCGGGCACTTGTGAATACGGTGATGAACTTTCGGGTTCCATAAAGTGCGGGGAATTTCTTGACTACCTGCAGAACCAGTTAGCTTCTCAAGAAGGACTCTGCTCCATGGAGTAAGTAAGTAAGTAATATTATACTTAAACACAACGGAATGTCCTATACTAAAAAAAAATCACAGCGCAGGAAATCAAAGACAACCAGTCAATACCGAAGTATTGAGCAACTGACTTGATAATGTGATTACAATTAATAACCTCAGCTGCTTAATGATTTACATTCTTAAGCATAAAGCGCAGCACCTCCTGATATGAAATAATGCACTTCCCCGTATTAGGAAACCTCCCCATAATAGGCAACTTTCCCCTACAGAAAGGATGACGAATTATGAAGTTTTTCAAAGGGCGAAAGAAGAAATATTACTTTTAAAAATTTTAAAAAATAGACGCCACACATGGATAGGGCATAGAGTTAGGCATAACGAGCTTGTAGTAAACATCCTTGAAGGAGCAATATTTCGAAAAAATGCCGTGGGAAGGCCTCGAGACTACAATACTTAAAGCAAGTAGCCAGAAACACATGAGCTGACAGTGATACAGCAATAAAAACAATGGCTTGCAGAAAATTCCAGATGGAAAACTGCCAACCAATCAAAAGACTGAGGGATAAGAAGAAGTTCTGACTAAAACGTATGCTGTGTCGCAGTGGTGGCGGCGATTAACTGCTGGGTTCCGTAAGAACATAGAACTGTGATTATTAGTTGTAAACTTTCTGATTTATTGTTAAGACACTTTGCGTTCTTACACTGCAGCACGCTGATGGTATCGCAAGTCGATTTTCGACCGAATCGATATTGATCGATAGATTGATTAATCTGTGGTCATGGATGTGCCTGAAATGTAAGCATGGATAAGAGTAGCCATGAAGTAACCAATAATCCAAGTCTGTGCTGTGTACCGTGCGTGCAACAGGACACATAACAGAAGAGAGTAAATGCAAAATAAAAAGGTCACAGGCGAAATAATCACATGGTTTGATCGTTAGGATGTTATCGGTCGTACATTGCGCAGGTAAATTTCATACGGTGAACTACAAAATTTTGAGGTTGGTTAAGTTCGTGTTCGATTCGTTAGCGTGAGTAATGCTGTAACACTTAGGTGTTAACCTATTATTAACCTAACCTAGCAGGCATGTGGTAATTGAAAGTTGAAATGCGTTAGTTGGTATAATCTGAATGCTTGAACTAATACACATACACCGGCACATTAGGGTATATGTATCAAATGATGTGTTGCTGCCAGGTTAAGACTGGGCCTGTTCGCCAAAAGTAAGACCAGTGTAGTTGGCAGAAGGCACGAGGATGAATTCAGACGTTGGCGTCTTGTCAAAATCCTTCCTATGTAGGACAGACCCATTTCCAAAAAGTGAGTGCATGTGAAATTTGTGGTGTGGAAATCACAGCCACATTTATTTTGTTTTTATCATTGGTGATGGGGCTGTCATATTCACAGAGTGGGCACAGAAGTCTGTATGCTTGAAGTCCACTCACTGTTATTCACCAGTTGCCACAAAATTTATTTTTCACTTTTGCTTACTATACTTAACAGAAATTTAATATAAATTAAATGAAATTAAAGAACTAAATCGACATTACTGAACCTCTTGAAGTTTTGACATAAAATTATGAAACACTTTTTATTCTTCTTGCCCAGGATATTGTGGATCAGAATAAGAATGAGATTGAACTGCAGCTTTTTAGCAAGAGTTCCACAGAAGGAGCCTGTTCCATTCCAAGAGGTCCTGCCCCTAAAGCTGAAGAAAACAGTTTCAGGAAAAGGGGATAAAACTTCAGGTTTGTAAAGGCCCTTATTATATGTTTTGAAATCTGTGACTTGAAGAGGCATAATTAATTAGTCACTGTACTATACACATTTACACAAAAATGAAAGCAATCCATGGCAGTGTATCTGACAGATCTGTGGAAGATTTAAAACCAGATTCACTTAAAATCATCTAAGGAAACCAGCCATGTCAACTCTAAGCATCGGCATTTTAGAGACCCTCTCAGTCTTTGTCTTCAGGAAGTTATGTGATGTGCAACCAGTATAGGTCATTTATGTTCTTGTTCAAAGTCCTCTTCAGACTATTACTGACCAGTAAAAGGTAGAGGGTATGGGCACTTTTGCTCACAGTTTTCTTGGGATGAGTCAGTGCTAAACAGCACAGAAGTGAGGTTGTATTACATCGCTGTGTAGAAATGTTTGTGTTGTGATCATTTTCTATTTCCTTTCACAGATGTTGCCTGCTTACAAGAGATGGCAATCATGTTGGCATGTTTCAAGAAGAGTGACTTCAATCAAGCATTATGTGCCAAAGAGATCAGTAACTTTCAGGGCTGTTACAAAGACTTTATGGTAATGTAAATTAGCATAAATATGTTCATGTTTCTGGGCATTTGCTTGTGAATAAGCCATAAGATATGCTCCTATATGATTAATGCTAATTCTTCTAAATTATGGGACAGTACAAGAGGTAATATTTGGAAAATTTAATCTAAACAACAAAAATAGGTGTACTGAAACGTACGGATGTTGTATGAAGATATTTTGCCATCATATTTGATCAGACTGTGTATTGTTTTATGAGTGATAGGATGCACATTGAGGTTTTTTTTCTTCCCTAAACCATCTCTTAAAGATATTGTAGTAGAATGAAGATAAAAATTATCTTACATGGACAATCATATTCCTCTTAAAGGTGTTGAGACACTGTGAATATCTGTGTCTGTTCTTCCATTCTTTGGTTTGATTGGATTCTTTTTTTGGAATATGGCCTCAGGAACATGTAATGTAAATTCTTTGTTTAGTAATCATATTTTGTTTATTCTTTTCATTATTAATTTTAATTAATTTAAACATTGCCTCCATGCACCAATTTGATTTTCTGCACCAATTTGATTTTCGTGAAAGAATTCAGTATTTCTGTCATCGTCATCAAAACAATATGAATCATTGTAACATCTTATATTCTGTTATCCACTGGTGACAGACACAGTCCTAAGGAACAGAAGCTTAAAATCCTGTTCTTTTGTGAAAGCGTTCTGTGACACTTGGACTTCATAGTTAGGAAGAAATGCTGCAGATAGCATATCTTGTACTCTCACAAGATAAGACATGGGGGTAGATGTGAGGCATGAAGTATCTGTCATTTACAAATAAAGAGTTACAATCTAAGTGCTGTGCAGGGTAACTCTTTTCTCATGTGCGAGATTTAAATATCACACAAAGAATGTTAACATATAAAGAGGCATACATAATGTTGACGGACCTGATGGTTCAAGTTTTGTGTAATGTTATGCTGCACCATTGGGCTAGTAGTTCTCATTGTTTCTAAGGCACTACGGTCTTTTGAAGCATCAGAACAACTCACCCCATGACACAGTATCACACCCCAGAAGACTTGCATTTTTAGCAACACTGCTGTGAAAACCTGAAATCTGAAACTGATTGATTTTGTTGCAGGAGAAGAGTAATGTAAGGAAGGACCTGGAAAAGAAAGGAATTCTAATACCAGGAGAAAAGAAACTTACATACAAGCAGGTGAATGTTCTGCTAAGAAAGTTTCCTCCTAATTGATGGGTGCTATTTAGGATGCCAAAAGGTCTTCGTTATAAATTTTCGTTTTGTATTCGTAAAGGGAAATGCCCGTAATTTCACTGTAGTTAAACTTGATAGCGTACTTGTCAAGTGTGGCACTGCTGTATATAATTTTATGGCTGTGAAATATTAATTTTGTACCACATAAAACAACTGGAGATAATTTTCATATTTTTTTCTGAACTTTTGCAGTAATAAGCCAGTGGTGGTGTCTGTGATTTTTTGTCATTAGTGTCCAGGCTTTGTTGTTCACTAAGCAGTTTTTAATGCTGTGGTACATAATTTTTTGAACTTCATAGCCATCTTGAATAGAGTAAGATGGAATTGCAATCTTAGTACCAACCGTCACATTATGTCACTGATGGGCTATTCACTGGCCACCTACGTGTCATGCGACACAACAGGTGTGTCCTTTGGGTGTATTTATTATTATGCACATCACTTTTATAACTTTAAATTAACCAGAATTTCTGTAAGGGTAAAATTCTGTAATATAAACATTTGTATCACAGAGGCACACTGTTTTCTGAGAAAGAAGGAGGTGAGAAAGTGATGAATAAAAACAGTAGTTTCAAGAAGTACAGTGTTTTGATAATTATTTCGTGTATATAAGTGTGTAGTATTAAGAAATTTGTGTTTTTATAAGTGAAACATGGGTAATTACCAGTACACTATTTTATGGGTGTCTCAAGGTACAAGGTACTTTGAGTGGGTATTTCTGTAGTAGTAAGTGGCGAGTGTAGTGATAATGCTATAGACTTGTATCTTAGGTATTGGATATTTTTTACCACCTGTTATGACGTAGAAATATTTGTGGTTTACCAAATTTTTTTCCAGACTGTTGTGATTACATCTTCATGTACACCTAGACCATTTTCTTCTCAAGAATTGCCTGTTCATAATTCACATTTGTCTCTCTTCCACATATTGAATCATGCTGGCATTAGGGATGTTTTGACTGCTGTAGAATGTGTGTGTGTGTGTGTGTATATACACACACACACAAAGTTTGTTAACCAGAATGTTGCTGCCCTTTGGGATGTGTTTAATTGTTCTTATGATGGTGGAGACAACAGAATACACGGAATGTGAACTAACCTTAAAGTTAAAGCCGGTCTTTCTTCTATTGTTATACTACAACTTTGTGTTTTCTTCTTTTGATTATCTGTGGGCAACAACTCTAAAGTTTTCAAGTTTCAAAATACCCATTCTAAAATATTTAAAAAATTCTTGCCTGTTGTCATTCAGATGTCGAAAGTGTGAAGTTCTCCTTCCTCTTCTTTTGCTCAAAACACAATATGAATCCACTATTTTTGTTTTACTGATTTTCTTTCTGGAAAAAGGTAAAGCCCACATGGAGTTATCACCTGCTTCTCACAACTATCCATGCTCATGACTGTCAAGAGTGGTAGCAGCAGAATTCTAAAGCAGATCTGTTAAACTGCTAGACTAGTGGTTTGGATTTTTTGCTGCTACCACGCAGACTTTCACGAAGGACACAGCACTGTTGGAATGTGGCAGGGGCGCAGCACAGAACGTATGAATTAGCGCAACATGGCATGGTAGGGGCACAGCATTGTATGTGTGAACTAGCCTTAAATCAGCATCTGTGCAATCGTACTGCCCTTACAAGTGACCTGTGTACAGAAGGTTCATGCTAAACAGTGGCTCTAATGGGCACATACACGCTTATGTTGGGGAATGGTGGAACATCCTTTTGCTTGTGGTGTGTATAAGAAAGCTTTCACATTTAAAGCTGCCTTCAAGAAACATTTATGCAATCATACTGGGGAACGACCCTTTTTATGTGATATGTGCAAGAAATAATTTGCATCAAGAGATCTGTGTAAGAAATCATTTATACTAAATGATGACTGGAAGAAGCATTATGTAATCATACTGGGAAGCATCCTATTTTGTGTCATTCATGCAAGACATCATCTCATGAATGAAGATAACTTGAGGTGCATCTATACACTTTTTTAGTGTTAAGGCTGGAATTTAGTCACTAGTTACCACATATTGAAACCTTCCTATCAGCTCCAGTCAGCCTGTAATGCCTTATGTGCAACTTGAAACCTAAGGGATGATGGTCCAATTCTACTATGTCTTTCATTTTGATTAATAATCAATATTACTTTTATGCTTTATATTAACATACAGTATTCGTTCATTTTCAGTGATTACAGCAGAACTGCACTTACCTGAATTAATTTGCACAGCCATCTATATGTGCAGAAAGTCCAGATAATTGGATTTTTTTTTTGAAAATAGGCTACATTGGTAATTTGAAATAAAAAAAAAATACAAATGGCTGTTTTAGGCTACATATTTATTTACGTACAAATAAAACAGCTCACCACTTAACTTCTACACAACCACCGTCCTGACCGAATAGTAGCTGTCAAAGGGCACGTGAGTCATAAGCAAAACAAAATTGTTGGGGGGGGAGGGCTAGAATTTGGGTGATGTCTACTTTGACTGCTGACGAGGAATTTAGGATTTCTGTGTCTAATTTGGGAGCCCCTTGGGCTGTTACTATTTACAGTATGTGCCTGTGTCTAAACCTTTTGATCACACCTGATTTGAAGTTGTAGAAGCCATAACACTGTACTGTATTTGATACGATAACTGGTAATTTTAAGGCCAGTTAGTTTTGTAGAGTTCTCCACAAATTTACCTGAAGGGCCAAGCCTATCCAGATAACCAGCATTCAGATAAGTGGAGTTTTCTGTAATAACCAGTAATTGTAATGAATCATCAGAAAATCACCATATAGAGAACGGTCACAGGAAAGGTAAAGCAGTTACCAGAAGTTATAAATATTCAAATTGAAGTGTATGTAGATGGCTTGGAACAGACATGTTTAGTTACTGATAAGATGCATCTTATAATTAAAAACACTGCAACACTATAAAGTTCACAGGTCTGCAATTTAAAGTGATTAAGAAATACTGCATTGGTGCACAGAAATGAATGTACACCTTGTAATGTGTTCCTTTTTGGGTAATTCCTCGGCGTCAGTTCTAATAGCTGACGTTTCAGAACTCACTGTCGGTTCCATCTTCATAGGCAGGTGAATGAAGTATGTCAGTGGATGGAGTGTGTGGGGTATTTATACCCAATTGAGTTGGAGTGGGGAAGTGGCAGAGCCAATAGGAAGTAGTGTGCCTGTACGGGACAGGTAGAAGTGCAGCAGGTAGTGGAGTTGGGGGGGGGGCTGTATATAAGTGCGTGTGCGGGTGGGATTACTGTTGTATGCTGGGTGGCTGTCTCCTCTCTCTGAGTCTACGAAGCAGTGGTTTTGAAGCTTATCCAGCTTTGGATAAAAGAGCATGAAAGACACATCAGATTGGCCCAACCTGACAAATCGGCAGTAACTGAACATAGCTTCAATCAAGATAACATCATCAGATTACAAGAAACCAAACTCCTCTCTACAAAAACCAACTACATGGATCGTCTCATCAGAGAAGCCATTGAAATAGAGATGCATCCAAATAACATTAACAGAGATGGGGGCTTCAATCTCAGCAAATCTTGGAAACCACTGCTTCATAGACTCAGAGAGAGGAGACAGTCACTCAGTACACAACAGTAATCCTACCCGCACTTGCACGTATATACACCCCCCTTCCACTACCTGCTGCACTTCTACCTGCCCCATGCAGGCACACTACTTCCTATTGGCTCTGCCACTTCCCCGCTCCAACTCAATTGGGTATAAATACCCCACACAGTCCATCCACTGACATACTTCATTCACCTGCCTATGAAGATGGAACCGACAGTGAGTTCCGAAACGTCTGCTATTAGAACTCAGACACCGGGGAATTACCCAAAAAGGAACACATTACATTTAGAACACGGCAAAAGCTTGAAAACAAGAATGTACACCTTGTCTATACTTGTATGTTTAAACTGAGCAAAGGTAGCAAGTTCACACAGGTGCTTGCAATGTGATAGAAGGTAACACTTTTACACTTACGATACTGATGCTGATATTGCAGGTATAAAACTAGAATTAGTCAACACACTAATAAAAGCAGTCAGCTTTGAATTGAATGCTAGATTGTAGCATCTAAGGCTGAAATGTTTTAAAAATACATGCAAAATGGTGTCTGTTGGCTGCAGGAAGTGATGACAGTTCTGCATATGAGGAATTTGAATCTGGTATTCTAAATCAACATGCCTTATTGTATGTAATTATTTTAGCACCATGTGTTTTCAAAGTTTCACTCATACATGACAATATTCAGTGTAATGCTTATCACTTCTTGGTCACTAAATGTTTTGTGAATAAACTGTACCTACGGTTTGCAATTGCAGGCAGTTGGGGGTAATGTTGGAATGCTGTGGGGACTTGGATGTGGTAGTGAGCCAGTATTAGCAAATTCCAGCATTTACAGCCTAGTGCTAGCTAAATGTTACTTAGCTCTCTGTAAGTAAATGCTGGTAGGAACTATAACTGAGTATCAGATTCTGGTGTTTGATCCTAATGCTAGCATAGAGGCAGATGCTGTTTTTGAGTCGCACTGTCCATAATGTTTGACACGGGTGGCATTTGACATTTGTAACATTTTCTTACCCTACATATGTTCTCCAGGGAATGTAGATTGACTGACATTCACAATCCCATCCAGGCCAAATCTGGCAACACTACATGGACACCTGAATTCCTGTCATGCAACCTGAATGATGCTTCATGGAATCATTGCTGTGGGTATTTCACTTCTCTGGCATGTGCTGTGTGATAGTAGGAGATTTGTGACATACCTGGTGGGTAAATTAGCTCATTCTTTAGACATCAATGTATGTCATTTTCACTCTTCAGAAAAACACGTGTCAGTCTGACACCATTCTGTGAAGAGTACTTTGAAACTGGTCTCGAACTTTCTCTGTTGGGGCATTTCATATCAAACTGCATCCTGTATGTACCCTGTGCAAATATCTCATGTATGCTGTAAGTCACACTGAAGTATCTGTTATATTGAAGATTTATTGCATTGATACCTCAAACCCCTGCTGCCCACGTTCCAATCGCAATTTCACACATTTCATTTGGAATTTGTTTGCATTTTATTTTATGAGCTGTGCTATAGCTGTGGTACCCTGCTGTCCAGATAAAGTAATGTTTCTATGTCATTACAGTGGCAGAAGTAACAGTCCTAACTCCCGTAGATGTGGGGTGTGTATCAAGATGTTTGAAGGCATACAGTGAAGAACTGAAATCCCGGAAGTACATAATATATTAAAATAATTTATGACCACAGAATATAAATATTTTTTTCTACTTCTATGTCTATATTATACATATATTCTTTCAGTGACTTTTATGTAAAAGTTTGCAAATGCTTGGTTGAATAGCCATGACATATCTACTTCATGCTTCTCAGTTTTGTCAGTAGTTTGTAAAATAGTAGGAATATGCACGATGGCAACTTATTTTTGCCAGTAGTAGTAGTAGTAGTAGTAGTAGTAGTAGTAGTAGTAGTAGGGTTACATATGTCCTGGCTAACTTGCCAGTTTATATTTTTGTCTCAGATTTTCCTGTTTTCTGCTGTCTTTGAGAACATTATTCTGTGTAGTCACAGAATACTAACAAGTCAAAACTTGTGATGTTGCAATTGTGAGCACATTACTTACTTACTTACTCCATGGTGCAGAGTCCTTCTTGAGAAGCTAACTGGTTTGCAGCTAGTCAAGAAATTCCCCGCATTTCACGGAACCCGAAGGTTCATTACAGCACTCACAAACGTCCACCACCTGTCTCTATCCTGGGCCAGCCCAATCCAATCCATATACCCACATCCCACCTCCTGGAGATCCATCCTAATATTATCCACCCATCTATGCCTAGGTCTCCCCAGTGGTCTCCTTCCCTC
>Ga0123355_10020945_pt1 | contig 10455 bp, 5 predicted proteins | sample TergutEmb28metaG_3_FD_89872 | JGI IMG/M metagenome (GOLD analysis project Ga0123355, IMG submission 89872) | Embiratermes neotenicus P1 segment gut microbial communities from Petit-Saut dam, French Guiana - Emb289 P1 | ecosystem: Host-associated > Arthropoda: Insects > Digestive system > Gut ... | reverse complement strand
GTGGCGGACGCTTGTGAGTGCGGTAATGAACCTTCGGGTTCCGTGAAATGCGGGGAATTTCTTGACTAGCTGTAAACCAGTTAGCTTCTCAAGAAGGACTCTGCACCATGGAGTAAGTAAGTATGAATATCATTACTATTGAAATTAAATTTTGTGTAATTGTCCTTCTTGCGGTTATTTTAATGTTCATTACATTATTATACATGTTCTTGCAACCAAAGAGTTCTTCTGTATTGTAAATGCTTTTGTTTTATCTAGTTTTGTGTTATTGACAAGGAAAGCAAACATATCTCAAGCGAAGACTGGATAGTTTTGCTGTTCGTTAGTGAAAAAACAACATATTTTTTTTAATCTCATTTTATTTGGATTAATAAATGTTTATCTTATGGCAACATTGACGAGACGACCTACGAATATGGCTAGGATTACAGCGCCCGTTCCACGTTTCGTGGTACAAAGTGCTTGTAGAGTGCAAGTAAAAGGAATCTGAGGTATTTTTATTCACTTTGGCTTAGAATTATATCGTAAATAATATGCAGGTGTGCCGTAACATCAAACAATTTCAATTTCTGGAATGACGCGCTGCATCTTAAAGAGACGAAATAAATGGAAAATACATCGAGAAGACATCTGAGTTATTCTATTTTAAATAGAATAAACAAAGTAAAAGATTAAAGGCGAGGTCGAGTTGTACTCGTTCCCTGAAATTTTAATGTTGCAATTAAAAATTCCTTTATTTTAAGCCAGTGTTCATTTATAGAGAGGGTACTCAATTGCATTAGAATTTTGAATTTCATTTTGTAACGAAACTTTGCGGTGCTACAGCGAACAGGATTTCTCTCAAAATCACTCCCAACCCTCTAAAGGCGAACGAAAAATTTCTGTCGCAGTGTAGTAAAAACGCCGATCCGAGTGGCTGTGCTGTCTAAGACGGCCGCTTTCTTGCTGGGGTTGTGGATAGTAATTTTTCCGGGAGGCATGTCTGTCTGTTGTGAGGGGTGTGTGTTTGCAGATATCTGCGGTGGGCCGATCACTCCTCCAGAGTAATCCTGCCGAGTGTGGTGTGTCTCAGTATGACCTCGAAACCTCTACATTAAGGAGGTCCTTGCCCACTACGACTGTTGCACCACGAAAAAGTATAATAAAATAATTACGCTTTAATGAAACTTCTAAATCAAAGCAATGAAACTTCCTAATTTCTCCCAAAATCCCATGGTCAGTCTCTCGTTTATGACTAATGTTGTAATCATCAGATGTCGAAACTTTTACGGATATTTAGAGGTGTTTATGTAGATCTTAGTTTTCTGTTCCGTGACGTTTTTGACTGGTATATCGTAACCGATAATTCGGATGAGGATTATGAATCCACTTTCAGAATTTACACATGCGAAGAATTGTGGACTTAATGGACTGATAGACGTCAAAGGCTGATGCAGAAGGCTCCTCCACAGCGTCGGTAAATACCAGTCGACACAGCGTCACATCTTGTAAGACTTGGACGGTTTACGGATATTTTCTTTACGTAATTAATAACAACTCTCCAGTCGAATGTAATTAGAAATTATGTCTTGTAAGAGCTTAGTACATATATTTTCTTCTGTGGTGCGACAGCCCATCTCTGGCCTAGACCGCCTTTTTAGGATACTATACCGCACAAACATACACGCACTTACACACCCGATAGGACTCCTCTAAAAGAGTGATCGGCTCATCGCAGAGACCGCTACCTACGCAACACACAACAAATATAAAAGACGACCATCTATGCTGTCAGCAGAATTCAAACCCGCGATCCCAGAAATGAAGCGGATGCAAGCCTACTCCTTAGATCGATTGGCCAACGGGATCGGCAGAATAATACTCGTATATTAAAATGCTTAATTGCTCCATTGAATAAAAATGGAATATCAGCAACACTAATGTAGCCGTCATAGTCATCTTCCGGCGATTAGATCCTTTAATCAGTTTGGAATTGCAGTACTAATATTTTCTTAATCTGCTGGCAACTTCTTCTTATGTTCTGTAAGCTAGCAGTATGTATTTTTGTGATGGAGTTGGCTGTGTTATTTGTAAATGTTATGTCCAGTTGAAATTGAGACCTTACTCTTTAATAACTGAAAACAATTTCCCATACCGCTAATAAAAATTTTCTTCCTTATAGTACGAACACGTGCCATTTGTATCGGCAGTGCATATTAACCTTTTAAACCCTACTGGTTACGTGATACACAAAGAAGTTTAACATTCAACAGTTGTACGCTCTGCTCACACTGTATTCATGTGTTTTGTGTTTATCTCAGAACAAACAGCGACTTGTGCCACTTACATCATAAATTGATTGGTTTTTATAACCGAGATGAAAAGTGTTTAGAGCGCGGTACGGACTGGGTCTTTAAATGAAGCGGCCTGCGCTTCGTCTTTAAAGGGTTAATAACAGTCTTATTTTGAGGTATACCATCCCCGTTGTGCGTTTAAACTATATGGTGAGGTGAATTCAGTCAAAATACACAACTATAAAATATGGCTAAATGATGGTGTTTATTAGCAAGGAATAAACTACATGTTTCGGCCTATAGCGGCCATCTTCAGGTTCTGATAATTTTCTGCTACAACAGTTATATATAACATGCCTAAAGCGCGTGGTGATGTTGAGATCTCATCATCATTCTGCGTGCTATTGTTAGGTTAAATTGGTGGGATGTCAATGGATTATTCGGTAGCTTGGTGTGGATGTGGATCTTATTGGTTGGGTAGGTGTGGGTTTAGGAGGAACTTATGGCTGCATGCGTGGTATCTTATATGCTCCTATGTTGGGGGTAGTATTTTGTGTATGTTATCTTCCAATTTCTTTGCCAGTCTTCCAAATTTAATTATTTTTTAGAAGTGTTTCCACCAGATATCTGTATGCATTCCCTTCCAAGCCCATTTTATTGCCCAGAATTTCACTTCCACAACACACCATCGAGTTTTTATATAATGTAGCAAATGAAGAGCTTGGATTCAACGGCAGGGACAGAGGTCGTTCTTTTTTCACGGGTCTCCATTAACTGCCGATTTCACACAGTATTGTTCTCAATGGGAGCCAGGAATTCTTTCTCGTGTCCTACAACAGCCAGAGCGTTAGGACTATTATTTACAGACAGTGTCGAAATTATGAATGCTTGCTGCATTATGTGATCTCCCTTATACGTCATTATGACATGGTGGTTAGGAACAAATGACTGTATTATTTTTGCTTGCCGAGGAGTATAATTGGAAGTTTGGACAAAACTACCTAAATATCGCGGCCTAATTTGGCGCTCGACATCTTCAGATACTGTTAGCAGACATAGAGTCACTTTCCTTTGGTTAGGCTAAATGTATCCCGTATCTTCAAATATCTTATTTCTTGTCAAGAAATTCTAAATTCGCCGCGAAATTAGGCACTTTTTCAAAGTTAACGTTTATTAGTTCTCGGTAGCACTTGTAAAGAAATGTTAAAACAAAGACATGTAAAATATGTACAGTCGTGGAATACCTGCAACGTTACACATGAATTTATGTAGGTTTAGCATGTGTGAAAGTGAAATAATTTCAACAAATAATGTTTTTTCTAAACACTGCGCTTGGAAGCGAAGAAAGAAATTGAACTGTTTCTTGGGCATAAAACACATTCAAATTATATAATTAATCCAACTGCTTTGACGACAGCCATATTGGAGAATCTGAGTTTCCGCCGGAATTCACAAAATCTCGTCAATTTGTGGAATCCGAAGCCTAGTTACCGTATTTACAAGAGTCCGCTACGGGACCCAATCCTATGCCAGTTGAATCCAATGAGCATCCTCATACCGTGTACTGTAAGATTCATTTTAACATTGCTTTCTTTTCTGCTTCAGGTCTTCTTACTGGCCTGGAAACTTAACACTTTCCTACCACAATGCATTATTCATCCAAACTTGTAACTAACGTATTACGTATTATGAGGAAAATTGACTGTACTCTGTCTATGCAGCCTGAATGGAAAACAATGTAAAAGAAATATTCCTAACTTTTATCTAACAGAAACATAGCCTGGCGTAGAGCTTTATAAACAACTAGAAACATTTCACCATCCACATACCATTTTTCACCTTCAAATAACTATTTCTTTGTATCTTAAGTATAGTTGATTTCCCATTTTAACTTAGGCACTACCACTCATCACTTTCTCTTTCATCTGACTATGTTTTCTTTCACAGTTGGTTAATCCTTCGATTTTTCCTTTTACCTTTATTACCTTCTCCTCCTTTCTTCCCCAAGAAGTTCCTTACAATGGTACGTTTATTTTACATGATTTTCTCACGTTACAATTATCTATCTCTCGTACTTTCCTTCAGTGACGCCACTCAGTGTGGCAAGTACCATTTTCGAAGCAATTCTGGACACTGTCGCCTGTCACTTTATTCACATGCCACACTGTCTGTCGTCTCATCGACCCAAAATCGGTATCCGATTGCATTCAGCGGTTTAGTGAGAATTCTCTCACTGAATAACGTAGCAACAGGATGGCTACCACTCACAGTGTCTCTATGATTGATTACCTGACTACCAAACTTGCTTACTTTCTAAGTAATTAACTAAGTAATTAACGCGTGGAGCAGTGTCCGTTGAAGAACCTAATACTTGCTCAGACAGTCGAGACTTTTCTGCCTTTGATGGAACCCCTTGCTCACTAGAGCCACCACAGACCTGTATTTTGAGCCAAGTGCATCCTGCATCCAATGAACATACTGCCTTCCTGTTGGTCTTAAGACCTGTTTTCTGATGTCATTCCCGTTTATTGTCAGGTCTTCTAAAACTCTCTCTTTCCTCAGGTTATCCTTCCAGAAACTTTTATGCATTTTATTGTCCCCTGCGTGCTGCCTGCCTCCTGCATCTCATCCGCAGTAATCTGAGCATTGTAATAATATTTGGCGAATAATACAACTTTGTGGTTTATCGTTACGGGATTTTCTCTATCCCCTTGATACTTCCACCCTCTGACGGGCAAACCTTTTCTGTAGCATTCCCTTCTCAAAGACCCTCAGTACTACTAACAGATTAAGTTATTCACTGAATTTGTAAATAACTATATGACTGACGTTAATTAAGTACCAGTTACCAAATTCAGAAGACATTAACTAGCTTACTGACTTAAGACACGGATAAATATACCGCTATTTTTCCTGCTTCACCGATAAGCGTCGGCCCAACGCCCCATCCGACTCTCTGCCAGCATTGCGACTTACGCCGCGTCTCTGGAAGTTTAACAGTCGAAGGCAGGAGCCAGACAAACGGTCGCAGTGAAGATATATCTTTAGATAGTCGAATAAATATTCACTAGAGCATTGGACCAGTGATTACCGGTCAAGCAGGATAAGAAACACCGTATACCGATTCCCCGGTACCTCCTCTTGCAGGCGGATTACGTGATGAATAAACTGAAATACCCTTTTTCGGTCCGTAATGTGTTTGTTCCCATATCAATAACATAAAGTTCCATATTTCCACATATAAACATGATGTACGAGTTACAAATTTACCCATATAATCTTTTTTAAAAAATAGATTACTTTGCCGGAATATTAGCACATTGCTACGACAGCAATCACTACCTACGTCATTGTAAGAGTGGCAGTAAAGTTCATATCTTTTGTTGTTTCTTGTTAGGCTCAAAATGGGAAAAAAGCAGATGGCAGACGAATTGTGCCTTTATATAGAACCTGTCTTAGACTGAGTGGTTAGTCTCACTGACTAGTTAAATGAAACGCAAAAAAAGAAAAAAAACAAACTTAATCTTCATGAGAAACGAATAGTCAGTCAGCTGCTTAGGAAATTCTCTGTATGTTGTTGAATCTGGTGTGTTATTAATTTATTCATCACGTTCCACAACTGGACTTTATACTTACACATTTGAATCTAGTTCGCTACCTCAAAATATTTGTTTAGGTCCATTTTATTACAGAACTTCCATCCGCGTCGGGTTTTCGAAGGTGCCTTCAGGTTTTTACACTAACTTTCATTCGATTGTTCTATGTTATACTTGCGAACTAAATTACTGAATAACTAACAGACTCGCTCAGTAATTGACCGGATTATTAACTTGATAACGACCTTTGCATCTTTCTTTCTTTAGGAACTTTTATTAGTTTTTCGTCTGATCGAGAACATTGCCTTGTGAATCCAGAGTGTTCAACAAAATCACGGATGACAGCCATTGTCCCTGTACTGAATAAGTGAATCCATTGCACCACATGTAATACTAGTGTTTATGCTGTATAGTTGAGTATTATGCTGTTTTTAATGTCTGTCTAGAATTGGTCTCAACCTGTTCTCTTCTTAATGCCCATGACTTGAACTGGTCTCATCCTATTATATTTATGCCAGTGTGTTGAATTGGTCTCATACTATTTTCTTCCCCTGTGTTTTGAATTGGTCTCAGTCTGGCCTCTTCTTAATGCATGTGTTTTGTATTGGTCTCAACCTATTATCTTCTTTTTTCTGTGTCTTGAATTGGTCTCATCTTGTTCTCTTCTTTATGCATGTGTTTTGAACTGGTCTCATCCTATTATCTTCTTTATGTCTGTGTCTTGAATTGGTCTCATTCTTCTCTCTTCTTTATGCCTGTGTTTTGAATTGGTCTCATCCTGGCCACTTCTTTATGCCTGTGTTTTGAATTGGTCTCAATCTATTATCTTCTTTTTTCTGTGTCTTGAATTAGTCTCATCTTGTTCTCTTTTATATGCATGTGTTTTGAACTGGTCTCATCCTATTATCTTCTTTATGTCTGTGTCTTGAATTGGTCTCATTCTTCTCTCTCCTTTATGCCTGTGTTTTGAATTGGTCTCATCCTGGCCACTTCTTTATGCCTGTGTTTTGAATTGGTCTCATCCTGATCTCTTCTTTATTTCAGTGTCTTTAATTGGTCTCATCCTGCGTTTATTAGAAACAGAAACGTGTGGCTGTGTCATTCATGCTTTTATTTACCCATTTAACCTTTTTACATTAGTGATTAAAATAGTACAAGGCGAATAATACAACGTTGTACCCCCTCCTTATTCAGCATTTTTAAAGATTCTTTTATATAGTTCTCAATGGACCACCAGCGAATTCGTGCACTTAGGATGGTAAATCAGTTTTTGTGGGCGAATCTCAGAAAAGTACCATCTAAAAAGAGATGAATGAGTTTGAATAGAAAGTAATGCTTACTTAATCTGTTTTCTGTTTGACAGTTGGCGGGATATTTACTATTTGCCTGAAGGCGAGTGCCTATACATTTGTTGGTGTTTACGACGCTAATTGTATACTGAAACACAGGTTTTGCAATTATGCCACTTAATTTGCAGGCTTTCACCTAATAAATACGATTCATGAACGACAAAAAATATCAGCCTTGATATATCAACTGGCTTCATTTTGATTTGAGGGTCCAGTGATCAATAAGAACGACCCTGTCTCTACGGAGCAGCCAGGGCACCAGGCCAGGAGGGTAGGAGACTGGCAAAAGGAGAGGATGAGAAAGGCATTGGAATTGCAAAGTACGACAAGTAATATTTTAAGATCCAAAAATGAATTCAAAGTAATACCCTTCGAAAGTAAAATAAAAATGAAATGGTGATGTATGTGAAGTACTTTCGAAACTGGATTAATGAATTTGCTTGCTTAAATATACGAAGTAACTTATTAGTCTCAGTATGTGGGCAATAACGTAGTGTTTGTAGAATCGTATACTTGCACATACACTTTACGTTCTAGAATCGCTTATAAATCTAAACGCAACGTTAAATTGTGTAGTTTGATAACTTGGTAAAAGATAGTGGAGACGTCAGACCTCGGGTTTTGCACTCTTAGGTCTCCTGTCGCAGTTGCCCTCCAACTCCACGTGACCTAAGTCAACCAGCTCAAAGCGCTTGTCTCAAAAGAAAATAGTCATTATGGTAGTAACGTTCATGTGAAAGGAATAGATAGGAGACTAAAAGAGAATATTAGAGAAAACTTCTGGAGGGAAGACTGGACGGTAATTGAAGAAAATCAATGGTGTTGACTTCCGTGAATATATCTGAAATAACACCTAATAGTCATAATAACAATAACAATAATAATTTACCCATAAATTTTAAGTTAGTGCATTATCGTGTTCAGAACCTCCCAATCCATGTCCCAGTCCGGGGTTCACTAAACCAGTCTACGCTCTCCCAGTTTATTTGCTTAATATCCCTTTCAATATCATTTTCCAATCTAAAGTGTAGGTCTTCCAAATTGTCTCTTTCTTTCGGTTTTCCCCACCAAAACCGTGCCTAAATTTATATTCTCCTATAGATACCACGTTCTTCGCCATTCTCATTCTTCTTGATCATCCTAATAAGTTTCGGTGAAGAGTGTAAATCATGCAGCTCTTCATTTTGTAGTTTCCTCCAGCTTCGGGCTACGTCGTTCTTATTACCTTCAAACATCTTCTTCAGCAACATATTCTGAACCAACTTCAGCTACCGTTGTATCCCTAAAGTGAGATACCAAGTTTCACAGTCATACAAAAGAACAGGCAAAACAATAGTGCTGCATGCTCTGATACTTCCGTTCTCAAATAGAAAACGGGAATATAAAAGATAATGGATCGATTGGTATAAGCATTTTCCGAATTCAGTCTGCTGTTATATTGTACAGTACCTTAAGAAAGTTTGACTTGTTACTGTTGTTTTCAAATGTGTAAACTTGACAACATTTTCAAAGGATTCATTTCGTAACCCGTTGTGATATTTTCGTGCCTCTTGTTCTCAAGACAGTCAGTATATAATATGGTACCAATAAATACATTGATTTTTTTAAATAATGATATATTAATATTATGCATATTACTATCTTCATGAGTGGTAGTGGCGATGGTATAGTTTAAGAGAGTTTTATTGCTATTAATTATTATTATTATTATTCAGTAAATATCTATTATATACTCTAGCAACAATAAATCACTAAAACTCTTCTTTGTTTTCGAAAAATTAAAAAGAATGTTCTAAATCGTATAGAGAGGTGTCCTATTATATAATTTGTTAGTCCTATATATCTGCTACATTACTGTTGCTCTTTTATTTTACTTGCGTGAAGAAGTAATTACTTCAATTATATTTCTTGCTCAGGTTCTTTTTATCTTTAACATGTTTGTAATTGTTGATTTACAATATTTCGTGGATATAGTGCAGGCATGAACATGATCAATGTGTTTACCAAATTCTACGTGTTTTATTATTATCGTGATCAAACTGATATCTATGAAAAACACTTGCGCAACAGCAACATTTCTGTTTTACAGTTTACAACATTTTGCTTTAACAAAAGTTGCCCAGTTGACTTTTGTTTATTACTATACATCATTAACATTTTTCTTAACAGCTGGTCAAATGCTTCAGACTTTGAAGCTGGGATTCACGCGTAGAGACAGACTGGCTTTCTCAAAAGCCTATTTTCTGCGTGTTCAGAAATTTCAATAAATCAGAAACCGTCTTGGAGCATGACATCTTTCCAGAAAATCAGATTCATGTTCTTTATCAAAGGAAATTTTTTAAAAGTCAGTTCTGAGTTAAATATCATATTACGCTATGTATAATTGTCCCTGGTTTTATTTGAAGTGTAAAACTTATTTAATTAATAATCATTCAGAGATATCGAAACACCCGCACGTTTAATTTTTTACACAAGAGTTACGTGTCCGTTAATTTTTCTACTCGCCACACCTCCATTTCTGCTACATACAAGAGGCGGCTGATAAGTAATGCACACAGTAAAATATTCTACCAACGGAGCAAAGTAGCGATACGCGCAGTGTGTCCTTGTAGCCACAACCCTTCTGCACAGCGGTGCAAAGTTTCATTCCTTTCTCTACACCGGTTTTAAAACAGTGCTCGTACATGTGACCGCCATTTCAGTCTGGCACAATTTGTTTGTTAAATTATTGTGCACACGTTTGTCTTGTATCCTAACCATATTCGTTCCTTCTTTAGTTATTATTATAAACCAATTTAATTCATAACCACACATTGGGCACCATGAATCCACTATCTAACAGGTCAGATACTGGGGATACATTGTACAATTTTCAAAATATACGCACAAATCAAAACAGCTGTTGGACATATTTATGTACCGTTATGAAACAAGGGATCGCAGATAAAATTAAGTTGAATAAAGAGAGACCAACTTGATGCCACTTGCTTTATTATTTCATTATTTAATGCTCAACATGTTTCGGATGGACCAGCCTCGTGGTCTAGTGGTCAGAGTCTCTGACTACTAATCCTGAGGTTCCGGGTTCGATTCCCGGTTCTACCGTGGGAAGGATTCCCGGGGTGACCATGGTCTGGGTAGGTTAGTCGAATTTAGGTTTAAGGGCCCTCCTGGCACTACATCCTCCTATATCACCATTCACATCATCGGGACAACGTAACCGCGCCTCATGGGCGT
>Ga0123355_10020944_pt1 | contig 10455 bp, 5 predicted proteins | sample TergutEmb28metaG_3_FD_89872 | JGI IMG/M metagenome (GOLD analysis project Ga0123355, IMG submission 89872) | Embiratermes neotenicus P1 segment gut microbial communities from Petit-Saut dam, French Guiana - Emb289 P1 | ecosystem: Host-associated > Arthropoda: Insects > Digestive system > Gut ... | reverse complement strand
GCTGGGACCACTGTATTCGTGCAAAAGGGGAGTACTTTGAAGGTGATGGAGGAATTTAACATCCAAGGTAAGCAAACTTCTTTTTACAAGTACTGTCCTGGAACTTTTGGATACACCCTTGTATGATCACGTGTGTATACATGCAGGGTGACTCACATACAGTGACTGCATAAACATACCCCATGCCAGATTCTGTGTGCGTAAAATTCTACAGAAGTGTAATTTAATGGCTGCATACAGCAGTGGTGGGCAACATTTTTGGGCACAAGGCCAAATCATGCAAAATCAATGTTTGTGGGTCACATTATAAATACTAAAATTTTTTACTTTAAAAATAGAATGAATCATAAATAACTGGAAAATAATCTTACCTAAAATGTCCTTACTTGTGTCTCTCTTATAAAAAAAGCCTGAGTAGACTGAACTGGGCACACATAAATAATTTTATTTGAAGTCCATTTGCCAAGTGGCAAAATAATTATTGTCATATTAGATGGAATTTATATTTATATTGATATGAAAAGTATGTGGTACTGTCGGTAAGGCAATAAATTTCTGAATATTTTGTGCAAATGTGGATAAAATTGTTAGTTTACTAATTTCATATCCTCTTGTCTAGTGTTTTTGAAATTACATTGCATGCCACATTCTAAAGCCGAAGGTCACATTTTGCACAATACTGACATACAGGATCTGGGAAAACATCACAGAATGCCACTACACACTTGAATTTGTCTGTTTATTTACAAGTAAATAAAATCTAGCAAACTTTTATGGCATGAGTCCACAAATTGTCCATACATCAGGAACCACCTTCAAATTCTACATGCCACAAGGACATGAAGAAAGTTGCAGGAAAACCCACAATTATGGAGTGATATGTGCGCCTCACTATTATCTAGTGCTCTCTGATTGGTGAAAGTGAAGTGATACTCAGTTTAAAATGTAAGGAAAGATTATGCTGAAAATATTAAGTGCCACCATACGAAATTTAGTCACTCATGCAACAAGGTGCCCAAAATTGGTACACCCCTGCTTTAAACAGTTATGCATCCTATGTTAGGATTAGTGAATAATGAATTAACAAAGCAGTGGAGGGAGTTTACATGCTCTAATTTGCTGTAGTGTCCCTTCATATCTGGATGGTCTGACAAAACCAAGACCTATTGCTATCAGGCCATGCCTTGGACTCAGGACCTGCTCAATATGATGGAATGCCATAGTAGTTAGCCGCGACTTCAAGTGACTGTTTGTAAATATATCAGTATGGTTTCTTGACTGATTGTAAATACAGTATTATGGTGCACAGGCAGTGCAGTGCCCATCAGACTGAACCACTGACTTGTTACATAACCACTACCCACATCACAAAAGTTGACGACACGCCAGGAAACTCACTTTTTGCAACAAGGATTTGCAAGTGCAAAAATAAGGTTGGTAGCTTGGTCCGAGAATAATAACAAGGTGTATTCAACAGGATATTTGCGGGCAGCCTCAATGACTGTTTCGCAATAAGCATTATTTGCATATAAATGATGCCTATGAGGCTCGTGATGTCCCTATACATCACTGCAGTCATATTCTGCACAGAACACATCGCTGGTGGGGCTCCAGTGAGTAGGAAGGCGGGGGTTGCGGGCCCTGCACGTGTTTGAATTATGCCCTGGCATTCGCCTAACAACCGAGGAAAATCACGGAAAACTCATCCAGAGTAGCCGAGAAGTTCTGGGCACAATTCACTGAGAGGACATGGCCGCCTTTTCCAGGCAGCCTCGATTGACCTGCTGACTTCCAGTCGGCCGCAGCTAAGCCCTCAAAGGGTGGATGGTCACAGAAACTGCCTTCTGTGGAGACCCCTTACCGGGTTAGAGGCGCATTTTTGGTTACTGGGGCAGAAGCCCTGCCGACACTACCCCACCGGACTTGGTTCCAACAAAATCTATCTTCTGTTTACGGGAGGCGCCTAGGTACAGCCGCTTTGGCCGCGGTACCAGAGTTGTTACGCCAGCCCTTCTCGATGAATTTTTCTTCCGCTCGCTTTGCAACCGCAGCATCTAAGCAGCCACCTTGGGGCGGTGTAATCACCCCAAAGATGTCTCGCCAAAAGCAACACACCGAGGTTCGTAGCTGCAGTTTCGGCGTTTGTGTGTGGCCGATCCGCTGGCACGGTTGGCACTGCACCATGCCTTTCGAGGCGGTGTACTAACCCACCTTTAGTCGCGGACCGGAGAGCTCGGTGAAAGCACGCGCCATGGAACCTCGGAGCCCCGCGCAACGGACACTACGAAGTTGGCTGTCGGGGAATGGTTCTTCTTGACGCTCCGGTCGCATCGCCTCGAAAAAAGACCCATGAATACCCGGGGCTTTCAACTCGTCCCAAACGTCGGATGCCTGTATGCACAATCCCAAGTTCTTCACCGATACGCGAATGCATCGATTCTCAGGTAGTGAGGCGTGAAAACTCACCACCTTACTACCGCCCATGGACCAGAGGTCGTCAGGACTGGATCAATAAATATTCCTTCAGTTGATCAGCGCAACGGCCACTGGAATGTGCCCGCAACCACTCAAAGATTAGTCCCGGGCGTGGCGTCTGAAACGTAGACGTGGTTTCGTTTCGTCGCACCCCATGGGGAACGACATCGTGCTATGGGAAATGGTTGCAGCTGGCGTTTTCGACAGCCGCGCACGTCGTCGGGAGTCCTGGAAGAGGTACGCGAAGCGTGGTTAGTTGGCTGCGGTCTCGAGCGGCCGACTAGGCTGGTTTGGGGGCAGCTCGCCCGCCTGGCGACGATCGTGACATTTGTGGCCCCAGCTTCGGGAAGGCCGTGAAGCCGAACAAACATCGCGACTCGTTTGCCTATGGAGCAGGCGAGAGAGACCGCCTGGCTTAGGCTGGGGTTTATCCTCTTAGCCGCGGCAGGCAGGGCCGGTGATTCAGCTTCAGACAGTTGCCCCGGCGCTTTGCTCCTCGCTTTACTGCAGGCATCTGGAGTGCTCGGCGGGAGGATGTGGACTCCCTTTTCTCCCTGACTAACTGGAATGGCGCCCGCTGGGTGAGCCAGCAGGTTGATTCACCAAACTCAGATACCTTGGCGTGGGAGTCGGACCTTCGTCTCTCCCGCGTAAATCCTCACGAGCTCCTTCCGGAAGGACGAGGACAGCAGCTTCCGTTGGGCCTGCATCGAGGCCAGAACCTTCAGAAAGGCAATCTCCTCATGCTTCGACATGTGCTTATTAAAAGTGGTAAGGCGGTACTCCCATAAGAAGTCCAAAGTGGTGGGACAGTCAGCTCTGATCAGTAGCTCGATTAGCAATCTTCGAATCCGCTTTGAGGCCAGACCAGTGAGGAAACCGGACCCGAATATGCAACTGCTGCAAACTCGTCGCTGCATTTCATAATTATACTCTCACAACGCCTGCCTATTCTGCAATTCAAATGACTGCTCTGTTCTGCGAGTCTGCATTTATCGGCCTTACACTAAATGCCACGTTGCCACGTCTGGTAAGATTATTATGCACTGTTTTGTTTAACCCTTTAAACGCCGAATTAAATCCCATTTGCCATTTGCTGGCATTATTAGCTCACCATATTCTCCACGTTAGCAGGATAAGGGTTAAATATCAATAAATCGAACTATACAAACACTATACCTGAAGCGGTCTTGATGTGTTGGTCGCACAGGCACACGGACAAATGTCTCTAATGCCTCGAAGTGTTGCGTCATGAAGCGTTTTAAAATAATTTCTGTTAATCTACATGTCCTGAAACCTAATGCGACATAAATAACTACAGAACAGCGATCAGATCGTCCGTCTCCTTTTCCTCATCCTCTTTCATTATGTTTCACGAACTAATTCGTGCAACTTCGAATGACGAGCCAAGAAAAATTCAAAATTTGGTTCAAGGAGCGCCATCCCCGTTGTGTTTGTTACAGCTTAAGAGAGAATTATTACCTTAGGTTCAAAATTGGGTGGCTGTGACCATCTGCAACGTGCCCGTATACATTTGCGATTCTTTAAGGAATGCGAGCCAGACTTAAAGAACTCAAAAAGTTCCCCAAATTTCCCCAACTTCTGCGGTCGCAGAGCTAAATCCCAGAGTACAGTCGCTGACACTGCTCCGTCCTGACATCCATAACCAAGGTTACAGCCCAATGCACGCATACCCCATTCAAACACTGGCAGCCGTGCAGAACTAATATTTGCGGTAGTCTCACCTGTCCCACGTAAACGAACGTGTCAATAGCGACCCACTTCAGAATTTAATTACCACATTTCCACCATGCGCCTTCACTATGTGTAAACTTGCGACGCATGATCAATATCTAAGGGCTGTCAACACATTATAAACAACCTGCCAATGCTGTTCAGGGAAATAATCGCTATGTACTATGAAAACTAATTAGGAACATATAAAAACAGTCTGTGGAACAAAGGACACAGTTTCTATATTAATCGCAGGTGATTAATAGTAGCCACCGTGCTTGATCGGATATGTGATGTACATAAAATCCATCCACTTTATCCTTCATCCCCTGAGACTGAAGATGAGGTACGAAATGAAGGATATGCCTTACCTTCTGGGGTGCGTTCACGACACCAGTATTATAGCCATGTTGGAATGCCGAACCGAGCGCCGCCGCAGCAATTGCGAAAACGAGGCGCCCGTTGAAACCCTGCAACAGAAACAGTAATCTACATTAAAGAGGGTCACTTGTTTTGTTACGAACTCCATGGATCATCGGGCACTCTCTGCTACTCCTGAAATCCTCCTGCCGTCATTTCCGACGGTTTATTACCGTAATCTGATGACAATATCCAGAGCCAGCTGAGGTCAATCCATATCAACCATACATTTCCCGCCTACGTCTAGGTCATCCAAATGGCCAGTTTCGTCGGCCACAAATATGTGTACACTTCTCTTCTATGAATCTGTTCAAATCCGACGCCTCATTTACCGTTTTCTAACATACAAGGAGTTGTCAGCCCCAGTCCAGCCCTCAAGCTTAGGAACCACAACCCTGCAAGACGACCACGGCAGCTTATTCTAGAAACAGTTAACCATCTACATTTGGAGTCCATATCCTCGATTTGCAACCCAAGGAAGCGACACAATGCGGTGATAAGAGGTACAATTTAGCATTCACAGATTTTGTCGTACTTAGGACATTATGTGAGACTGCAAGGGATCCTGCGATGTCACGATCCGTGAACAAGCCGTGGCCAGTCAAATTTCTAACTGGACTGATATAATTTTACAATTTCTTATAATGATTATATAAAGCACTGGCGTTTTCACATAATCATATCACGCGTGCCACATTTCTCATCGTTGTGCTTCATAAGCAGGTGGCAAGGCAAAGCGTAGACACAACCCACGTCGCCATTACTTCTCAGTACACTAAACACCATTACGGATTACGTTCCCTGCGCGGATAACTGTATTCAGGTGGCCACGAAACTTCCTGTTTATACAATCGTCACGACAGAAGTCCGCCATTGTACAAAGTTCAGATCCTTTTTCTGAAATGTCCGCTTCAATTTGTAATGCCCTTGTTTCCCCCATGGCTACATGCAGCGCCAGAACATAGCGACTACAACTTTCACTGAAGCCATAACAATTCCTCTGACGTTGAAGGGGTGTCAAATTTATATACAGCATCAACAGAACAAATAAGATGGAAGAGAAAATGTCTTGACGGTACAGCTTGAGGGAAGAGACCACTTGAAACACCCACAGATGGATGGATAACAGGATAACTGGGACTTAACAAGGACGTGACGTTGATTGCATTCAAGTGGTTCAGAACAGGGTTCACTGGAGTGTTGTAGCGCACGCGGTAATAAACATTGACTTCCATAAAAGTCGATAGCTTCTTGGCCGCTGCAGACTGTGTACGATGAAGCGAGGGGTATTTGTTTTTGTACGTTGAGAGAGACTGTTCATAAAGACTTACGGTTCAAGTCGTGTGGGGGTGTTACACTCCATCAACAGGTAAACAGCTGAGAGGCAGTACGTTCCTCCGTAACGTCAATAACTATTTACCTGTCGACATACGGTAACATCAAAGTAGATGTGACTCTTTCTCACCATCGTTTTGAGAACTGAAAATGTTGCTACGTGCATCAGTTCGCAGCTTTTCTGCTGATCTGCTGAATACACGGACTGTTTGTTGTCAGTCTAGGCTATTTGCGGGTTCATGACGTCTACATCAAACTCGTAGCAATTAGCACTGTCATCAAAATCATATATTCAAAACCCACTTCTTTACGGCAGTTTTTAACATTACGCTGTCGTCCACAGCTAAATTTATCCTTCGAACTGTTCTTACTTCGAGAATGGGGTGCTGAGGAAGATATTTGGCCTACTAGGGACGATGTAACAGGGGACTGGACAAGACTACATAACGAGGAATCTGTGAGCTGTACTCCATACCAAATGTTATTCGGCTAATAAAATCAAGAATGCGATTGGCTGGGAATGTGGCACGCATGGGCGGGAGGTACAAACAGGGTTTCGGTGGGGAAACCTGAAGAGACTACTTGGAAGACCTAGGTGTAGATGGGAGGATATTATTGACACGGATCTTCACGAAACTGTATGGGGGACAAACTGGATCGATTTGGTTTAGGACTGGGACAGGTGGTGGGCTCTTGTGAATGCGGTAATGAGCGTCCAGGTTCCATAACATGCGGAGAATCTGACTAGCTGGAGACCTGTTACTTGCACAAGAAGAACTCTGCTTCATGGAGTTCTACTCTTCTTACTAGTCACGTCCATCAACAAAAATCACAGAATTGTGAGGTACACACCCGCAGAGTGTTGTGTTCAAAATGTTCGTAAATTTGTTCTTGTTTTCCTCTCTTCAGCTACTCCCCACAAAAGAAAAACGCTTTGCCTTTTTACTGTTTCCAGACTTCCGAAAAAAAAAAAAAAAATCTGGAAAGTCTCCAGGCTTCGCCTATTTTTTTTTACTCTGAAATGGAGTATTGACCAATGAACCATTGTGGAATGATAGTGACAACCGACGTGATCGGGAAAAACCTGACCCAGTGCCACATCGTCGACTAGAAATTCCATAGCCTATCTATTGCCGGGCCTCCGAGGTGAAAGGCCAGCGACTATAAGCCATGGCACGACCTTCAGCTATCAGTTCATCTAATCAGGGGCTCCAACACGAGGCCAACGGGCAGCATGCGATCCGCCCAACCTCTGTATGCGGCTACCGCAATGATCTTGTAACTACATACTGTGGCCCGCCTCGGTGTTGAATAATTTCTTTCAAGTTTCCTGTTGTGAGATTTGTTGGTGACTGGCCTAATATGTAGAAGTTCATGGTACCCCTCATAACAAGTATATGCAGTTGCGTCGGACCTTGTCTCTTCTACATTAAATAAGCTTATTGTAGTGGACCTTACACTCTCTCTGTGTGGTGTATGTGGGTGTATATATATAATTTTGGTATGCCGGCGTCAAAAGTGTAGAACAGTAAATTAGACGATAATGGTAGTGTATTTCGAGGAAATTTTGAAAATTTAGAAACTGCCTTCTACAACAGGTTATTGAAGGAAGATAAAAGTGGGGATAGAAGTGATAGGAAGACGAGGAAGAAGACGTAGGAAGCTACTGGATGGCCTTAACGCGAGAAGCGGATACTCTCATTTGAAGGAGGAAGCTCTAGATGGTACTATGTGGAGAGCTCGCTTTGGAAGAGGCTTTGGACCTGTCGTAAATGAATGAATTTCTTTACTGAAGTGCGTGATAAAATTGTTTGCATCATTTTCAATAAGGGCGTGTCCGTGCCAGAAGAACACGCCAGTGTTTTCATGAAAGGTTATATAAAGCAACAGAACATATTTATTGTTGCAATGAAGCAGCATTTTCTGCAAGTCTTGCTATTACACTGAGTACTGCAAAGAAATCACACCCACTTGCGGACACTGCAAAATGAAGGCAGTAGGAATAATTCGTGCCAAAGCAATAGCGTTTTAACACTAACAGCCTTTCTGCAAACACAGTTAGCTGGTCGAGTGAATGACTTCGCAAGAGACCGGCTACAGCGTCAGCATCAAGAAATGTCTACAGATGTGGCATATTCACTTGCAGCCAACGAGAGTACAGACGTTACAGCTACTGCGCGGCCTGCTGTTCTTATAAGGATTTTCAGTAAGAAGTGAAACTTTCAAGACTTTGACTGAAACAATTGGTGCTGATAGTTTTTTTTTAATCTGTAATAAATACGAATTGCCCTAGGGATAAACTGGTCGGGCATGTTACTGACGGCTCGATCCCGGTGGCCGTGCAGTCTACGGCTTAAGTCTGCGGCCTCTTGATTAATATTAGGATTGCGGGTTCGAATACCGCATAGGGCATGAATGTTCGTTTCTTGTTTTTGTTGTGTGTGTGTGTGTGTCTAGCGGCCTCTGCGACCAGCTGATCACTCGTTCAGAAGAGTCCTACGGTGTGTGTGTGTGTGTGTGTGTTTGTTTGTTTGTTATCTAGAAACATTAGCAACAAGGTGGCCCAGAAAGAAAAAAAAAATGTTATTGGCAGGGATTCGGCTATGATTGGTTACAGGCAAAATGAAGCAAAATCAAGCACATACAATTCGAGGAAATGACTTCCTTCTTTTGTCCCTACTCTATTCTTCACCAAGAATCATTCTGTACCGAAAAGTTTAATGACGACTCCTGTAACGGTCACTGTTGTTACAACCGTGAATTTAACTACCGAAAATTTGTAGCATCGTTGGAAGAAACAGAAATTGAACACAGTGAAGTGATTTAGACACTACTGTACTGTGGGGTAGTCATGTCACGGATCCGCTTTGCAGCGGTTTTCTGATGTGCTGAAGGGAATAAATTTTTCACAGAAAAGAACAAAAGAATTGGGCAACCGGATTATGAGGGAGGGATAACTAATCTAGCGGTTTTGTTTCTGTGGGTGTGACAGGCCACTTGAATAATCTTAACAAAGGTTATACGGGAAAGATAAGGTGATTATAGAGATAAATGATAGCACCATTAATTTAAAAGATAAGTTTCGATTGTGGGAAAATTCAAGGACCATGTCCTGGAACTGACATTCCTAGAAATTAGTTTTCTTAAGCGCATATTTCGGGAAAATATTTCTATACGACAGTGGCTCAAAGAGCAATTCCAGGACTCTAAAATGATGGAAACGGAAATTGTTTGCTTTTCTATATGGCAGGCAGTGGGAAGGCTACGAAATTGTACAAGGCATTAGACAATTCGGCGTTCGAATCCGGCAAGAGCAAAAGTTTTTTTTTCTTTCTTTTCTTTCTTTCTTTCCCCCCTCCGAAAAGTCTACACCGGCTCTGGGGCTCACCAAGACTCCTATCCAATTGGTACCAGGGTTCTTTCCCGGGGGTTTCGGGGCTGGGGGCCGATGCTGACCTCTCAAATCCATCTGGCACCGAGATTAATTCTAACTGGTGCCAGACGTTTACTCCGCCTATTGGCCTTCAGGGCGCAGAGACAACATTAAATTTTTTCACCATTAATTCGTAGTGCGATATACGAACCTGAACCAAAGGGATTTTTTTTTGAAAAGAACTTGCATGATGTTCACTGTTTCATGTCATTTGGGTTAAGAATGACTGCACGGCAGCACGTTACATGAACAACTTTATCCCTTAGAAAAAAAATACACGAAAATGCCATTTCAATCAACAGACGAACACATGAAATCTATAATGACGGTGCTTTTTAGTAACATCTCACCCACAACAAAAATCCTCTCCCTGTTAAAATCTTACCAAGTCTCCAGCATTTCTTCAGTGCAGCACGTTACGATTTAAGCGATTCGTGTTCGAATAGTACGTAGTTCTAGCACGAACTCCAACACATTTTTCTTAACAACTTTCTTAAACGCGTGTTGTGGTTGTGCTTCAGCAAAATGAAAACATATAATACAAGTCAGCGAAGGGATAACAATGCAGCAGTTCCAAATTAACACCGACAATAATAGTAATAACAGTATTATTATTGACAATAACAACAGTAATAATAAGTATTAAAACGAAATAAAATATGTACTTCCTCACAATCTTTATAGCACTTTTATACCGTACATTTTCTATTTACAACTTTAAACTTAACCTTTTGACGCCTAACGACCCCTATAGTGGTCGTACCGCACCGCTAACCTCTAAAGTTTCATTTTATATATTTATTCAACAAATACAGGTACTGAATATTTTAAACATGGTATACACTCTCCGTTTTTTCCTCTTCAAAATGCAGTTTGTTTCATAATGTTAACGTATTTGGTTCCTGTATTATTCACATTTTATATACAGGATGTGCTAAAATTAAAAAAAATAATTTCGGCGCCAAAAGGTTAAGTGGTCAAACAACAAGTTACAGTACTCATAACATAGAATTAAAAAACATGCTACACATTATACAACTACAGCTGGTATCAACTAT
>Ga0123355_10020943_pt1 | contig 10456 bp, 4 predicted proteins | sample TergutEmb28metaG_3_FD_89872 | JGI IMG/M metagenome (GOLD analysis project Ga0123355, IMG submission 89872) | Embiratermes neotenicus P1 segment gut microbial communities from Petit-Saut dam, French Guiana - Emb289 P1 | ecosystem: Host-associated > Arthropoda: Insects > Digestive system > Gut ... | reverse complement strand
GATACCAGATGCTGTATAATACAATTTTGACCTCCTGATGATGAGCACGTAGTGCTCGAAACATGTAGAGGCATATAATAAACTTATTATAAAACAAGAATTTGTGCATTAAGTTGGTTAATTACTAAGATTATACTGAGATGCACGGTCAGCAAAACATCAAAATTCATGAGGGAGGTGTTTCATGTAACGACACTGCCAGTTTCTAAGGCTAAGCGTAGCTTGAAGATGAATGAAATATGAGAATGTAACTTTAGTGGAATGATATTGATAGTGGGTAACAGAAACACTCACATAAAAACTTCTCCTAACTCCACTCCGCCCTCCACAAATTCTAAACGGTCTGGCTTGTCATCGAACGCTGATCTCCGCAGTAAAAGCCCGTCAACTAACAGTGTGAATTACGGCAAGGCCTTGAGCGTCGTCTAAAATGAAAATTCGAAGCCTTTTTAAAACTACGCTGTAGGCTTTCAGAGGCTTTAGAAAGCAATATCCTGACGCATAAAGGAATAATGGTTTCGCATCAAGTGCGTCATATGTCATAACCGTGGGGCGTGATGCAGAATGAAACCAACACGATTTGTAAAGTTCTTTCCCATCGTCATTTTAATGCCGGCAGCAGGTGCTGTTTCATATTCCGTCAATTTCCTACTTTCACTCAGACCTTCGAGATCCCTCATGTGGTGAGGAGGGATGATTAAAGCGAACAAAATGAGATTCATGTTCCAATTCCGAACCTCGTATGCAGAATATTTTATTTTGAGCGAGAAAAAACGTAGCTTAGTGTTTTATAAACATTTTTTTTCTATGAGGAAATTCAAGAATGATTGATGATAGCGTTAGTAGTTATCAGATATCTTTCCATTTCTCTCATCAAAGTAACTGGTGGTAAAACTGGCTAAACACCGTGTGGTTCCTCTATTTGACGCACGCTTTGTGGACTCGATATTATGAGGACGACATTGAATTTATCCATAGGCTTGTATACAATAACGGCGTGTATTGGGTTTTCTGTATGACGTCGGTTACAGGAATGAGAGTTTCTCCATGTTTCGGCATGAATTCATTTGATACCTTAAGAATGAGTGAACGTGGAGTTCTGAGGTGTGCCATCTGAGGTGTGCCATCCCTGTTGTGCGTTTAAACTATATGGTGAGGTGAATTCAATCAAAAAACACAACTATAAAATATGGCTAAATGATGGTATTCATTAGGAAGGAAAAACTACATGTTACGGCCTATACTGGCCATCTTCAGGTTCTGACAATTTTCTGTTAAAAGAGTTTTATATAATATGTCTAAACTGCGTGGTTTAGGCATATTATATAAAAAGGAGTTTAGGTATATTATATAAAACTCTTTTAACAGGAAATTGTCAGAACCTGAAGATGGCCGCTATCGGCCGAAACATGTAGTTTTTCCTTGCTAATAAACACCATCAATTAGCCATATTTTATAGTTGTGTCTTTGACTGAATTCACCTCACCATATAACGTGTAGTTGTCTGGTTTGTCGTTTGTGTAGGTGTGGCACTGTGTGGTGTGCAAAAGAAGAACACGTCACAGCGCCTTGCTCCTCATTTCACATTGAAGACGACAAATGTAATGTTCATAGACATGTCGGACGGACTTCTTGTATGTGGTTTACTGTCTGAGAGATAGCAGTGTATCGAGTCGTCCTTGAAACACTAGCAGTCCCTCACCTGGTCAAGAAATTACCAGAATTTGAAGGGAACAGTTTTATTGACACTCTATTATCGTCTTTGTGTTGCTCTTTAACCTGCTGCAGGTAGCTGCAGTCTCAACCCTCACGCCACATGGTAGAACTAACCAATGAAACGTGCAATTCGCAGTATCTAAGCTATGCAAACAGCTATTCTCGGATCGGACGCAGATTTGAAACTATGCGTTATCAACAAGAATTCCTCATTGGAAGCGCACCAGCTGAAGAAGGAATACACCGAAACATGTCTAAAGTCTCTGCTTCCATTATGTCGTGAGAAAAGATACAAAACGTCTTACAGTAAACTATTTCTTCTCTAAAACGTTCTGAGTTTTAAGTATAATAAAACTAAGTAGAATAGTAAATATGATTAATGAATATTGGGTTTTGTGCTGAATTATGACTTACTGCCGGATTCTAAATTTCGTTTCATTTCTTGCCCCTCTGTTTTTCTCCTGTTAGAACAATGATGTTCACGTCAAATGGCATAACAGTTATTCAAACAATAACATGACAATTTATTATGACGTGGTATTCATTTAAACAATACAGTGTTATGATGGCATAGTAGTCATTTTAATTTCCTGGAGTATAAATGCGGCCGGTTCGTGGGGCTGACCTTACCAACTTCATGTGCCGATTTTCTTGAAATCTAGTATCCTCATCCTCCTGGAACCCTCAGGGCCTGTCCAGCCCTGTGCAGGGATTGCTTAGTATATACTTTATTAGTCGTTTAAATAATACCATGCTAATATATTATGGCATAACAGTAATATTAATAATACCGTGATATTATGATGTGGTGTGACAGTCATTGAAGTGATTGCAAGATACGATTGCATGGTAAAAGGTAAAGTAGTCCCTTTACAGCCCTGTAGTGGCCCAGAGTGTTCCAGGAATTTAAGGTTCCCAGATTTCATGATAACGGTACAGGAGGGTGGTAAGTTTGTCAGCCTTACGCACCGGCCGCCTTTACTTCAGGAAACGCTCCTGGTACTCATTTCTGTTAGAGGCTGAGCCAACCCCAGAACCGTAGTGTGATCGGAAGGATTTTATTTTAATGAAAAATCCACTGACACTAGTTGGGATCGAACCAAGGGCCTTCCAATTTGTAGCACAACACCTTAACCATTGTGCTACCGCGGTCCCCCGATTGCATGGTATAAGGGTTATTTAAATAATACAATGTTAATGCTATTGCATATAATTAATTTAAATAATACCATTATAATAGGCCTAAATTATCATTCGCGAAATATGCTAACGAAGAACAGCACAACTCTTTGTTTTTTGTAGCTAAAGACAAGTAAAATTAATATGTTGTTGTTCCGTTCAGTTTTATAATGTAAATCGAAAGTGCCTCATCACTTAGTAGACTAAACTTCACTGGTGAACAAAATCTTTTTTATTTACAATAATTATCTACATTTTTACTAAAGCCGTCTTCAGTCTAAACCATAAAAGAAATATAAGGAATTTTAAGTAGCATTTTATCACATAACATTTCAATATGGTAATGAGATCTTATACAGTACAACAGTTTATAGCGCGTGTTATCGTTATAAGCAAAAACCACGATGATACATTATAGAAAATATTACGAAATTTAGGTCATTTTCACTAAATACGCACATAACGCAACGTAACAAACAGAACTTTAACACAATAATAAGACTGAACAAAACACAATACTCTGTATAACAAACTTTGGTAAGGCGTGAGATCTCACTGCCACATTGAAACGGTATGTGATACAAGTAAAACTTTGCATTCTTATAAGGGTTTAACCTGATTATGGCTTTAACAAAAACCTTGAAACCTGTTGCTCGTGAATGTAAGTAAAAAGGAATTCTTTTTAATGAATTTGGTGTCGAGTGACACAGTTATTCCTATTCCTCTGGGACCAGCCTTAACGACGGGTTTCAAAGACGAAGTTAAAAATGACTCAGAACATTGACTTCTACATTTGCTTGTATGCGGAAACACGGAACTGCGAAGTGGAACTTATTCCAAATCGAATGCTGCGAATAAAGTCTCCCACAGAGTCTCTTTTTCTCTCTTACTTTTCGGTATATTTCTGCACCAGTTTATTAAAGATTTTGAAATTATCAATAGGTTACAGTTGAATTTTAAGCTCACGTTTCCGTGCAATGTAATTATCTGTTAATAAAAATTCAACTAGATGAAGCAGTATGCGGATATTTATTTACTGCAAAGTCACTGTATATGTTTCGGGTGTCACAGCACCCACCATCAGGTGTACTAAAAACTGTAACCGCAGCCTCCGGTACAGGTCATACTGTAAAATAGAAGGATTAACTGGAATGAACTATCAGCGTGTGCTGACTTGTTAACTTCTGATAGTAATGGGTGGTGGTACAATACCATATTTACAAAAATCTACTTAGGTAATATCGTAGAAGTTTGTAAGTTAAAAATTCTTTGGATAATAAATATAAATAGTTAAAAGCTTTTAACTATATTTATTATCCAAAGAATTTTTAACTTACAAACTTCTACGATATTACATACGTAGATGTTTGTAAATATGGTATTGTACCACCACCCATTACTATCAGAAGTTAACAAGCCAACACACGCTGTTAGTTCATTCCAGTTAATCCTTGCATTTTACAGTATGACCTGTACCGGAGGCTGCGGTTACAGTTTTTAGTACTCCTGATGATGGGTGCTGTGACACCCGAAACATGTAAAGTGACTTTGCAGTAAATAAATATCTGCATACTGCTACATCTACTTGGATCTTATGTTTATTGGACCGTGCATCATCTTTATAGTTGCGTAAAGAGAAAAAACCAACTTGATGCCACTTATTTTATTATTTAATATTCATTCATTACTCAGAGTAATGAATGAATATTAAATAATAAAATAAGTGGCATCAAGTTGGTTTTTTCTCTTTACGCATCTACTTGGATGTTTATTAAGAGTATATAGTTGCTTCACTTGGCTCTCGCGTTGCTGTTATACGAGTGTTAATTGCCAAGAACAATGGCCTAGTTGCAGGCATTTAGAGATTCCATAATTTCACCCAATTTCCTACGTTTAATAAGCGAGTTTTTGCAGTCTCATTGAAATGGTTGATTGTGCAAAACCTCCAGGAAGAAAGAGCTACGCTTTCTTTTGAGCTCAGATTCTGATGTAACACCAGACTGATTCCTTTCTCTCCATTCCAATCAAATTACGCACAGAATACCCACCAACTCAGTAAGAGCGAAAAAGAAACTTATTGTTATTCTATAACGATATCCTTTTGTAAACGTCCTCTATACCACTAACGTTACAGCACCTCTTTTTCATCTTTGAGAGCATTAATAATGCATCAGTTTCCACGGCATTCTCTGTCACAATGCGTTGTTAACGTAGATATTCTTGTGCCGGATGAAGTTCATTCATTATTTTTCTATGTTTAGTTTAGTGTAAACGCGTCATTCTTTCTCCCGTGTTAGGCCCGTATTCTTATCTGGAACAAAACAAGATTGTGTGGTTTTAAAATACAATACGTGTCCGGAAATTATATGAAGTGCAAATGTTCATCTGGCACAGTTCTGTAACACTGGATTTTGAAGTCTGTACTGTTAATTTTTGTCGTAATTCAGCGTGTTCTTGTAATTATGATATATTTTGATGTATGTGCCGTGCATCTTGTACAGTTTATTATCCAGACGAACAAATGCACGACATATATATTAACACTATTTAATACTCGAACATCGTAAGTATTCCTACATGTTTCGATTTATCTGTATCATCATCATCACCATCAGCAGGCAGTCTTATCCTTCTACTTTGTTAAAGTGAAAAAAAATTCATTAAGTTTACAAACACAATACATTCAGTAGATCAATATGTGATCATTATATTTTATGTGTTTAGGTCCGTGCATCATCTTGATAACTGAAGAATAAAAACCAACTAGATGCCACTTATTATTTTTTGCGCTTCTTATAGGCTCAACATGTTTCGGGCACTATTATGCCCATCAACAGGAGCTCGCGACTATAATGCTGATTACCACACTGGTCGTTTCGTTCCTGGTTTGATGTAGGTTGGAGGTTAGGTGCGGTTAGGCTGGAGTAGTGTCCGGGCTGCAGGCCAACGTTTCACCCACTTGTAAACTGCTGTTTTCTTCATAACATGAACCCCGTAAACTTTCACTAACATCTCTCTGATTTCGTTTCCACTCTTTCCAAGTTTAACATGAAATTGAATGTTCCTTCGCTGCTCTAATTCAAGCTCCGACATTCTCTAGGCGGCACACCAAAACACACGCAGACAGTAACAGATGCCACTCAGAAAGAGACTGCCATAGATCAACAACAGCACAGCTGTGAAACGCCGATATGTCAACGTTATCAAACCATACTAAGGTTTTTGTCCGGTGCAAGCACATGGTGGCGAGTTCGCGAACTTAATTGTCCGACCACTTATATTCGGTAAGCAGTGTGACTCCCTTAAGTGTAGGTCGCAACGACGACAACTGGACTGACGTGCGTCTTGATATTCTTCAGTCCCTACAGGGAAATTCCGGAGTAATACCTTAAATCAGTGCCACCACTTTTCCTTCCACATGCATTCCACTTTGTCATTAGCATCCAAACATTCTGCGCTATTTAACAGAAGGCAATGGCAGCCTCATTAAATATTCCATATATAAATAAACAGTAAAGTAGCACTAGCCTCAGTTGTATCATGAACAAAATTCTCATTATCCTTAATTCTATCACCCCCATAACACGGTGTAGACTACAGATTTTGGAACTTAGTTTTACATATCATTTCTTCAGTCTTATGTTAATTATTGCCTCTTTGGTTCAGACATTCCCCTCAGAATATTTTTTGTAAAGTCAATGTTCTTTGTTTTCTTATGTTTTGCTGACCGTGCATCTCAGTATAATCTTAGTAATTAACCAACATAATGTACAAATTCTTGTTTTATAATAAGTTTATTATATGTCTCTACATGTTTCGAGCACTATGTACTCGTCATCAGGAGGTCAAAGTTGTATTTTACAACATTTAGTATCATCACACCTGTAGGTGGCCGTCCCGTGCACAGGTTGAGAGGGTCCTGAGAGAGGACTCCCTCAATCTGTGCATGGGGCGGCCACCTGCAGGTGTGATGATATTAAATGTTGTAAAATACAACTTTGACCTCCTGATAATGATCACATAGTGCTCGAAACATGTAGAGGCATATAATAAACCTATTATAAAACAATAATTTGTTTTAATTTGGCTAATTACTAAGATCGATGTTTTTTGTTTAATGTGAAAAACTTATGCGTCACGCTCATTTGGCCTTATGGTTGTTTCGTGTACGTGAATTGTTTTTAGGTGACAGATAACGAAAATTCTGAATAGAAATGGAAGGCTGAAATTTCTTCTTCTGTGACAATAGAAAATTTGCAAACCTCCGCTGAAAGTTGAATAGGACGCCGGGAGCACAACAGAGTTCGTCCTGAAACTTTGGAGAAGACTGGTTTAGCTTTTGGGGAATCAAACACGATTCCTCTCACATCCAATCCATAAAATAGTCACCACCGACTACGCTATCCAAGTTCCATGCAGGACTAATATTTTGACAAGTAATGTGCTGCGTTTGAAATGTAAGTTTATGCTCCGTCGCTTTAATGTTATCAAGCCTTTGTAGGTTTGCAGTTATGGTACAGTATTTGGATTACTTATATATGTGATGTGCGTGTTGTAGTTATCAGATTAAAGCTTACGAGAGCTGCAGATTTAATATCATTTCTGACAGGAACATTAGATTTATTAATTGCACAATGTTATTAGTACCAATGTCCATAAACTTCGATTTTACAACACTATAATCAGCAGACTTCAGCTGCATGTTTAGGAACGTGATCAGCTATCTGTGTACAGTCAGTAATGGCTAGTTGTGTGCAAACTGAGCACAGATCAGTCTGAACGTACCAGAAACCTCATACCCGCACTAATCGGATAATAGGATTTCGTATAACCTGACATTCAGAGAATTATGGAGTTCTGTTGTAAATTAAATTCTCCCAGTCTCATTGGGCTCCTAGTTTGTAATACTTTGTCTTCCCCGTCACTTGGAATTACATGTTGTTTCTTCTGCAACTTAGTACCTAGAACAGTCTGAAACCTACAGGTCGCACAAATTGCTGTGCACATATCCACCTTTGTAATTATACATCGACGTACTTGCGACAATTCTACGTAATGGAAAGGATAGAAGGACATTTCGATTGTTTTATACAACTATGAACTGCCTGATAATGGGCCAGAAAGGACCGAAACATACAGGAGTTTGCGTATTAAAAGATGTTTGTAATTCTAACGAATTGTGTGACTTTGTTGGTCACATTTTAACAATTGTAAGACAATAATAATGGCTGTCGCAGATCTATTGATATTGAATTACTCCATCGCGTTAGATCGCTCGGAACCTTCACCAACAAGTGTTACCTGTGTATGTACCTGTATTACAAATCTTAGTAGTGAAAAAAATTACAGTTGGAATTTACTGGGCACACGTTGACGAAGAATTTCTAAACTCTCAAGTCGCAAATGTACTGCTTCTTTTTCATTTCACGTCGGTTACGATTGTGAATGCACATCTCTCTTCCTTGCATTCAGTCGAAATGTCTGCTGAGAATTTTTACAAGTGATTTAGAGATTTTCTGTGGTCAAATTCGTAACAACTTAGCAGTTTTGTGGTACTAAGATATTAAGCGATGCACTTGTATAATTAATCCTTTTCGATTCCAAACATTTTCTAACTATATCACCATTAACTTATTGTGTTCCATGTCCACGTATTGAAAGATGTCTTATATTTACATTACAAACCAACAAAAGCACATTTGTAAATATTTTCAATCAAATATTATTAATCATCAAAATAAATGAGTCCAAGTCAACATAACTCACTTTCACGTTACGACGCAATCCCAGCCCACTAATGTATTTAAATAATGCAGAAATACCCCCAGCTACAACTGTAAAATATCTTGAATTGCATTTGGACAATAAGCTGAACTGGAAGAAACATATTATCAAGAAAAGAAAACAGATGGATCTTCGACACAACGAACTCTATTGGCTACTTGGAAGGTCATCTCTCTTGCTGTACAAATCTCTCATTTCTCCTATATGGACGTATGGCATTGAATTAGGGGGCTGTGCTACCAAGTCAAATACTGCAATCATACACAGATGCAAGTCTAAAACACTACGAGCAATTGTTGACGCCCCATGGTACGTCACCAATGCTATGATCCACGAAGACCTAGGTATTCCAACTGCGCAAGAAGTCATCCATGCCAGAAATGTCAAACGCCATATAAAACTAGAAACTCACTCGAACCCTCTACTCCACCCCATTCCACGAGATAACTTCGTACGAAAACTGAAACGACGGTGGCCAGCTGACCTGTAATACGGTTAACGAGATCTCCTCGCAGGAGGGGACTTCATCACGCTAGTACATCCACAAGTTTGACTCATAGCCAGCCCATTAGCTTATAGAATACTTTGTACTCTGGTTGCTGATCTCAATTAAAAAAATGAAATATTATTATTCTCCAAAATGTTTCATTCACAGGAGTGACCTAAATATATGGAGGAATAATAATATGCAATTCAGCTTATTTATAAAAGAGTGTTTGTTGCTTTCTCAAGTATGTATAAAATATCAGTACTAATTCGTGTCTATAAAACTCTGAATTAAGTAATTTTGTTATTGTCAAACATACCTCCAAGTCTCGTGCCTTTAACCTGCCAGCATTCGCCGTCATTACAACAGACTTCTCAACATCTGGTATTCATGAAATAAAATGAAATGCCAACTTGATGCAAATAGGTAATTTTATTGACGTATTCGTGTACCGTGCGGATGGTGTCGCACGGCACCTTCCGCACCGTACACGCGACCTACGTAGCGGCTCTCAAGACCACCACCCATCCAAAAACTAGGTGCAGAAAACCATATGCTGCAACTCAACATCTAATGATCCTGATTATGGGCGTATATACCCGAAACATGTCGAGCTAAGAATACGTCAATAAAATTACCTAGTTGCATCAAGTGGGCATTCCACATTATTTCATGAGGAAGATGCACGGTCAAACAACCCTCAAAAATGGTATTCATGTTTCAGTATCCAACAATTCACATGCCTGACCGCCATATTTGTGATAAATGTTACCGAAAATCGCAATAAACCTGTATTTACCCGTAATTATATTATCGGTCCAGTTTACTGAGACGGTAATAATTAAGACCTGTACTCAGGAAGTGCTCTCTTCGAATATCGGTTCGGAAGCGACTACATTTTTCTGAGTTCCTTCCTTTTACCGTTACGTTTTTATACCGAAATATGTCATGCCCAATTTGTGCTCACCACCTTTCAAGTTCGGAAAACTTGACAAACCGCTCATATAATACATCGCTGAATGACCTCTTCAGTTGAAGCAGCGTTCTTGATCTCATTCACTTGCTTTATCCATCGCCGTTTCATATTAAGATACATTAAAATTCTGTACTTATTAGTGACGTGTTAGGGTTATTTTAACTTTAAAATTTCTGTCAGCCGGCATAGCCACTGCCGCGTATCTCCTTCAGTCCATTACGGAACTGTTTGTTGGGGGGGGGGGGGGGCGACAATTTTTATTCTCTTTCTATTATTTCAAACAGCAATTAAAGCGCCTTGAGGCCATGAATATT
>Ga0123355_10020942_pt1 | contig 10456 bp, 6 predicted proteins | sample TergutEmb28metaG_3_FD_89872 | JGI IMG/M metagenome (GOLD analysis project Ga0123355, IMG submission 89872) | Embiratermes neotenicus P1 segment gut microbial communities from Petit-Saut dam, French Guiana - Emb289 P1 | ecosystem: Host-associated > Arthropoda: Insects > Digestive system > Gut ... | reverse complement strand
TCTTTCTCCTGAAGATGGGCATAAAGATGCCTGAAACATGTTGAGACAGTGTCAATAATCAACATCCACTATTGACAATAAATCATCTATATTGTTGCATCTTGTTGGTTTTCTTTCCTCACGATTTGGGTTTAAGTATGGATTCACAACCAGACTATTTTCTACGCTTGGAAAAAATTCTTTAGTAATCGCTCCTTTCGTTGTTTCCTCCCATTGGCTTTGCTATTTTCTTATGCTTTCTTTCCGGTTATCCTTTTTTATAGCACTCTTGTGGTAGTTTTGAGTTGCCTCCTTCGCAGGTCAATCTGCGATCAGTTTTAATTATTTATATGTTTTACACACTAGCATGATATGATACAATATATTTATATTTATTTGACAAATTCTACATCCAGTGGTTGTACTCAGCCTGTATTTATCTGAATAATAAACACAAATACACGTCCAAAAAAACTTCAATCAAAAAAACGAAAACTTGAACAGCAAACCCATAACTTATCACATCAAATTCCTGCATTTTTCGACACCGAGATGCCAGACTCTGGGTGTTGTAGAACGAAGGAACATAAGTCCAACGCGTCACATGTTGGCCGTATTCTCCTTTGTTCTGTAGCTCCCCGCGAATGAAACCTAGGGGTCGAATCATGCAGGAGTTTATCAACTGTTCTCCATAAAGTGCATTTGTTGGTGAATAGTGATTATTGGCATGTCTGTATGTACTTACGCATGCACAAGTACATGGACCCATACAATTTCGTTCAACTGCTACTTGGTTGAAAGGCGCGCACAACAGACTTCGTTTGTGCATTGCAAGAAACACCACATTTATATATTACATGCAATACATAATACACGCTTTCCGAAACGTTGAACACGTACACAACACACCTCATTTCCGTAACAGATGACAATATAAAGTACAGATCACTCAACATTCAAAACATGCGGCTCCGCCATTACAATTGCCGTTCAGACCGATACCACACATTCACTCCTGGCCAGCCGTTCAAATTGCGCAGCGCTGTTATTACTCACAGATCATACGTATCAGCCATGGACCAGCTTCATATGATCTGCGAACACGGCGATCTTCTCACGTGGCAGTAATCAATGCTTGCCACCACGGGCATAATGGTGGAACCTGTTGCATTGAACATGAGATAAGATATCGCTCCATGTGTTGCTGTTTCTGTTGGCGGAACACAGATGTCGGATGCACGACTTCACCGCCGTTCCACATCGGTCTGATCTACGAGTAGTAATAGTAGTAATCTGTGGTTCTGATCAACGTTTGCGGGTGTTGATGCAAATGCTTCATTTGGATACCATATCGTGGAGCATATGCTAATAGCACATCCCAAGCAATGAACGCTTAAAGGAACCCTCAGTGTCATGAAAATGTCACGTGAATATATTCAGAGACATCACATGCTATAATAATTATAATCATAGCTATAAGTTTTGTAACCTGTTAGTGCACACGAACCATGCTAATCCTACCGCCCGCGCTGTCACCCCCTGTTGCCACATGCCTTGTTGAAACTGCGCTGAAAAATAATTTCGATTCTGACTCATGTACGTGCTAATTTAACAGCATAATGGTCAATTATGAAAGGCACACAAAATCAATAGAACATACATTGCAAAAACGAAGGCCAGATCAACGCGACATGACACCCTCAAATGGAACGTGCAAATTGAAACTGCTGAACAAAGGAAGCACAAATTTCAAGAGGCCAGTTACAGGTAAATGGTCTATTAACAAACAAATGGCCCACATAAAAAAAAGACATCCATGACACCAATGTAGTCCCCTCGTATTTGCCCAGTAAACACCACGTGGATATCGACAACTGAATCATAATACACGTGCAAATTGATATTTACTACTGCAATTAAGTAATCATTATCAAAGCACATTTCATAAGTGTGTAAAACCTTTCTTAGCACTCGCTATGTTTCATCCAACCACCATCAGGGAGTCACACAAGTTTCCATACCAAAGTATTAGAGTTCATACAAGTGGCATGTTATATATATTACCAAAATTAAAAGTTAAGTTTATAATGTGTGTATCTATGTCCCTGTGGCAAAACACGCATTTTGCTGTGTTTTGTAATTATCTTCTTTATTCTTTGGAGTTCAAACTGAGTTCAACTAGCCTTAACAAATGTCATTTAAAACGTTTAAAATTCATAATTTAAGATTAAGCTAGCGAACATATATTCTCGTGCAAAAATATCATTCGTTTGTCTCTAGTGTAACTTCTGACTACTGGACACATTAATCTTTGTAGTGTGGAAATGCAAAGTGCAGGATTTTACTAGCTGTGATGCTTATGTGGTAGCTCTAGCAAGGTTTCATACATACACTCGACGAGATATATAATTTTAGAAATTGTACACCATATATGAAAACAAACTTACCAGAGCTCCGAATTCAAGTGGTGTGAACTGGAAAATGAAACATAATCGATTGAGCGGCTTGTGAAAGATTCAGTGTGGTTCCCTGCTGCCTATATCGTGTAACTCACGTCAGTCTATGGTACCACAGTGCATGCTTCCTCGTTAAAGGTAAACTAGTTGCCGCATTACTATAATTATAAAATTTTGTAAAATATGTGTTTAGCCACAGGGACATACATTTTCAAATAATCACGTACATCTTTTAATTCTTAGGCTATCTGTCACGTATAAAATTTATGGACCTTAATATTTCTGTATGTAAATTTGAATATCTCCCTTACAGTAGTTAAATGATTGAAACAAACGTGTAGCGGTGTGATTGAGCATGTAATGTTGTGCACCTGATAAGTGTATTTCTATAGTAAAGGTAAATTTATCATATCTTATCATTTATTTTCCTTCCGTAAATCCGTACAGGATTATATAGTCCATATGGATATGGAAATCGTCATATTTGTTGGGATTAATGGGGTGACATCAACACAAGTGTGTACAATAATCACATGGTTATTTAGTACTTTAAATACAATAAAATGGGACAATAATTGTTTAGTGTAATGAAATATAAGGATACAAATAAAAATTAAAAGTAAAAATAAAATTTATCCCTGTGCACGTCACGAATACAGCGAGTTTAAGAGTATAGCTCCATGCATACTCAACCTCGGAAGAGAATGGAGATGAGTTGTCAGACTCGCGTGTCGGTCGCTTTGCTCCCGAGAAAACACGCCCTGGAAACCGTTCAGCAGATGACTGGGTGCGCCACAGAGATGGTTTGGACGCAATGGAGAACAAAAAAAATACTTACCCCTGAAGGAAGTCAAACCCTGGATCGTCTAGTGAATGGCCTTTTCACTATAGGACTATGATCAATATTTGGATGAGACATATTAATCTATCGATGTTTCAGGAGATTTGCAGGGTGTGAATTGTGTACGGTATAAGATTGCTAGCTGCTTGACCGCCTCCTAGTTGTCATAGCATCTAATCCATTTTGTCCAACATATTCGTTACTACCTTCCATTCGTAGGCACTCTCCTTCCTTGTCGACCATTACTCAGTATTACATATATGTATAACACTACGATATTTTGTTCCATGAATGGGCAGGATTTACCAGAGGTTTGATGGCTCTCATTACGAATGGTGGAAGTTAGTTCTCTACGTCTGCCACTTGTGGCGTTCATGTCTTTCGACTGTGGCGCTCCTATACATGAACGGTATTAAGGCACGTATGCCACGCCTCCTATTTCTCAACCAACCAACCCGACCCACAATCATTCTTTCATTTTGGCGCCAGCTCTTGAGTCACGCCTAACGTTGTAAGCGGATTCGTCGGGTTGTCAAGTGGATTCGTGATGTTGTCAACCGGACTGCTGTGGTGTTGTTAGTAACAAATACTTACAAAAAACTTTAGGAACAATGTCGGGTACATCTTTCAGTTCAGTCATAGCTACGTACCAGCAACGAATTGCTGCAAAACCATATGTTCCGGCCACGACATACGGGCGTCCTACACCCGGCGCCAATGATGTTCCAAATAAGTTGTTTCTTGAATTTTAGGTTAGGATGGGTTAGGTTACGTTTCGCTTTTCTTTCATTTCGATACGTTCTGTTTCCTTCACTTAAGAAACGCTACGTTTCATTCTATTGCCTTGCGTTACGTTACGCCCACAGCTCCTCCCGCCACTTACAGGTACTTCCTCATTTCACACTAATGTCTCACCTCTCCTTCATTCTAGTCCTTAATCTACATATCTGGCCACCCACTCTATCACAGATCATCTCTCTATAATCCCATTCATCAACTCTCCGCGCACGTCACCACTTGTGTCGTCTGCTTCAGCACGGATTGTGTTCTCCACCCCCCTCTCGTTCTGATATTCACGCCACAAGCGGACAAAATATCGAACATACTACCATCATGCATAATGAGTTCCATATGCTATCGCCGAACGGCAGAAAATACTAGCGTCAAACTAACGATGCTAGCGGTTATTATGCCCCACGGCGTTACTCACGTGAAAAGAGGTCAGTCGGTAAAGAAAACTTACTCAACTTGAAGCTGTACACAATTGAACTGTCCAAGAACCTACACATACTTGTGAATATCATTAATTTATGTTTCAAAGCTAGCAAATGGTTATAATACATGTGAGTAGTTCAACTTAATTTGTTGTTGGTGTTGCTTTTCATGTGTTAAAAAGCAGTGGGATAAGTACTGCACATGTATGTTGCATCATACACGTAACAGGGATCAAACAAACATGCGAACACAGCATTGTTACAGGAGCGAGTTACAATAAATTTAAATTCAACAGAAATATATTTAAAAAGTAGTGGGTAAGTGCGACAGTGGAAGACAGGAAGGGAGGGAATTTAAATAATACAACGAACTACAAATGGCAGTTCGTATAACCTTCCATTTGATCAGGATGACACTCAGGGTTTTGAAATATTTAGCAGCAAATTACATATATCAATACATAAAATATAAATTTGTGTATGATGTTGGAAAGTACAATATGAAATTATACTAACAACAAGGCATGCACAACTGACACTGATGCTGCAGAGTAATATCTCAATCTGTTGGATGTATGTATGTACATTTTAACAAAGATTTCATATACAAAAATCCACATTCACCACCCTGACATGTACAAGACTCTGTCAACAATACAATATGGAACATACTTAATATTCATATAATTATGTAAAGCAAGGACCGAGAAATCTTCATTGAGCATATTTTCCAATTACAGATCTTTGTATTTGAATTTGTTACTTGAGTAGCAATGCATGTTACTGTTACCCATTGCACAGAAAATGTTTATGCAATGTTTTTGTCAAGGCTATCTCTAGTGTACCTGCAAGTATCAGAGAAGAAAACTGGATGTTGGTACAACAGATCAGATATGGATGACCTATTAAATAAGGGAATACAGAGCAGTGGTACATGAGCTATTTATTGACTTCAAGATAGCCTATGATTCTGTTAGGTGGGAGGTGTTGTACAAAATTCTTCTTGAGTTAGTTAGACCCATGAAACCTCATAGGTAAATTTAAACATGTTGAAATTAAACCTACAGTAAAACCCAAATAGGCAAATACCTGTCTGACAGAGCTATTATTTAGAATGGTTTGAAAAAAGGAGATTCTTCATCGCCGTGGCTTATAAACTGTCTGGGAAATTTTGTTTATACATACATAGTACACACACACACATGTATATATAATACAATTTATGCATAGAAAATTTAGTTTAAGTGACAACACAACGTGGAATAAGTACCAAAAGTGCAATATATACAATACAAAAACATTATAAGTATTTACAGTGAATTGATGACAATATGTATTGACATAAAAGAGGCAAAATCGCTTATTTCCTAAATGGACCTGTAGGTGAATATGTAGATTTTGTGATGAACATATTTCTGACTGTTTTTTTGTATAGTAGGTGTCCTTTTCTGTAAGATGAATTACCCCGAGAATCATTCAGTATTTTATTATATAGTGAATATGGGTAAAACAAATTATTTTGAGGTGTCATTGTTGCTATATGTGCAACACAGACCCAAGTGCATTACATGCTGCACGTAATTTAGGAATCAATGGATTGATATTTTTCTTACATTTGAGGTGGTTATCAATCTATAAGGCAAGGAATTTTGTATTTACAAAGTCATCTGTTCATTCTTCATCATCGCCAACCCTTAATGGATGCTGTGGAGAATTTTTCATTGTGACTTTTATTGCATTCATTTTATCTAGAGTTAGGGCCAAAATATCAGTAGTAAACCTTCTACTAATATAAGGTAGAACAGTGATTCACACTCAAAATAAATCATCAACATTTTGACTAAAAATAATAATATCTGTGTCATCAGCAAAAATTGTGGTGTTTGATAAGGTATTTATGCTTGGCAGAAGGTCATTTATGTATATTATGCAAAGTGTGAGTCCTCTAGTATATCAACAGTGGGGAATTACACACTTTACTCAAACTTTTTGTTTTCTATCTGTTAGATAAGACCAGAATCAATTTGAACCTGTTCCTTGAATGCCTAAAAATGTAATTCTTCTAGTGAGATATCATGCTTGCCAGATTCAAAAGCCTTGGCCAAATTGTATAAAATTCATCCAACCTGCATTTTTTGGTTATGAGATTTCAATACACTGCATATTTGCTTGTAGGCAGCATATTTAATTTTCAGTAGATGTTCCTTGGCTGAAGCCAAACTGTTTTCGGACCAGTATGTCGTAATATATCGAGGCCTAACCTAATGTGCATAACTGTCTCAAGTATATGAAAAAATCCTGTTAATTGTAAAACTGGCCTATAATTTATCATACATGTATGTCATCTTTTACGTATGGTGAATGGAGATTTTCGGGCAGTCAGGGAAAACTTATGTAAGGTGAGTGGTTACAAATATAGTTTAAAGGTTCACTAATTTGAAATGCGCCATGTTTTCAAACTTTCATTTGATCTTTCATCTTGACTAGCAGAACTGTTTGAGTAAAGCAATTTCTGTGGAGGAAATAACCAAGTGAAACATTTCATTTTGTCAGAAATTTATATGACCATGTTTGGTTATATGGACTTCAAAATAAACTGCTGAATCACAGAACACTGAATTAAATCAGAGGCTATCATTTTTTAATTGGTAGGTGTTTCTCAAAATGAATGACATGTATCATAGTCTTAATTGCTTAATGTGTACTGTACATGTAGTGTATTTGCTGACCATCATTGTATTCAAATAAGGGTTCAGAAAGTGCAGATTGTTTATTTAGACAGTATGGTTAGGATCTGATATATTGTGTGTGGTTTGGTGAGTTTTAAGAAGTGGTTTTGACACAAAACCCTTACTACAGATGTGGCACTGATATGGTCTTTGCCCTGTGTGGTAACGCTGATGAATAACAAGTGTTGATCGCTGTGTAAATGTCTTGTCACATTCATCACAGTGATGGGGACGCTCACCAGTGTGTGTGCGCTGATGAACTTTGAGATAGCTTGCTTTACTGAATGCTTTGCCACACATTGTGCACACATTTGGTTTCTCTCCTGTGTGAATCCGACGGTGAGCTTTGAGTGTTTCATTACTGGTGAGGGCCTTACCACACATATCACACAGGAAGTTGCTCTCGCCGGTGTGGCTACGGATATGGAGCAGCAGTGACCGTTTGTATGTGAAAGACTTGCAGCAGGTCTCACACTGATAGCGCTTGGGGTCTTGTCTTGAGTCTGGATGGTGGGCTCGCTTGTGCCCCATCATATTTGTTTTAGATGGATATGCCTTGCCACAGATATCACACTGATATGGGCGGTCACCAGTATGCACATTCTTGTGTCCCTGCAGCTCTGTGTTTGTGTGGAAGCCCTTGCCACACATATCACACTCAAATTTGTATTCGTTAAAATGTCGTTTCTTGTGGTTCACCAGATGAACTTTCTGAATACATGTGTAGCCACAGACATCACACTCATGAATTTTCTCACCAGTGTGAATTCGCTTGTGATCAACAAGATAGTACGAACGTTTGAACCGTTTGTTACATATGTCACACGCATATGGCCGCTCCTCACTGTGACTTTTCATGTGGATCCTTAACCGTTTGTTCAATGCAAACACTTTTCCACAAGTCTGACACTTATGTTCCTTTAGAGTGCTGTGGGTCCTCAAATGTGAGCTAAGCTGAGCACTACTAACAAATGTCTTGCCACATGTAGCACAGTGGTGGGGTTTGTCTCTGGAGTGAATCTGTCGATGTTGTTTGATTTGTCTTATGCTACACACCTTCCCACAGATCTCACACACCACCCTCGGTTGCTGAAGGCCCTTGTATTTTGGAACATGTTGTTGTAATTTATTCTTGCTGAGCTTGTATCTTCCTTTATGATGTCCATCTGACTTATCATGTTTATCGTTTTCTGACCTGAAAGCAGAAGAATTTATGAAGAAAATATTTTTAGTCACATTGGTAATGATAGAGAATATCATTACACAAATTTTCAATGGTACAAACAGGGAAGGGTATTCTACAGTAATCAATGTTCCCGTATCATATTGCCAAATTCAATACATCACAGACTTCACAATCTATATGTTTACTACCTTATCACTGTTTGAAATGCTCTCAAGTGATCATATAGTTTCTTACCACTAGTTCCTAACAACTTGATTTTCCAATAGTTTGTAAGTTTTTCCACCACAAGTGCAAGTCTCATTCTTCTATCGCACTTCATTTAGAAGTTGATCATCTTTCATCTGCAATTTTCTGCATAACATTTAAACCTTCATCTAATACCACCTCACACAACTTTCTGCTGTATCCAACATTAAATCCTTTGAATATGTATTATCATCCTGTGAAGGTCCATGGCAGCCAGCACATATTCACATTTTCTATAAGCTGGAACACGAATGAGGTGAATGATTGGTTTCATGCTGTAACTGCTTTATAACATGGGAAAGATGTGCTGATTATTCTCTAACTATGAGGTTTGGTGGGCCTGCTGCAAAATATGGAACTTGTTGATACTGTTTTTTTAATGTAGCACATACACAGTCATTTCATTGACTACAGATTCCCCAGTTAATGAATAACTTGGTAAGGCTGTAAAAATATTTGTTAATGGATACTACTGTGCATCACTGTTGAGCGCAGGCCCTCTCAGCCTCTTACATGGTGCAGACAACTATGGCAAGATTTGGTCTCTATGTGGGCAATATTAAACTCATTACAAAGAATGAAGATGAATGAGTATATATTACATGTACAGGGCCCGGCAAAAACACCTGACAATTTTTAAGTTACAATAAAATGAACAGTATACTATCTTTTAACGTGAATTTATTACTAAAATTATCTTTATCTGAAAGCATTTTAATTACAATATTCACTTCCTGAATATAGTGTCTGTGAGGTGGTGTCCCTTGTTGTCAGCACATTCCCGCAAGCGGAAGACTTCTGACAAAAGCCTAAAGCAATTGTTCGATGTTCTCAGGAGTTCTAAGTGAAGGCTCCCTTCCTGGACGTTTTCTTTTTGCGGCAGACGCTGTTTCTCTGAAGTTTTCTCACCCACAACAGTACAGTATTGCGACTAGGGACACTGCTGTTCCGATGAATAATGAAGTGCCGACGTAGTATCCGCTGAGTCACAATGCCAGAACTGTTGTTTTAGAAATATGTCTCCACAGCAAAAGCCTGATGCTCTACAGACCAGCGCTCCATGGCAACTGAAATACTTTGAGTCTCGCTAGAAGGGCGCTCAAGGACAAATTCACACACCAACGATTCCACTCACAGCTGTGTTGCCAAATCGTCAGGTATTTCTGCCAAACCCTGTTTAATCTTACCTGTGTATTTTTCTTACATCATGTGCAATAAAAATGCACTGATAAAAAGAGGAGAAATGTATAAAAATGCAATTTACATCTTAGGCTAGGGTGTCACTAATTTTAGCACGTTTTTACAATTTGAATTAGTAATGTATGTCTCCCTAAATAAAAAGCTGAATAGTTCTCAGAATTGCTTGAGCATTCTAACTTGGCTGTAGCAGGGGAAAGGCTAAGATATGTTTTCTCATTTCAGGTGTGTTTGCATACAACATAACACTGTTTATTTTAAAGTTATCCATCCCATTATGTTCTCTTGATTTTAGTTAATGGATAAAATAAAACTGTTGACACAAACAAACCACTTACTTACTTACTCCATGGTGCAGATTCCTTCTTGAGAAGCTAACTGGTTTGCAGCTAGTCAAGAAATTCCCCGCATTTCACGGAACCCGAAGGTTCATTACCACACTCACAAGTGTTCGCCACCTGTCCCTGTCCTGGGCCAGCCCAATCCAGTCCATATACCCACATCCCACCTCCTGGAGATCCGTCCTAATATTATCCACCCATCTACGCCTAGGTCTCCCCAGTGGTCTCCTTCCCTCCGGTTTTCCCACCAAGACCCTATACACCCCC
>Ga0123355_10020941_pt1 | contig 10457 bp, 5 predicted proteins | sample TergutEmb28metaG_3_FD_89872 | JGI IMG/M metagenome (GOLD analysis project Ga0123355, IMG submission 89872) | Embiratermes neotenicus P1 segment gut microbial communities from Petit-Saut dam, French Guiana - Emb289 P1 | ecosystem: Host-associated > Arthropoda: Insects > Digestive system > Gut ... | reverse complement strand
GCACATTATGGCCAGTCTTGTGGCTGCTTCATGCTGCACATTATGGCCAGTCTGGTGGCTGCTTTATGCTGCACATTATGGCCAGTCTTGTAGCTGCTTCATGCTGCACATTATGGCCAGTCTGGTGGTTGCTTTATGCTGCACATTATGGCCAGTCTTGTAGCTGCTTCATGCTGCACATTATGGCCAGTCTTGTAGCTGCTTCATGCTGCACATTATGGCCAGGCTTGTAGCTGCTTCATGCTGCACATTATGGCCAGTCTTCCTGTCTTTTTTTTTTTTTAATACCGTAGTCTGTTTTCTCTGTCTTGTCCACACTAACCTTTCTCATAAACATAAGCACGCACAATGAAGAAGCTGTAAAGCTTTCTGTCTTTTATGGAAGGAGAATAATAAAGACAAGCAGTTCAGAATTTAATATAAAAACAGACAGTTACAATTTTGGTAGCATACCACGTGACTGCAAGTGTCAGTAAAAGAATTTAATAAATGTTAGCGCAGCTTATCAATTCTGGCGCATTCCGCCACGTTCCTCCAATCTCCGCACAAGCAGCGATAATTTAAGAAAAAGTGAAATTAACGTAACTTATTTGTTACATTTTTAGACGCCTTTGTAACCACGCAAATCACATATTGAAATTTATACTTCCGTCTGTGAACATGAGACAACTGCAATACCAGTGAACGAATTTTCTTTAAATTTGATATCAGGAGTGTTTGTAAACTTCGTCGACACGTCACAATTTTGTTTTTGTTATGGCAACCATAACGGATGACTTTTGTCATTACAACTTGCTATTATAGAGGTAACTGAAATAGAATCGGATTGCTTCCACAGTCTATTTCAAAATTCAGTATTCAAAAATGGCCTTCCAAACACGCGCGAAAGTTACCGAAATCTTATATTTTGGATAATACTTGCAAGGAAGAAGATCATTCAAAGAGAGCCCGAATTGAAAATGTGGACGTAGTGAGAAGGCGGTCACGCCAGAATTGGTAGGATATTTGCAAGTTTCCGGGCTCTGATAACTCATCAGTATTTATAAATATTTGGCGAGTTACGCTCGAAATGCGAGCAGTAAAAAACGCAGCTCTCCGTTTTGAATTTTCTTTATTTTATGAGATATTAACTTTCAAAGCGTAGCGGTTACTTTACATACCGCCAGGTTTAACATTCAACAATTCTACATCCTGCCCACTTTGCATTTATGTGTTTTGTACGGATAAGAACAAACTGCAAATTTTACCTTATACAACATGAACTGATTGGTTTTTGTAACCGAGGTGGAGAGTGCTTACTGCGCGGTACGCACTGAGTCGTTGTATAAAACAGACTACGTTTCGTCTTTAAAGGGTTATACAAAGTGAACTGTTCAATTAGCTTTAACAAAACTTTCCAAAATCGAATTTTATGACAGTCTGTTCAAAGTTTTCAAGTTGTTAGGTCTACATTGCGGACAGACAGACGTATTGCAATGAAAAGTCTAATTTTTTACTTCTCAGTGAGAACACACAAAAAACGAGATGCGTAAGGCAAATACAAATACTCTGTTCACAAATTCGTAACTTTATTCGAATTCACTGCATTAACTTTATGGTACAATAAATTAGATACTGAATTCAGAGCAGAAATATATCCAACGTATTGAGTTCCACACAAGATGAAGTAGGTCTGTCAAAGGCGTGCCTGACTTACAGGTCTCATGTTTTATTTACGTCACGAACATCGAATAAGGGACGAGTATTTCACCTGATATTCCTGCAGTTCACAGATATTTTTCCTTCTATACATATAAAACTGTGCTGGTGTTTCTAGAGCTTGTCGCATTGCAATGTATAGTGTTGCCTACCTGATGAGGGAACAAAGCCGATACCTTGAAAATGTAAAGAAACAAACTGCATTTTATAGATTCCGTCTTGTTCACACAGCTCTAACATATTGTCTATTTCACTTTTTTGGCTCATTCTCAAGAAAAATGTCCACACAAGCAAGTTTTATCTTGGCCATGTCTGCTTGTTCGCGTGTAACAACTCTTGAATCGCTGAATGGGTTTTCGTTAAAGTCAAAGTTCATAAAAAGCTTTGAAATTTCTGACGTTTTGCAACGGCGTAATCAAGGATTTGGGTCTTCAGGGATGTGACTGGGTAAATGCTTTCGGACGTTTCGAAAAAAATGTCACCTTAATTTGTAGAGTTCAAGGCCCATGAAGAAACAAAGAACTTGAAGCTTGGAAGATGACGGTGACACTTTCGTCCGAAACGCCCGGAACCACTTGCCAGCGAAGCAGCGCCACATCCCAGAAGACCGAATCCTCAATTACACTGTTGCAAAAACCTCAGAAATCGTCAGGGTGTTAATGAAGTTTGGCTTTGGCGTGTTACTGGGAAATTTTTCGACGTATTCAAATTTGGGTTGCAGTCGAAAAGACTAGCCTTCTTTTTATATGAAGACCTTATTTTGTCTCTACGCGTGACCTGAGATCACCGACCACTAAGTATTTATCGGGACAAAAACTGTTTTCGATAAACTTAGTAGGGAAGAATGAAAGGAATGTTTGATATCCAAAACATTTCTTTAGTTAAGTCCAACGACTTTCGAGGCAATTAAACAAAATCGAAGGAAATCGCCAGAATTGTAACGCTGTGCTTACTTGCCGTACCTTGTTCTACTGAAACTTGCTGTGTATGTCGGGAGATAAAAGTTTCCATATGCAATCGTTTTTTGATAGGCAGTATGAAGGGGCGACATTCCAGAAGGCTTTCGATAAGCAAACTTACGTGGGACTTCATCATTCCTGTTACACACTAGAAAGAATTTTGGTAAAACTTCGATAAAGGCTGATGAATATGACAAAGGACTAATCATTTATTGTTCTGTGAAGCTTAACTTTATAGTATATGTGGAAAAAATAAACAGTACTTGTCCGGCCATGTCACTGGTATCAGCTACATACATTTTATCAAACGTTCTTCTCTCAATGCCAACTCCATATGTAGACTAAGTGAACAGTAATCATGCAAGTATGCCACTAGTATCAGCTACATGAAAAATACTATCAGACATTCTTCTATCAAGGTTAACTCCATATGTAGACGAAATTATTGTGCGTATCAATGTGGACTCTGACTTAATAAGTCAGCTACTGATTGGATATTCTACACTCGTCAGGTACTGGAGAAAGAAGATTACCAATTATGTACTCTGTAAAAGAATAAACAGGATTTTTCAAGGCCTGCTGTAATTTGTAATTGTGTAAGGACTTCAAGGGACACGCGTCATTTTCCTCTACGCCTCTCAAAATGTATGAACTTCCCTGCGCCGATTTTCACGAAACTAAAATATGATGAGCAGAATTATGCTGGAAATTTATATCGAATTTTACCCAAATCGGGCAATAAATGTCGAAGATGCGGACACAAGTTCATTGACGCATCTATGTAAAGTATGGCTTTCACTGAACCGATTTTAACGAAACTCATAAAAACTCAAAATTTTTGAACATATCATCTAGAATTTTATGCACATCGGACACAAATGCAGAACAGAAAGACCACATCTTGCATTACGTCCTTAAGTGACGTGTACCTTTCACCATACCGACTAAAGAACGCCCAATCACCGAATGGCATTAGCTGGATATTTTGGGTACCGATTTTCACCCAAATCGGTTAATATATACGAAAATTTCGCGTAGAAATTTAAGCTCTTACGTAAACTACAATTGCCGGCGTGGCGATTTTGATGTAACTCATGCTTGATGAACAATTTTTTGTAGAGAAATCCTGTACCGAATTTCTTGGTAACCCGAGAGACGATTTAGTCGCTGACACTAGGTCACACATGGACGGACGGATCGACATGGTCTTAGTATGAGGCGTGCCTTTTAATTTGTAAAAAAAAGGCCTAAAACAGGCATGCAATGCAGCCGCATATCAGCTGTTTATCGACTGGGGAAGCTGGGAAGTATGACGTAATGCTCTCTCTGAGTTTAGTAAACCAGTGAAACAAATTATGTTAATTACTGTGTTAAATGGTAGGATAGGTAAACATTTATATGACAGTTTTCCTACTCAGGACGGTTGAAAGGAAATACTTTAACGACGTTGCTTTTCAACTTTGCTTTAGGAAATGTAATTACAAAAGTTTAAGGAGACCAAATGGTACTGCCACAGATTGGCACCCATCAGCTCCTGGTCTAGAGTGAAAATGTTAATTTATGGGGCTGAAACATGAATATTTTAAGGGAAAACAGAAAAGTGTTTTTAATCGGTAGTAACCGGATTGATGTAAAAAATGCCGAGAAACTAAATATGTGTTTTTCTCGTCCACAATATGTAAGAAAAAATCACAAAATAAAAGTGGAATAACGAGTCCTTTGAAAATGTGGCAAAATGAAAACTTTTAGGAATGGCATTAACAATTCAAAATTTTGTGTGCGGAGAAATTAGAAGCAGGTCATGTTCAGGGAATGCTTGCTACCCTTCAGTTCAGAAACTTTCTTCTTCCCGTTTGCTGTCTAAAGACATAAAACATTCAAACACACGAATCTATCAATTTTCTTGTTGTTTGACAGATGTGTGAAAATTTGTCTTCATTTACGTTACTTATCCTGTACACATTCTTACATTCACTATTTCAACCAACGAATGCGCTCAATAAAATTCAATAAAACACAAATCACAAAATACAATTCATTGCAAGTATCAAATTCCTACACGTTTCAGCACAGGAGTGCCATCCTCACGGTGTCTACCAGAACAAAGGAATACAAGTCCGATACGCAGATTCATTTGTTCTAGTAGACTCCCTGAGGGTGGCACTGCGGTGCCAAAACATGTAGGATTTTGATACTTGCAATATATTGTATGTTATTGCATTTCATTGAGCGCATTCTTTGGTAAATATAGTGAATGTTCTTCCCTCATTTTAAAGAAACTGTTTGGGAATAGTGTGCTGTACGGTATGGGTGCCAAGGGAGACATCTGGACTTTAAAGAGGGAAAATAACAGGCGGATGAAGAAAGTTGCAAAATGAAGAACTTCACGATTTGTACTCCTCACAATATAATATTAGGTTGATCAAATCAAGAAGGACTACTGGGGTGGGTTAGGTAGTATTTGTAGGGGCAGAAAGAAAGTGAGTATAGAGGTTTGACTCGAAGACTTGAAGGAAGGAGTCCTCTTGGAGACCTAGGCGTAGTAAGGAGGATAATATTGAAAAAGTTCTTAAAGGAATAGGGTAGATGGATTTGATTGGTTTCATCGAATTCAGGACGGGACAAATTGCAGGATTTTTTAATATGGTAATTATCCTTCTGGTTCTATAAAATGCGGAGAAATTGTTCATTACCTGAGGACTTATTTTTTTCTCAGGGAACACCGTGTGTGTTACGTGGAGTTACTTGTATATGCAGTAAATGATTTGCCCTGTATTATGCTGATCAAAAGCTACTTTGTTATACCCTGTTACGGTGCTTCAAAAGTCCAAAGTATTTTGCCCATATGACCGTGAAGGTTCACACACATGTGGTATCAAATAAGACCATTATATTACTTAAATGAGGTATATTCGTATAGAAGGAGCTTTATGCTCTCCGCTCCTCACCAAACGTTATTCGGGTGATCAAATCAAGAAGAATGAGATGGGCGGGGAATGTGGAGCATACGTTCATACAGGGTTTTGATGGGGAGATCTGAAGGTAAAATGTCACTTGCAGGACCTAGGCGTAGATGGAATTATAGTATTGAAATTGATATTCAAGAAGTGTGATGGGGAAGCATGAACGTCCTTGGCAGTGCAGGATGATCACTCATGGAGTAAACACTGGGTATCAATACCTTGGGTCTCCACTCCATTACAAACAGGAAGTATCGAATACTGCCAGGGGTTTGGAGACAGCTCTTTACATTCTAATACTTTATGCTTTAATACTTAACTTGTATTTTAATTTTAATCTGAATAAGTTCAGTAACAGTAATTATCAATTAACTGTCATAAAAATCTTATATATATATATATATATATATATATATATATATATATATAGCCCACTGAATGCGATATTGGCACAACCCAAAAATTTCCCACTTGGAATTAATACTACGACTGAGCTAAAAAAATATAACAATTATATTCCACAATAGCGCCATCTAGCCGGGGTGTGTTGCAACTAACCAGTTTGCCGGTATTGTCCGATGTAATTGTCATATATTTAAGCTCAATCGCAGTAATCACTCCAAATGTAATTTTTGGGTCGTGCCACTATTGCAGTCAATGAGCGATATGTTGACCATTTACTGACATACGATACTTCGTTTTTGTTTTTATATTACTGAAGCTGTCTGATGATGGCTGCAATAGGTAGTCGACACACGTAGGAGAGTAAACACTAGCTTTGTGCAGAAATTGCAATAGAACTTGTGAGTGCAAGACAAGCGTACGGATTAAGTACAACATCAATTTCGTAGATCCCATTGCAATTCTCGGTCATGCTTCCTAGGACAGGATGACACACTGTGAAACTAGGCAGTAACTGCAGTTTCTGTAAATAACAAAGGACATGGAACGGTTGCTTTGTTTTAAACATACCGCACCACAGTTAGTGAAATTATTAGTCACATGCAGTTACTTGAACAATGTGCAGTTGGTCTGTCAGGTGCCATTTTGGTGGTGGTCTGCGTGAGTGCAGCAATGAAGCGCAGAACCAAGTTCTCTCGTATCGCTGAAGTAACGCTGTGAATGTTATACAATTCTGCTGGGGGATCTGAATCCCGTGATACTGGTGAAAGACAATCAAGTTTGTTGTAGCTTCCTCGCCCAAATGTTGTGTTTAAAAATTAAACGGCTTTGAACCCGTCAGAAAACCAAATTTAAAGCTCGTAACTTAGGCCCGCCGGTGCTGAGAACTTCACTGCATACCGCAATCTTAAGCGTGGGAACTTCACTCGAGCTTCTGACACAACAAGCGAACTATGATTTTGGATTTGGTCTGCGACGAAAGAACACACAATTATGAACCATACTGTAGTCCATATACATATTGGTAAACAACACTGTAACGTGCCTGATATGTATACTGGACTTTGAATACAATTCTGAGTTTTTTGACTTTCTGTTATTGAACATAATATTTGGAGTTATACATTCCGGCACTTAATATATTATTCCTAAGGAATTATGCAACACAGGTATTTACTTTATGTGAAACATCCCCGTTGCTCTAGCAAACGCATTATCTACAAATATTCACAACTGTAATAAACTCACTTGTAAATAGATTTATTTATATGACAACTATTTTCGACCCTATACTCGGGTTGGGCCGTGATACAAGAACTTCTTGTGTCACGGCCTGATGATGACTCGAATTTAGGGTCGAAACTAGTTACCATATAAATAAATCTATTTACAAGTGATGCGGTTGTGACTGTGAATTTTTATAGACAACACACATTTAAATTAACCATAACTCTGAAAGTAGCATAACGCGTCAGTTTTGTAGCTGTTCGTATGTACCCCAACGTAACAATGTTCAATGCTGTTAAGAGAAGATGGTCTCAGGCTCTTGACACAATTGATTAGCAACATATATGAAACTGGGGTGTGGCCCAGAGATTTCAATGAACCTATAATGACTGCCTTAAAGGAGAAGCCAAACACTGCAAAATGCAGAGAACATCGCATGAGCCTAATTGCACATACTACTAAGATAGTAGTGAGGATACTTAGAAGAAGGACTGAAAGTAAAGTGGAGGATGTACTTGGAGAAATCTGTTTGGATTTAGAAGATGAAAAGGAATTTGGGGTGCAATTGTGATGCTGAGATTAATATCAGAACGAAATTTGGACATAGACGAGGAATTGTATGCTTGCTTCAAAGACTGGCAAAAGACATTTCACCATGTAAACTGGACCAAATTAATGCAGATCATAAAGGGAACTGACATCGAGTGGCGCGAAAGAAGATTGATTAGCAACTTGGGCATGGGTCAGTGTGTCAAGCTAAGAGTGGACCAAGGGAAGACAAGAAGTCTGAAGAAAGGAAGAGGAATTAGACCAGGATGCTGTTTGTCACTGATTCTATTGAACCCGTACAGGGAATAAATACATTACCAAGGAAGTTCTCGAAGGGTTTGGTGACTTCAAGACAGGATGACAAGTAATTCACGCTGTGAAACAAGCAGGTGATCGTGTGCTGCTGGCTGAGGAAGAAATAGTGTTCCAGGGAATGATTGATAGAATATTTAACATTGGAAGATGCTAAGGAATGGATATGAATGTGGAAAAACTAAGGTAATGAGAATCTGAAGCCAACCGTCCCCAGTACAGCTTATGATAGATTTAAAAAAAACCGAAGAATGTGGAATATTTCAACTATTTGCCTAGGATGATAAACACGATGTCCACATGAAATTAATCCAGGATTGTCACGGCAAAAGCACCATTCAAGTAAAATAAGATTATTTTCACCAACAAACTGGACTTACGTTTTGGGGAAGAAATTAGTAAAGTGATAATTTTGGAGCGCAGCTTTGTATTGCGCTGAACTTGGACGCTTTGGAAAGAAGATCAGAAACACCTGGAAAGCTTTGAAATGTGGTGCTGGAGAAGGATGGAGGTTACAAGTTGGGCTGATTGTGTAAAAAATGAAGAAGTATTACATACAATCAAAGAGGAGAGGAATAACCTACATACAAAAAAAAAAAAACGAAGGAAGGCTAACTGGATTGGTCACATCTTGCGTAGAGACTGCCTTCTAAAGCACGTCATTGAAGGAAAAATACAGGACGGCACAGAAGTGACGGGAAGACTAGGAAAAATAAATATGGAGTTACTGGATGACCTTAAGGAAATAGAGAGAATACTGTGAATTGAAGGAGGAAGCACTAGATCACACTGTGTGGAGAGCTCGCTTTGGAAGAGGCTGTGGGCCTGTCATAAGACAGCCTACGGAATGATGAACTGGTCAGCTTCAAGCACTGTGTAGTAACCGAGAAAAAAACCAATTCATTATGCAACAAATTGTGAAATCACTACTCACTCTAATGTTATCAGCGGCCAAGCGTTTCAGCAGTCCAAATCAGATTTGCACCCAGATCTTCCCGGTACCAAGTCTCGTATTCCTACCTGGACGCGGCTTGTGCCGCATTTAGCATGGAGAGGATTAATATATAATAGACTCACCACGCATGTTAATGACTAGAAGACTGAACTATCTGTAATGCAATACATTATGAGACTGGGCTACTGACCACAATTTGCTCACCTGCCCTAATTTTTGCAGCAGTTTACGCCATTCCAATAATCAGCAGAATATGTAGTTCCTTGTTGTCAGTAGATCAGACGAAGTTATGAAAGTCTGATATCAGAAGGCTTCGAAAATAGTAATCAGAACAAGTGCTACTACAACATAGTGTTCAGAACAAGTGTTACTACAGCATAGTGTTCAGAACAAGTGCTACTACAACATAGTGTTCAGAACAAGTGTTACTACAGCATAGTGTTCAGAACAAGTGTTACTACAGCATAGTGTTCAGAACAAGTGTTACTACAGCATAGTGTTCAGAACAAGTGCTACTACAACATAGTGTTCAGAACAAGTGTTACTACAGCATAGTGTTCAGAACAAGTGTTACTACAACACAGTAATCAGTACAGGTGTTACTACAACCGGGAAATAGAACTGCGAGTGGGCAAAAAATTATCACGACCACATGGAAATGACAATTAGGGGAGCAGAAAGTCCTTGCTGAGCGAGGCTATGCCGGCCAGAGGCTGAGAAGTTATGGTCAACATTTACGAGCCTAAGCGACGACACCACATATGGCTTCTGTCACTATCATCATCTTGCTGGTCTGCAGTACGTCAGGTAGGACCTCTCTCACTGTTGTAACCTGCCGAGTGTGCGAACTGGTGCTATAGGGCTCTGAATCTCCTTATAAAAAGAGAGAACTCCAGGAAATATCACGAAATTTTTGTTTTTAGTCAGAAATCGAAACGAAATTTTTAGAGAGTGTGAGAAAAGGCGCCTACTGTCCCCTTCCTCAAATTACTGCCCATAGTCTTACCCACGGCATAATGCTAGACTACGCTACCCAGCATTTAATTATGAACCCAAGGGAATCCGGGACTGGTTGGAGCTAACAAGCCCCCACCCCCTACATACACTAGTTTGTTGGGTAGTCATTGCTGGGCTATCACGTTAGTCAGGTCACTTTGTTTTTGATGAAATCCACTGCAAGGTGCCACCACAGTACTATCCTTCTGGCAGCTGACATTCAGTACAGTACACAGTATATTGAATTAGCTACCTTTAATTGGGCATAGCCGAGCCATATACAGGGTGTCCCAGGAGGAATGTGCCAGACTTCGGGAGGGTGTTCCTTATGCTAAACTATACCGATATAACCCAAAACACCTAAGTCCAAAGTGGAACGGTTACGGAGATAATGGTCAG
>Ga0123355_10020939_pt1 | contig 10457 bp, 10 predicted proteins | sample TergutEmb28metaG_3_FD_89872 | JGI IMG/M metagenome (GOLD analysis project Ga0123355, IMG submission 89872) | Embiratermes neotenicus P1 segment gut microbial communities from Petit-Saut dam, French Guiana - Emb289 P1 | ecosystem: Host-associated > Arthropoda: Insects > Digestive system > Gut ... | reverse complement strand
ACCGGGGGAGGCGCGGCTACTTTGGAAGCAGCAAAAGCTCGTGGAGGAGGGGTAAGTACTGGTTTAGCAACAACCGGTGGGGAGGCGGCTACTTCTGGAGCAGCAAAAGCTGGTGGAGGGGGTGTAACTTCTGGTTCAGCAACAACCGGTGGGGAGGCGGCTACTTCGGAAGCGGCAAAAGCCGGTGAGATTGGAGGCGCTACTGCTTCAATCGGAGCGGAGATTGGCACTTCGGAAGCAGTCAAAGTCGATGGAGATGAGGGCGAAGCAACAACCCTTTCCTCTTCTATGACTACTCCGTTAGGTAAAACCATTCTCTCTGCTGGTGAATCTGGCGCTGGTGTTTGAACTGGGATCGCTTGCTGTTGTTGTTGTTCCAAATCAGTTTTTCCTAAAGAATCATACCAATTTTTTAACATGTATTCATAATTAGCACCATTACGCCGTGGTTCTGTAGGCACACTTAAATCCAAACGTTCACGTTTTGGTCTACTATTAATAAGACTTTGTGGAGATGCCTTCTGTAAAGGTGCCCGTTGTGAAAGTGAAAATGCCTTTTGTGGAAGAGTAATCGGTGGAGGCGAAGCCTGGAGAGGTGGAGTCTGGAGCGGCGCTGTCTGCGGAAGTGGTATCTGTTGGAATGACTTTTGTGGAAGCGAAAATGCTTTTTGCGAAAGTGACTTTTGTGGTATTGCATTTTGTAGAGGCGCGTGGTTAAAATTTGTGTGGTTAAGATTTGCATTTTTACTTTGATCTGGAGTATTATCCAAAGCTGCTGGATTTCCTTCTAAAGTAGCTTCAAGCTTTCGGACTTCATCATTTGTTTGCTTATAAAGATCCATTAAATGCTGATATCTATTTTTAATTTCAGAATTATGGGCTTGCTGCTTTTTAACTTGAACATCTTGCTCAATTGAAAAAATCAACTCTTGCATTTTCTCAACTTCTAACCGCTGCACAAAGTCACTGTCTTTTAATCCTTTATCCAACTGCTCTACTTCTGCCTTTGTTTGCTGACATACCTCTAGCAGTTGATCATACTGCCTCTGTATCATGCGCCTGATCATTTCTTGCTTTTCTGATGTCGTATAGATGAGAACCCTCCCCTTTCGCTTAGAAGCAGTTGTGTGTTTATTGTCATTATACCACAAATTATGTCGTAATTTCAACATTGATCAACATTCTTTTAGAAAATTTGCCATAATGACCATTGTCGTGGTATAATAAAGCATAATAACTAGACAAATGAGGAAATAACAATGATTTATGACTATATTACAATCGACTTTGAAACCGCATCCAACGAGCATCATAGTGCATGCTCTTTAGGTCTTGCCTTTGTAAAAAAAGGGAAAATCGTAGATAAAAAATATTATTTAATCAAGCCGCCGTGCAAATTTATCTCATACAACATAAAAATCCATGGATTAACTGAAGAAGCTGTGGAAAACGCACCAACTTGGAAAGAAATTTGGCCTGAGGTCAGTATGTTGACAAAAAATTCACTTCTTATTGCTCACTCAGCAAAATTTGATATTTCCGTTTTGATCGCATGTTGTAATTTTTACGACCTTCCACTCCCACATTTTCAGTATATAGATAGTATTGACTTATTTAGAGCAGCCTATCCCACGCATCAAAAAGCATCTTTAGATTACTGTGCCCATTTACTTGGAATCAAATTAGAAAACCATCACAATGCATGTGAAGATGCTATAGCTTGTGCACATGTTGCCATAAAATCAATTAAACGTATTAAAAAGTTTGCACTACCGCAAATGATAGCTGCTTTCAAAAATATCCCTATTAAAACAAGTAACATCGTCTTTACAATTCCAAACCTTGACAAAGACCACCTGCTATACGGACAAGAACTAACATTTAACGGTGACATCATTTCTACTAAAGGCAGCTTAAAAATCGAATACAAAACAAAAATAGAGGCCGAGCTTCCATCAGTAAACCAAAGGAAAAAAGCAACCCAAGAACTCAGCAATCAAAACTCTAAACTCAGCACTGAAGATTAAGAGCCCTAGACTCAAAGCCAAGGTAAGCCCTTACAACTTATTTTTGTATCTACACAAACCATAAAGCAAACAATCTTCGCACTTCGGTCTTCTAGCAGTGCAATGATAACGTCCAAAAAATATCATCGCATGGTGAGCATCACTCCATTTATCCTCTGGCAACAAGTACATTAACCGCTTTTCAACTTCTAGAACATTATCTTTCTGGCGAGCAAATTCTAAGCGCTTTGAAACCCGTTCCACATGGGTGTCAACTGCAATACGCGGCACTTTAAACCAAACCGAAAGCACAACATTCGCCGTCTTCCGACCGACACCTGGCAACCGAATAAGGTCATCATAATTCCCAGGAATTTCCCCACTATATTCTGTTAGCAACAACTCACATAACTTGCGTACATTCTTCGATTTCGTTTTATACAACCCTATCGCACGCAAATCCTCCTCCAATTCAGCAAGTGGAGCAGCCAAGTAATCATCTGGTTTCTTATACTTTTCAAACAAAGACTTCGTAACCTTATTAACCCCAACATCAGTAGCCTGCGCCGACAAAAGAACCGCTATCGTCAACTCAAACGCATTAGAATGAACCAACTCACAATGAGCATCTGGGTACATCCCAATCATAATATCAACCATCGCAACAGCTCGTTTTTTCGAAACCATTATATTATTTCAACTCCTGCTTAATTTTCCCAATCCAGTCATAATAATCACTAGGATTACCAGAAGATTCACTATTTGTAGACCCACCTGAGGCAACCCGCAGGCTCCGGAAATCAATCAGACTTCGTTTCGCTTCATCGACAGTATAAATATTCTTACGCTTCCAATCTAGCAGTATTTTATCTACATATTTTAACGAGCGAATGTCGTGCATTTGCATTTCAGCTAGCGCCAATTCAATCAAGCTCGTATCAAAACCATCGTCGCTCATCCACATCTGCACTAACTCAACATCTCGGGGCGAAAGCACCCCAAAAAGCTGCTCAATCTTCGTATATAAAACCTCTAAATCAGCAACCCGACGGACATTAGCATCATTCGCAAGCATTGCCTCAATCTTCAAGAACAACGGTGCAAGCGAGTACTTTTCACTGCGCCGTCCCCCATCATCTTCACTACTTTCCACAAGCAAAAGCCCATCAGTGATAAGCCCCATAAAAATCTGCGAACAGACATGCGCATCAACAGTCATCAACTCAGCAATCTCAGCTAGCGACCATCCCGATGGCTTTTCTTTAATAAGCCGCGCAAAAAGCACCAAAAACGCATAAGACGACTCATCAAGCCCCAGCCGCTTATACATTATCGCCAATATCTCCCCAAAATTAAGCGCCCCTTGTCTCCATAATTGGTACATTTACTCACCTCAACTACAAAAAAGTCAAACTAATGGACACCACCACAACGAAACCCACAAACCTAGCAAGCGACTCGATCCCCAGTTTAAATCCCCCATCCATCCACAGGAAAATCCAAAATCACTTCACTCGTTTGAGCATCAATAACAATATAACGAACAGAATCCTCGAACTCAATTTGAACCTCAAATATTGGTGTTTCCTCTAAAATCCCCAGTTGTGTGAATATAATTTCACCATCTCCTACTAAATCCTGAGCAATCTCATTCGCTTGTGGTTCGTTAATCAACTCCGATGCGATGAATAAATGCTGAACCTCCCCTTCACGTACAAAATAATAAAAATCCCGCCCATTCTCGTGCTCAATATTAGCAACAATATACGATTCTAGACCATTAAAACGATGGATCGACGCAATAGAATCGACCTCTTGCAATGCTAAAATGGCAGCTTCATAATTATCTAAAGCAGTTACCTCGCCTTCGGCGTATCTAACCAATGATACCACATATGTTCCAATGATAATCATTATCGCAGCAAGTCCTAGTAGTATCCATTTAATCTTTTTCAGCATTTAAAATTCCTCTTTTTTTAATAAACTTTAAAATAGACTCACATGAATTTTTCATTCTTTCTAAAATAACTTCCTCTTCAATCTCAGCAAATAATTTACCAACCCACTTGCCAGGTTTTTTTTTTGATAGATCAATAACTTCTTGCGGTCCAATTGCTAAATTAGAACGGTGTTTAATAATCATAGTTGGTAGCTTATATTCAAATTCCACATTCGAATAAAAACAATTCAGCAAGTGTCTTTGATATAATACTTTAGAACCGTAACGATATAAAATCAAACGCTCATCCAGTATTTTATCACGAATTGCGAGCAACACTTGAATCGTTTTCTTCTCTCCTCTAGTAAATGGAAATTTGGCTAAAAAGATATGAGGTTCTGGTAATTCAAATGCAACAATAGCAAATAGTGTTTCAACCAGTTTGATCCGATTAAGATCTTTGAATTTTATTAAAACCGAAAAGAAGGGAATATATTCGAGAATATTATTTTGAACAATAAAATCTAATGCTTTCGCTTTATATTCTCCACTACTTAGAATTCCCTCAAACTCTTTACGTATACGTTCAAGAGATAAATTAGCAAGCAAATATCGACATTCCGTCATTGCTTTTAAAGTCTCTTCTTCAATATCAAATCCCAATTTCGCTACAAACCGAATACCACGCAAAATGCGCAAAGCATCCTCTTCAAACCGCTTCTTTTGATCTCCGACAGCACGGATGATTCCCGCTTCAAGATCATCCTGACCATTAAAAGGATCAATAATCGTTCCATCCTCTGCCTGAGCCATTGCGTTAATTGTGAAATCACGGCGCGCTAAATCTTCAGATAGGGATCGTGTAAAACAAACTCCCTCTGGATGGCGGTTATCTACATATTCACCGTCGAGGCGAAAAGTCGTTACTTCAACATTTTGGCTATCCATTACAACCGTCACTGTGCCATGCTGCAAGCCAGTTGCAAACGTTTTATCAAATAAATCGAGCACTACCTCTGGCTCAGCGTCCGTCGTAATATCAGCATCATAAATCTCACGCCCTAGCAATGCATCCCGTACCATACCACCAACAAAATAAGCCTCATAACCCGCTTTATTTAATTCCCTTAAAACTTTTTGACCCGATGACTTTACTGACATAATAAATCCTCTCTAATCCCTCAATACTGTGTCAATGCCATCATGTCATACCCTTTTAAAACATCACGACCTTGCAAGTCAACCAATTCAATCAAAAACGCACAACCAACAACCTCTCCACCAAGGCGCTCAACTAACTCAATCGTCGCCTTTAAAGTGCCACCAGTTGCTAGCAAGTCATCAACAATTAATACTTTTTGTCCCTTTTTTATCGAATCCCCATGGATACATAAAGAATCCGTTCCATACTCTAACTCATAATAAGCTGTTTCCACAGCTCGAGGTAGCTTCCCAGGCTTACGAACAGGCACAAACCCAACACCTAAATCAAGCGCTGCCGGAACTCCAAACAAAAATCCCCGGGCTTCTGGGCTGGCAACGATATCAACACCTAAATCTTTTGCATATTCAGTAACTTGACTAACGGCATACTTAAACGCTTCTGGATCTTGCAACACTGGTGTTATGTCCTTAAAACTAATGCCCTCTTTCGGAAAATCCATAATCTCTGCAATATAATTCTTTAAATTCATTAGTCACACACTCCAATCATAAACTTCAATATCTCATCAGCCGTTCCCAGCTCCAAAAACTCATACACATCCGCCTTAGCCCTCTGGCTTACATACAACGGTGCTGCGTTAAAATCAACCTTCTTGCTAACCACATTTAAGCACACAATACCCTCATCGTAACCAAACAACCCAACCTCAGTAAACACACGCACTATAAAATCCAGCATCCCCTTGGGCACGCCCCCTCGCTCAAAATAAGCAACAACCTCAGTCGTGAAACTAAACGGGGCATGCTTCTTTACAGCTTTATAAACGAAAACAAATTGATTCCTAGCAGGCATTGTCACAGGTTTAAGGCGTTTTAGTACAACGTTTCTTGATCCAGACTCCCCAAAAGCCGCCTTCAACATCTCTTTGGAATCAAACACGCGATCCACAATAAAGCCATCATCTATAACTGCAACAAATTCAGCATCAAGTCTTTGGTTACGCAAATCTAATAACTGAACATCATCGCATTTGATATCAATAATATTAGCTTGTAATTTCTTATTGCCATTCCATTCATTAATTTCAACTTCACACAACACATCAAACTCTGTATCGGTTGTTAAGTAAATAAATGCAGCTGCTCCACGAAAGAAAATCGCATCAATGGAGTTCTTGCCGCTATACATGGTAAACTTTAGATGTTCATGAGTAGCCCCAACACGCTTAACATTTTTAACCTTTATCCTTGATAATTTTACAACTGGCTTTTTATTTCCCTCACCAAAGGGTGCTAAATAATCAATATCAGCCACCAATTTAAAATCGAGTTCTTCGATTTTCAAATGTAGATCGATTGGCTTCGCTTTAACAGCAACACAATTTGCAAATGCCCGATTTAAACCTGCCTCAAGCTCACTTGGATCATCTGAATTAAGGGTTAATCCAGCAGCTAGTGCATGACCACCATATTTATCAAGCAAATCCTCATTTGCAACCAATGCCTTTAAAATATTAAGACCTTCAGGTGCACGAGCTGATCCTTTAATAAGCCCATCATCGCTGATAGTTAAAACAACAGCAGCCTTCCCATACTTGTTAAGAACCTTTGATGCAACAATCCCTAACACACCTTCATGCCAATCCGGATGATATAACACCAAGACCGCAAGCTTATCTAGTTCCTTTGCCTTCGCTTGCGCCATCGCGGCTTCAGTAGTCTGATTTGTAATGGTTCGTCGCTCATCATTCAATCCCTCAACTTCCCGCGCAAATTCCGTTGCCATAAATTTATCTTCAGCCAAAAGCAATTCAACCGAGATGTTCCCATCATCCATCCGACCTGGTGCATTCAATCGTGGACAAATCGCAAAAGCAACGGTTGTTTCATCAACTTCATACTGATTAATCTGTGCACTTTGAAGAATCGCTAGAATGCCTGGCAATCTCGTCTTCCGAAATGCAGATAGCCCTTTTTTAACAATGCTACGATTTTCATCAATAAGATCGACGATATCGCCCACTGTTCCAAACATCGCTAACATATAATCATCGTCTTCTAAGTTGCCGTCTCGCAAAGCCTCAGCAACTTTTAAAGACACTCCTGCTCCTGCTAAATAATTAAACGGATAGTTCTCATCATATTCAGGATGAATAATCGCAATTGCTTGGGGAATTTCTGCCTTCGGTTGGTGGTGATCAATGATGATTAAATCAACACCGTGCTCTTTTAAAATCTCAGCTTCTACTACGGCTGCAATACCACAATCAACTGTAATGACTAGTTTATAGCCTTCCCCGACAGCTTGCATAAAGGCATCCTCGTTTGGACCGTAGCCTTCAAAAAATCGATGGGGGATATAGAAATTGGCACTTGCACCAAGATAACGAAGTGCTCTAATTAAAATAGCGGTTGCTGTGACGCCATCTGCATCATAATCACCGTACACGAGGATCGATTCGTTATCAGCTACTGCTTGTTTAATGCGGTCTATTACGATTTGCATGTCTTTAAATTTAAATGGATCATGCCAAGATTCTTCAGCAGTTGTTATACCTTTCAAAGCGTCGACAGAACCTAAATTGCGCTCTAAAAAGAGTCGTTCAACCTGAGGATGCAACTCGCTCCCGATCGACTCATATGTTGTTTTTTCACTTTCATTCCAAACGAATTTTGATTTTAGCAACGAAAATCACCTAAGTTTCTGTAATTTCTAACATTATAATTTTACCACATTCAGATATAAAAAAATAGCCCACAATAAGCTATTTTTTGAATTTGTAAATTTCTATTTGCTTTCAACTCTAAGATTCTTATTCATTAGAAAATACGTCATATACTTGCTTCATTGCAACGTCTATTTCATCACAGAAGGCATCGTACTCTAAGTCTTCTTTTTGTAATTCAGGGTGTGCTAAAATGTGCCCGACAGCACAAGCCACCCCTTGGTCAAAGCGGGTTGTTGCCACGAATTCTGGCACAAGTCGTTTCACTTTCGAATTGTCAAATAATACGGTGCATGATTTGTCACCAATTAAAGCGCCTTCGAAATCATAGCCAAATTTTTTGCCAGCATGAATCAAGAGATCAGAAGGAACATAAAGTGGGTTTAATTTGACGCCTAACTGCGCTGCGATGATTTCGTGAATTTGCGTCCAAGTTAAACTTTCATCACTGGTGATGTGCACTGCTTGACCTATTGCGTGGGTATTTCCGAGGAGACCAATAAAGCCTTTAGCAAAGTCAGTATTATGGGTAAGCGTCCAGAGTGAACTACCGTCTCCAGGAATGATGACTGGTTTACCTTGAGTCATGCGCTTTAAAATCTGCCAGGAACCATGGTGACCGTGAACTGCAACAGGTACAGATTCCTTTTGGTAGGTATGGCTTGGTCTAACAATAGTTACTGGAAATCCATCTTCGCGGAAACGCTCCATTAGCCATTCTTCACATATTGCCTTGTTGCGTGAATATTCCCAGTAAGGATTAGAAAGTGGAGTGCTTTCAGTAATAACAGGGTCGACTGGTGGTTTTTGATATGCCGATGCTGAGCTGATAAAGATGTATTGCTTAGTAATACCAGCAAATAATCGATAATCTCGTTCTACATGGGGAATATCAAAGGCAATAAAATCTGCTACAGCATCAAATGTACGACCATCTAATAACTTTGTTACTTCTTCTTCGTTGTTAACATCAGCCTTAATAACTTCAACACCTGCTGGTACACGATCACTTCGCCCGCCTCGATTTAATAAGGTAAGATCATATCCAAGCTCGTGAAGTTTTGCTGTAATTGCGGTACTGATCGTACCAGTACCGCCGATTAATAGTATTTTCATATGTTGTTGTTCCTCCTCGTATAAGTTTAGTGCCAGTCATAATTGACTATTTTATTTATGTAGTTTTTCCAGCCCTCGTTATAAATTTTTTTCAATATACTCATATGTTTTAATAGATATAATTTAGAAGCAATTGCGCCAAATTTATCCCAGTAGCTACCAGTGTTGACTTCAATTTGATATTTTTCTCGTGCCATCGGGTCTTTTTCATTTAATGCGGTCAAAAGTTTTTCTTTCGCATTCTCAAAGCGGGCTTTGTACTCTGCATTATCTGGTCGATAGTTTGTTATATCTTCTTTGTACGATAGTAAATGCGCAAACCCTTCGTGAAATGATATATAATTTAGATGTTCAATATAATTAAACTCTTCTGGAGGATATTTTTCATTGATCAGTACGTGAATTAATTCATGAGACAAAAGCTCATTAATGAGATCAGGTAAATTCGCACCTTTTGCTCCATAGTTAGCAAAATTGATTAAATCGAAAATCATATAAAATTCACCCTGATATTCTCTCACCATCGCATCATACATTGAAGGTGCGCCGACAATCAACAGAATATTGACTTGTTTTAGTGTGTGAGGTATGTTAGGAAAAATTTCATGCACTAAATCATTATTTTGAAATTTGAAGTTATTACAAATATCAACGATATGCCTCCGACAATTTTCAACCTCAACGGCTCGTGATCCATCCGGCGGTGTAAAGACATTTTTCCTTGGTTCAATCACGCCAAACACCCAGTGATTAGAATAATAACTACTAGATTCCTTTGCAAGGTATTGATCAATAATGCTACTGTCTATTTTCATTATTAACCCCTTCCAATCTTATTTCCTCAACTAAATATCCATCACTTCGACAATGCATGTCTGCAACACCCTGACGCATCTCTTGATAAGTATATGATCTATAAAAAATGTCCATTGCTTCCCTTAGGCTTATTCCTTTTCTTTCTGACAGTTTAGCAATAACACTAGCATACTTGCGCTGAAGCAGTGTACGATTAGCTTTCATTGTGATTACTTCGTTAGATAATGGTGGTTCATAATCCGATGTTTCAAAAAGCCTTTCTTTCTCAATATACTCCACCAAATCATTAACAATATACTCTTTTCCTTGCGTATGCAAAACATCATAATGTGCAACTACATATTCGCCCAAAATTTTTGATTTTTCTGCCAAAAGCAAATAAACTTCTGCACCATTTAAATTCAAATATTCAGCAACATTTTCAATGCAAAAAACAGCAAAATCAATCCTTTTTTTATCCATGGATTATCACCTCACATTAAGCAAAAATCATTCAATAGATGGCAACCCTAGTTCCCCATCCAAGTCATCAAAGGCATTTTGTAAAGTCTCAGTATGATATTGTAGATACATATCTTGGATGTACGGAATAAGGTTATTTTGATTGAACATCTGTAATACTTCTGATCCCTTTATGCCTCGATAATGTGCATAAGTTTCAATAAGGAGAATAAAAAATTCACTTTCATT
>Ga0123355_10020938_pt1 | contig 10458 bp, 5 predicted proteins | sample TergutEmb28metaG_3_FD_89872 | JGI IMG/M metagenome (GOLD analysis project Ga0123355, IMG submission 89872) | Embiratermes neotenicus P1 segment gut microbial communities from Petit-Saut dam, French Guiana - Emb289 P1 | ecosystem: Host-associated > Arthropoda: Insects > Digestive system > Gut ... | reverse complement strand
GATACCACTCCAACCCAACCACACCGAAACACCAACACACATCGAACCAAGAACACACGACCAATGTGGTAATTCAACAGAATAGTCGTAAGCTCCTGGTGATGGATATATTAATATCCGAAACATGTTGAGCAAATAAGAAGTGAAATAAAAATAGCAAGTGACATCAAGTTGGTCTTTTGTTATCAACTATATGAATAGCTATGCGAGAGTTCTAGTCAACCACGTTGTTGGGAATCTAGTAAGATACTTAAAACAGACAGTCAACGTATGTACAATGTAATATAAAGCGCGTTCACGCAACCATTGTTGCAGTGGAAGAGCAGTAAGTATTAAATACTCTGAGTGTGTGTTTTATAGCCTTAGTTATCCAGCGTGAAATGTGCTTGTGTCATATCGTCATTTGTGTTCTGTCCGGATGTGCAGTGTCCTCCCACACTATCTCACAACCGGAACATTTTTTTCTAAAACAATTTTTTTGTACGTCAAATGTGTGATTTTGAGTTTCTCTACATTTTGTCTGAAATATTTCTCGTTCTAAGAAAATTCAGCGAGATATAAATGTGCCTTGGTCCTCATATAAAGTGCCCGTTATTCTCGTCATTTTTTAATGAAACTTGAATTTCTCGACAGATTTTCGAAATATAATCAAGTATCACTTTTCATGAAAATTATTTTAGTGGGAGCCGAGTTGCTCCGTGCGTACGAAAGAAAGGAGGGATGGACGGACAGACAAGGCGAAACTAATATTTGCTTTTAGTTATTTTGCAGAAGCACCTAAAAACTGAAAGCGAATTTAGCCCGGACTTCAAGGGTTTAATTTATTATATATTGTCCGTCGTACACAACACAGTGGTACAAAGTTAAAATTATGCAACAATTAACAAAGCTACATGTTTCGACCCCATGGGGTCATCTTCAGGCTTATAAAATATGGTATCATACAAGGTTCATTCTTGTTACTAACTTGTTCTGTACGACGGACAATATATAATAAATTGTTATAATTGGCACAACGGGATGGAATTCCTTAATTTACAATTCAGTGGTTTAATTATTGTTGTGGTTTTTATTGTTGTTGTTGTTGTAGTTCAGAAAATCCGTACATACACACTATCCATCCACTGTCATACTTCATTCACCTGCCTATGAAGATGAAACCGAAGTGAGTTCCGAAACGTCGGCAATTAGAACTCAGACGCCTGGGAATTACCCAAAAAGGAACAAATTACAGTATACACTTAATTATGTGCGTGACGAAAATCATGACCATTATTTCAGTCTAAGTGTTCACTAGCTGCTTGAAGATGTAGATATAAAATCCGCTGAAAGAATAAGGAAAATACTGAACCCACAATACAGAGATATTTGTCACAGCAGACGTAGGAATTCAGAGGCAGAGAGTATAGCGTCAACTAGGGCACGGCAGTCGGGTTTAGAAATTAATTTTGCCTAGAATCTGAAAACAAACCCTAGCCTGCACAGACATAATTTAAATTTAGCCCTACACTTTAATTTATTTTAACACCATGACGTAGCAGCATGGCTTTGTGGGTGCAAAAATTTGGACCCAGGATAAATGCCTCCCTACAAGGGAACTCTAGTCCTGGGAATACAAGAATTGACACCGATGTAGCGCAAAGAAAAGTAGGGAATTGGACGTTATTTTGTATATTTGCTCAGTGGCCTTTTTACCACTACGTTGGACTATCCAAGTTTGAATATATAGGGTCTGAGAGTTCATTTTTTATAATCTTGAATTTTGTAGCGTTTTTGAGAGTAAAGTTGACTTGACAGAGATGCATCGACCCGTTAGCAAGGAAAGAGACGAAACATAATAATCAGACTTGCAGATGTTTCATATTAATGGTGTAGTTACTGCGCGTTCCTCAAGCGACCTGTTCTGCGTGATGCGCGCGCGCGAACACATTGCGGTAACTTTGCTGCGCATACAGGATGTAACACTACACCTAATTCGGATGGCACGAGGGTTGATATAGGGCATACAAATTCCCATTATAAAGTTCCAACATATGAGGTTAGCACAGCAGTGTAACTGAGGATTCAGATCTCCTGGGATAAGGCGTTGTGTCTCTGGGTTAAAAGTTCTCGACATTTCGTTGGAAACATACTGTCTTCACATTAAGCGGTCAAGCAGTCCGAAGTGAAGCTACTTAGCACTAGCCCAGTGACAATGTATCACGTCCCGAAAACCTTAATTATAATTTTTACTATTATTTGCACAAAGGTCTCCCAAGCGGCGCCTTTACACGGTCACAGTGTGCTGTAAAATAGCATCTTCCCTTTAACTTCTCAGACTCAAATATTGTATGCTAGCTACTTGCGCCATTCATCTGAACCTCCATCATTTCATTGCCCAAATAATATTTGGTGACGAGTTGAAATTATAAAACTCTTCAATATGTAACTTCAAATAATTGTGCATGATATTTTTTCATGCCACTCAGTTCGGGTTTTAAGTTAACAAAAAAAAAATCTTCTCGGAATTATAAAATATGCTGAGTTTGATTTATAAAACATTTCCACTTATACGTATGATAACAAAAGGTTTAGTTGCACACCCCTGTGAACTCTGTCAGTATTTCAATTTCGGTGATGCCACTAGAGCTCCTATAAATACCATCCTCAAAACCGCACAATTCTAATAACAGAAATCGATATGCCACTTCCATTTGTCTCGTGTACCATGGCAACCGGGGATAAACACGACCCTTCTGTCTGTCCTCTCTTAATTATAGATGAGGGCAATGATAGACTAAAACTATAGGCTGCTGTGCTTACCATTTGTATTTGCTGCTCCGGGTCTAGTTATTGGCAGTCCTTTTGTTTCCGTTTTCAATGGAAAATGCCTCTTTCCCTAAGCAGACGTAATGCTAAATTCTTGTAATAAGAGATCCTCAGATGGACAAAGACAGAGAGAGATTAAAGGGCATAGACAATTCTGCAAACATGAGTTTGTACCAGATTGTTTACTGTGTACATTCCGTGGATGTAGCAAATGCCATAGAGGTCAGTGCGCGTCAACAATCGGCTTTGTAGCAGCTTGTGTACACTAGGTATTACACAGATATAGCAGATGACATTTAAATTAATGCGCCTCAACAATAGGGCTAACCCAATTTTTATTTCTTACTAAATGGAGCTTATAACGACTGTGACAGCTTAGTGTTTGATACTGCAATTCCTGTATGAGTTAACAGGTGATATACTGCATAAATCAACCAAAACTGTCCTTGTTGGAATGCGTAAGATATAATGACTGATTTTAATCCTTTCAGTAAAAGGTGATAAACTGCATTTCCGTAGAATCAGTAATGAATGAGTCCCTTGTAGCTAAAAATAACGTAATCTTACTTCATTCGCCTTTGAAACACTTACTCTGTGGTTTCAATTCTAATCTGAAATAAACATGTGATGACTGTTCATACAGCAATCTGTGTTGCGATTATTTGGATTCGTGCGAGCCATTGTATGATAATTGGTAACGGTGAGTGAATAGAGAAAAGTGCGGACGGTAGCGTCCATGTCGTGTTTAAAGGTTTTATGGCGGTATTTTATAGGATTCGCTATGTACCTGCAACTATAAGATCTGTGTCAGCCACCTTGCTGTGTCACAATTGCTGTCAATGAATGACAACTGAACGAAGTACACCACAGCTCTACCAATTGTAATTCCTTGCGTAGTCTATCTTGCGACAGGTCCATTAGCCTCTACCAAAGCGAGCTCTCCAGAAGTGCGATCTAGTGCTTCCTCTTTCAAATTCCAATAAGTTTTGCTTGCCTTAATGTCATCCAACAGCTGGCTACGTCTTCTTTCTCGTCTTCTCGTCCAATAATTTTACTCTGAAAACTGCTGATGAGTAATATGCATAATTTGTCTGTTATGCTGTGTTGATTGTACAAAGGGTAATTTATTATGTGAATATAATAATAACATTATTATTAAATTGACGTATGTATATGTATAATATACATGTCACACTTTTTTATTAACGTGTTCCCCGGGTCGTACCATAGCTCAGAGGGTCTATTGCCGACCTCTCACCAAGGAAGACCTGGCTCGGTCACAGGTCCTTCCATTTTGGATTTATGGTAGAAAAAGTGGCACTCATACAGGATTTTCTCCGGTCTGTTTTCCTGTCAATGCCATTTCACCATTGTTCCGTATACTTTCTTTTGTCTGTCACAGAAACTAATAATCTTAGTAACATAGCGTCATCAAATAACACACTTAAAAATGTTTATCCTGATATTCTTCTGCGTTTCTTTTCGTCCTACTTCTCGTTTATTTCGTCTCCTCTTTTTCGGGTACAGCACCATTCCATCAAGTGTCACAGGCGATGCAGAGGTACTAAAACCCCTCTGTTCTACATAAATTATGCAGTAGTTAACAAACAAACTAAGAATACCCACGGAGTAGGTGCTTCTTGAGAAGCTCAGTCCCTCAGCTAGACAAGAATTCTTTTAATCCCGTAAGTTTGTTATTGTTTTTTGCAAGAGCCCACCACTTGTCAAAATCATCAGACGAAACTAAGTTATGCCTTCTCATTTTATTTGTTTAAGATGCGCTTTAATATTGTCCTCCCATCTACTTATAGGCTTCATACGTCCCCACCAAAACCTCATGTGCATTTCTTGTGTCCCTCAGTAGTGACATATGCTCTGCTTATATCATTCTCCCTGACTTCTTCACCCAACCAAAAGATTTCTTCAATTCCATGGCCATGTGAAGTATTTCGTACAAAGTTAATTTATTACCGCTTCCCTTCTTGTCTTCAGGCCGTCTCCTCCATTCGCATCCTGAGGACTGCCATGTCGTAGTGACAGGAATCTATTTATCGTGGACGCCGTTAATAAAGGATCGTTGAATAAAAATTATTTTGAAACGTTGTAGAATTATGTAACGGGTGTCAGTCCCACAGAAGGCTCTTGTTGTGTACTGGTGTGTCCACAAATATCGTGTCCCGACATGGCTTCGGGCACTCAGTCATAGTTTTTATGTGGTGACCGGTGGCCATGGGTGGCTGAAAGCTTAGGGTCCAGGCAGTTGAATTTAAAATATATTATTGGATATAATAATAACAATAATAATAATAACAACCAGTACTGCTACTCCAAAGCAATACAGCTGTGTAAAATAAAGTCAAATTCTTGTAGGAAACTCCGAGTTTCGACATTAGAGTGTTTTCGTCAACAATGGATTTTGCTATGAAACAACTCTGATGAATATTAATATTCGTATCATTAGAATTGTGGTGCATTCAATATTTCAATATTTTTTTTAGCAATCCCATTACAAGCCTGGACAGGCCCTGAGTGTTTCAGGAGGTTGAGGCTCCCAGTTTTCAAGACAGTCGGCACATGAAGGTGGTAAGGTTGTCAGCCTTAAGCACCGGCCGCCTTTACCCCCAAGAAATATTGCTGGTACTCGTTTCTGTTAGAAGCTGAGTCACCCCCAGGGCCATAGTGCGATCGGAAGGATTACGTCAATGAAAAATTCCAATGACATCATCGGGAATCGAACCCGTGACCTTCCGGCTTGTAGCGCAGTGTTTCAAACAACTGCACCACCGCGTGCCCCAAATAAATATTTACCTTGTTTAATTATATATACTGTACTATAATCGCAGTGGTGTCTGCAGATTTGAAGATTCATTAATGTAATTTTGTTGGTTTATCTTTGTATACTTAACACGCCTCAAACACACACACAGTTTTATGTAACAGGCAATGTCGTACAGGCTACAAGTAGCTTATCGCTCAGTACCTAGAACGTGAAAGTACAAATTCTTAGAGTTTTTGCATTACGTAAGCTCCTCGACGCCATAAAACAGTTCTTACCCCTACCATCTTGGAAACGACCATTTGGCATCGATCCTATCCAGTTGACTGGTTTCTAGGAAGCAACCCTATCAACATTTTAGTGAATTCGATTACCCCTCCTGGTTGACGAAGTGTGGGATAATTTCTCGAGAGTCACGCAATATTATGCTTTCTCTCTACATCCGTATTTTCACTCGAATCCTAAGGAATTATTCCAAAAACGACGTTTTATTCATTTTGTTACAAAATATTTGGCAGATAAAAACCGCAAAACCGTATGAAATAACCAGTGTGTTTAACACCTTTGACAGCAAAGCCTACAATTGGAAGATATTCCAGCCATTTTAATCCATCTCCCAACTTCACAAAATATCTGTTTTAGAACCAACTTTATTATGCTTATTCTTCCATCTCCCAGTTTCCTTAAATATCTGCTGAGGAACCAAATGTATTATTCTTATCCTCTCATCCCCCCACCCCCAACTCCCAGTTCAGCTCCTCAAATGGACGTTTTCTGTTATGTTTCCCCAGAAAATTTCCGTCTGCACGCTTTTCACTTCTCACGCTCAGTCCATTTCCCTTACAAATCCCGTTGGCCTGTATAAAACGTAATCATTTTCGTCCTGTAATATATTAAGTCTCTCACTGAGCCCATTTTATCTTTCATAGGACCAGGAGGCCTGAAGAGCTCATCAAAGCGACTCTGATCATCAGAATCTTTCAAAAGTTTATTACGGCCATTTTTTTTAACATAAAGGGCTTCAATAAGTACCATATCTAGAAGGCATATGGAGGAAAGAAAGTCTGGCTACAGGTTTTCATGACTTTATACTAAATGGGCAAGAGTATTTAGCTTCAGACCTGGGCCGCTTTACCCCCTGGGAAGAGACCCGTGCGACCATTAAGTAAGGGACTGAGTGGAGTACAGAATTATAGCTATGAAGACGAGAATAACCTCTTATTCACGCCAAAAATGGAACTGCAGTTCCTCGGTCGTCCAGCCAGTAACCCCTTCATTATTTCGGTTTGTTCGTTTAACATTGATATGTGTTTGTAAGCTGAGAGTCTGAAATGCGCTTTTAACTAGTCGTAGCCTGAGATTCTGGTTTAACAGCCCCCTAAACTAGTTTAGTTGGCAACAATAGCTCCGCAGCATTTTGTGGGGTGCAGAGGACATTTGACTTTAATTGGCCGTCAGAAAACTTTATGGTTCGCTGTTATGCAACAAAACGTCTTCATATTTGAGACTGTATTTGTCGTGTTGGTGTGTTTCGTGACAACTTTTGAGCTGCTCAACTTCCGTAGCACCGATAGGAGTAATTGCGAATTACGTATTCTGTGGACTTGCAAAGCAAAGGTGACATTATAAATACTACCCTAACATGTTCTTGGAAGTACTGAGAAAGATAGCTGGTACCCAGTTTCAGAAATTTCATCTGCGGATCTTTATTGAAGTACGAAGCAGAAGGTATAACACTTTGACTAGGATATTCGATAACTTTCATCTTAACTTATATTTCTGAAACAAACAACACGTGTGCAAGGTAGGCTTATTTCCTGAAACGGTATATGTAGAAAGGTTTCCGTGATATCGCAAAATGCGACTGTTACTTGAATTATTTTGCAATATCTTGCACGTTCCTAAACCTCGCCAGATTTTAGACTGATCAGATCAAGGAGGATTAAGCGTGGCACCAAGGGGAAGAAGAGAATATCATGCAAGGAAATCTGAAGTGGAAGTCAGTTGAAAGATAAACGAGTTGACAATATCCAAATGGGTCTGAAAGAACTAGGACGGAAAGGTATAGACTGGATTTATCTAGCTCAAAACAGAAATATATAACGGGCACTTCTGAACACGGTAACGAATTTTTGGTTTTATACAATCCTGAAAATTTTTTGACTAGCTCGGGAATTTTTGATTCTCAAGAATAAATATTCTCCCTGAGTTGACTGATTGGTTATTTGGTTGTTTGGTTACTTGGTTATTTAGTTGTATGAACTAATTAAGGTTTTAACTTGTTGTGTCCGTTCGTCTTGTTCGTTACGCTAACGGATTTCGCCAAAAACATGAAGATAAATAACCTGTTCCCACAGGCGAACAAATTTTTGAAAAGAACAACTTGGAAACACTGAAAAATTCTAGGACCCAGAAGGTTAACATAAAGCCTTATACTGACAACCCACAAATACCGTACAAAATGTAGTCGTCTCGGGACCTTGCACCCGGGATTTGTTCACCCCTGTCTCCGTAACTCTTTAAAGGTCGAAAACTGTTAACGAAACGTCTGATTTACAAAATTCTGTTGACAGACATGTGCCTATACAAAATAACGACTATGGCAGTTCTGTGTGGGTGCCAGATGCCTTCCGTAAAAGGAAATTCTGTAGACAGTGTTGTGTGAGAAATATTCGGACCGACCTGGGCTGAAATAAGTAAGAATATATGACGAAATAGCCTGAATCTTCGTGACTTCAGAGAAAGTTTGTCATCTGATACTGTTACGAACTCTTTTGTGGCTGGGATTGGTAAAACAACACATTTGTGTAAAAGTTTGGTGGAATATCTTGTTATATGAGACAGAAAAGTAGTGGGAAGTTTAAATTGCTGTTAATCTCAATGAAACAAGTTTTGAGCAGAGGAATGGCGTGGAAATTGTAGAGGGTCATGCACAGTGGTAGGCTTTCTATTAGGGGTGTCGAATCTTTAATTTCTTCCTCCAAATTTTTAGTTAAAATTAAAGTGTTCCTTCAGTTAACGATGTGCAACGAAGTACAGGACAGATTTCATACAGCCAAACATTTTTATGTGCTGTATAGAACTCCTTCAAATGTAGTGCACAATTTGAAATATTGCCATAACTCTCATTTTATGGTTATATTAAGAGTTTTCCCAAAAGTGATTATTATTCAAAGCAGTTTTCTGTTTCACAACTTTCTACTTGCCTTGGCATATCTCTATGTAGCCATTGATACACTTTGTAGGCAGAGTAGAAGGAGGGTAGCTGAGATGAAGTTTTTGATAAGTTCTCAAAATCAAGGGTGGAAACTGTTTATGAGTAACAGTAATCCCATTAGAAGGTAGGAGAGTGTCTTTTGAAGGAAACAAGATATAAGTCTCAATAATAATATAAGCATATATCTAAACGAAAATCGGCGTAGGGGAAGACCGAGGTCAAATTATACACAAAAGTTTAGGAAAGATATCACGCAGGAGGGGAGGTGTGACATGAAAGATTATTGCAGAGGCGGACTTTTGGGAAGACGGAGGTGGATGGAGGGGTTTATTTACTAAAGTCACATAAGCATTACGTAGTTAAAGTAAGAAGAAGGAACCAAAATTAGATGCTACTACTCCAACCTCAATATCTGCAGAGATGTTCTGTTTCTGTTATTTATGACTTTTAAAAGAAATGAAAAGAAAATTGGTCAGTTGGTTTAGATGTTATAACTGGCAAACCTATTCATAGACACGCAGAGGCGTGGTGGTACAAGTCTGTCTTGTGCAATACAAGACTAATGTTGGGTAACAAGAAACTACGACATTGCCAAAATGTACTGCTACGACATCACTCTAATGACATAGGCTACTTAGGAGCATTATTTATTCCATATGCTGCTATATATGTAAAGGGATCAGTAATAGCTCGTCGCGGAAATAAAAGATTCAGAGCACGAACGATGGATGCGAAAGCTAATGGCTCTGTTTACGTTTCAATCCTCTTTCGTATTTCTAGTACCCAAAGCAACTTCAAAACTAAGTAACTGCATATTTTATTCTTCAATACTTCCTAGGTGGACTCACAACGTGTGACACTCGGGCCGCATGCGGTCCGCGACTTTTCTTAATCCATTCCCAAAAATATATACCAAAAATTTCCTGGTCTCTAAAAGAAGTGCAACCAACATTTTCGGTAATACTTTGCAAAGATTTCTTACCAAATATTTGTGTAATTCCTTATTTGAATCTTTAATAAGCCTTCTGATAAAGGACTTAGCAACGTATGGCATTGTTATGATTCCAGTATAATGTGCAATATCAACAGAATCTAGCAACCCGTCAGCGGCTAACTCGGCAGGGCTTTCAAACTGAAGTTGTTCACTAAGAGATGAATCTCGTCCCCACCTGCTTCAGTTTACTAACAACTAAAAAGCTAATTAACTCCATTAAACAGGGTTTCTCTGCAAATGATAGAATTTGCTCGGCTACTCAATTAACTCGTTTTATGGGACGCGAAGTTTCATTTTCACGTTTACAACAGCCCACCACCGGATCATAACCTGAGCTAGATTAGTATAGTCCACGTCTTCTGGTCGCACTTCCTTAAAATCCATTTCAATATTATCTTCCAACCTACGCTTAGGTATTTAAAGTTGGGTCTATTTCAAGTTTTCTTTTCAGCTCCCTCGTCTCCCCTCTCCCCCATGTATTACACATGCCTCGTCCAGCTCATCATCCTTGGTGTGATCAAATAAATATACATATATCGTAAAGAATGTGAATCATGAAGATCCTAATTATGTAGTTTTCTGCCTCAACCAGGTAGGTTCTCTATTTAGGCCAAAATGTTACCTCAGCGCCCTGTCCTCGACCACCCTTAGCTTACATTCTTC
>Ga0123355_10020936_pt1 | contig 10458 bp, 5 predicted proteins | sample TergutEmb28metaG_3_FD_89872 | JGI IMG/M metagenome (GOLD analysis project Ga0123355, IMG submission 89872) | Embiratermes neotenicus P1 segment gut microbial communities from Petit-Saut dam, French Guiana - Emb289 P1 | ecosystem: Host-associated > Arthropoda: Insects > Digestive system > Gut ... | reverse complement strand
CTTCTTTTCCTAGAGATGTGCCGCATTTTGGACAATTGCGGTCGGGCATATCACAGCCTGATGCACCTGCATATTCAAGGACGCCAGCAGAATCAAAGTCGCTGAACTGACACTGCGGGCAATAGTAGTGTGGAGACAATGGGTTCACTTCCGAAATACCGGCCATCGTTGCAACAAAACTTGAGCCAATAGAGCCGCGTGACCCCACCAAATAGCCGTTTTCAACAGAATTTGCAACCAATTTGTGTGCGGCAACATACATCACGGCAAAGCCGCCTTTGATGATTCCGTGCAACTCTCTGTCTATGCGGTTTTGTATGTAATCAGGCAGCGGGTCGCCATAAATCCTCTTGGCATTATTTGTCACAATGCTGATTAATTGCTCCTCAGAGCCTTCTGACACAGGCGGGAAACTGCCATCCGGAATCGGCAAAACATGTTCAATCATATCTGCAATAAGATTTGTGTTTTCGACGACAACCCTATATGCCGTTTCAGAGCCAAGGTACGCACAGCACTCCAGCATTTCGTCAGTTGTTGCAAAATACAGCGGCGGCTGTTGGTCGGCGTCCTTAAAACCATTGCCGGCCATGATTATTGCGCGGTAAATTTCCAGCCCGGGGTCCAGGAAATGAGCGTCGCTTGTAGCGACAACGGGCTTTCCATATACATCGCCCAGTTCCACAATGCGTCTGTAAATATCTTGCAGTTCTGTAGGGCTGTCAAGCTGACCGCTATCTAAAAGATGCTGATTGTTTGCAATTGGCTGAATCTCAAAGTAGTCATAAAATGCCGCGAGGGCATCAATGTATTCAGTATTGCGCTTTTCTTTGACGGCACTAAAAAGCTCGCCGCTTTCACATGCCGTGCCTATCAACAGCCCTTCGCGCAGACGCAAAAACTCACTTTTTGGGATGCGTGGCTGGCGGTGGAAGTAATCCAGATGCGACAGAGAAACCAGTTCATATAAATTGCGCAGACCCGCTTGATTTTTGACTAAAATAACGGCATGGTGGGGTCGCAAAGATTTAACGTCGATTTTTTTGGCATATCGCAGATTAATGTGATTGAGTGTCACAATTTGCTGTGAATCCAAAATTGCCTTTTGCTGCAAAAAAATCTCAGCAAGAGCAGCCGCGTCGTCGCTGGCGCGGTGATGATTCTCTAAGTTTACTGAATGATGCTTAACCATTGCGGCTAAGTTATGGCGGGGCAAATCTGGGTATAAAGCCCGTGATAGCTGTAATGTGCAGATATATGGGTTAGTGACATCATGGCCCAGCACAGCCGCATGATGCTCCAGAAAACCCATGTCAAAATCGGCATTGTGGGCAACAAGCGGCATATCGCCAATAAATTCCAAGAATTCAGGCAGTATCACTTCTAGCGAAGGTTGACCTGCCAGCATGGCATCTGTGATTTGTGTCAGTTTGATGATTTCAGATGGCAATGGCTTTTTTGGGTCGATTAGTCGGTGAAAAATGGCGGAAACTTCGCCTTTACTCACCTTCACAGCACCAATCTCGATAATTGTGTTGCGCTCTCTATTCAGCCCTGTTGTCTCCAAGTCAAATACCACAAAATCCTCGTCCAGTCGCGCATCATCCGGTCTGACAGAGATTGCGAGTGCGGTGTCATCAACCAGATAGGCCTCAATGCCGTAAATCACCTTGATTCCGTGCTTTTTGGCGGCCTCCATTGCCTCGGGATATGCCTGCACAACGCCGTGGTCAGTAATTGCTACGGCCTTATGTCCCCATTCGGCGGCACGTTTAATGAAATCGGCGGCGGGTGTGAGGGCATCGAGCTGACTCATGTTTGTGTGCAAATGCAGCTCAACACGCTTGACAGGCGCATCGTCAGCACGTGTGGTTTCGGTCAAATTGCTGGGTGCAAGTTTGCTTGCCATGATAATCAGTTCGTTAGAATATGTGTCAAATTGCACTTGTCCGGCAACTTTAACAATACTGTCAATTGCTAACAAGTCGGCAAAATCACTAACTTTTGCTTGATCCAGAAACATTTTGCATGTAATAGAGCCGGTGTTGTCAGTAATGTCAAAAACATACAGTACTTTTTTCCCACGAGTTTCACGGCTTTCAAGCCTGAAGATGCGTCCGTGAACAGTAACGCTTTCTTCCTCAAAAAAATTGCCGCTCAGTGGGCGGGGCTCTCCGGCCACGCGATGGGGAACAGACTTTTGCGTCTTGGGTTTATCAACCTTTTGCGGCGGCGCAACGGGACGCGGCACGGGCTTTGCATCCAATTTATCGGTGTGCGTCTTTTGCTCTTTCAAACAGGATATTCCGACATCAAGTTCCAATCCAACACATTCCGATAGAATTGATTTGATTGCTGATATTCCGTCATTTTTGTGCAACAATAGGTCAATATCACTAGGTGTTGTAATATGCAATACGCCGCTATCCAGCCGCCATTCGGAAGTTGCGATGACCTCGCTAAGCAAAGGGCTTGTTTTGCCAAGGACAAAACATAGACTTGGCCAGAAGTCTTTTAGGAGTTGTTCGGCATCACTAACAATACTGTATGTTGGATAAATGTTGACACTATTGACGGCATTAATATAGTTAAGAAGTTCAGCTTCCAAAGTAGTCAATAGTGCGGGCAAAATGATTTTATCAGAAGAAAGCCCGACATCCAGACGTTTAGGGGTATTGTCCAGCCGAATGTAATTTATTGTAACAGCTTCCATAATTTCGGCAAGTCCATCAGGTAGCCGCACATCACGAAAAACCTCGAAAAAACGCTTTTTGTCAGAGTTCATATCCATCTCTCTCCATGTCTTCAACTTCATGCACAAGTACATCCAGCAAATCACGTTCAGATACTTTATGTATTATCTTGCCATGCCTAAAAAGCAGTCCAACGCCCTTGCCGCCTGCAATGCCAACATGGCACTCACGTGCTTCGCCCGGCCCATTTACAACGCAACCCATGATAGCTATTTTGATAGGCGATTTAATATGCGCCACATGCCGTTCAACCTGTGCCGCAAGGGTTATTAGATCGATTTCACAGCGGCCGCACGTCGGGCAAGAGATGATTTCGGGCCCGAAAGAGCGTAAATTTAAGGCTTTCAGTAATTCGCGTGCTACTTTCACTTCTTCCAAGGGGTCAGCTGTCAAAGAAATACGCACAGTATCACCAATGCCACGTGTTAGTAATCCCGCCAAACCGGCAGTTGATTTTATTGTGCCGGAATATAGTGTGCCGGCCTCTGTAATCCCGATATGAAAGGGATATTCAATCAGCGGCGCGAGAATTTCGTGTGCATCTATCGTCATTGGAATGTTACTTGCCTTCATCGAAACAACGATGTTATCAAAATCATGCGCGTGAAGCAGCTCCACGTTACGTAAAGATGATTCTGCAAGGGAATGCCCAGAAACACCATATTTTTCCAGCAAATCGGCTTCAAGTGAGCCGCCATTAACCCCGATTCTAATTGGGATGCCACGCCCCTTGCATGCCGCCGCAATTTCGCCAACTTTCCTGCTATCCCCGATATTGCCGGGATTTATCCGTATTTTGTCAGCCCCGCCGGCAACAGCGGCAAGTGCCAGATTATGGTCAAAGTGAATGTCCGCAATAAGCGGAACGTCAGCAACGCGGCGGCGAATTTCCGCAAAACTTGCCGCCGCCGCTGTATTGTTGATGGCCAGTCGCACTATTTCGCAGCCTGCATTTTGTAAGGCGCGAATCTGCGTCACAGTAGCGGTTACATCGGCTGTGGACGTGTTTGTCATCGATTCGATGCTGATAGGATGCTCGCCGCCAATTGAAACAGCACCTACTCTGATTGTTTTTGAAATTCTGCGTCTATACATTCGCGATAATACCTCACAATCTCACTAAACCAAGGGTCTGCAAGTGCCGCATGACCTGCTTCGGATAGAGAATATTGGCCCGTTGCTACCTTTTTAAACCAGCCGTAATAATTGCGATTGAGCCATTGATTTGTTAATTTGTGGCAGCTATACGAGCTAACCAAAGTCGCAGCAGAAGCAACTTTCAGCCTCTCCAACACACAGGCAATATGCAAAATCCGCTCCCGATGGGCGGTCAGCAGCTTTTGTTTAACCGCGCCACCTGTGTTGCCGTCAAAATTGCGTCCGTTCAGCTCCGCTACCAAAGCGCGCGAACGCGCATTATTGCGGGCTTTGCTAATATTTGGCGCAAGATGGACAGCCACGCTTTTTAGCGGGCTGTCCATTGCGACTGTTATTAATCCTATTTCCAATTTCTCCATGATATGGGTGATATGCCCACGCCGCTTGAAAAATACGTTGCGTGGAATTGCGACATACGCGCCATTTGTCAGTTTTGCTCTGTCCAACGCCTGATACAATAATGTGACGTTGAATGATTTTTTTAGCTCTACGGCAAAATAATTGTCATCTTTTGACAAAATCATGTCGCAACCCTTTACTTCGCCTTTCACCACATATCCAAGTGCCTCGAAATGCGCCTTAATCGGGGCATAAAGGTCTGCTTCGCTAAAGGTCTGCACGGGTTAGTTCTTCGCTTTCGCCATAAAGGCCTCAATTTCATCTGCTTCCCTGATGATGCCGGCGGTTAAGTTTTCAGAACCGCTGGCTGTTACCAGAATATCATCCTCGATGCGGATACCAAGCCCTTCTTCAGCGATATACAAACCGGGTTCGACAGTAAATACCATGCCCGGCGCAAGTTCCAAGTCCATAGCACCACCGACACAATGCGTCTCCAGCCCTAACATGTGGCTAACGCCGTGATAATAGTATTTGCTGACTTCACTCTTTTCCTTAATCAGACCAATTTTTACCAGCTCTACTGCATAATAATCGATAACAGCTTCGTTTAGCTTGCTGAAAATCACGCCCGGTTTTACCATGTTCACAACAAGTTTCAATGCGCCTAAAACGATGTTGTACAGCTGCTTTTGCCTGTCCGTAAATTTGCCGTTGGCAGGGAAAGTGCGGCTGACATCGGCACTATAGCAATTCCATTGTGCGCCAAAATCTACTAAAACAAGGCTGCCGTCATCAATTTTGCAGTTGTTATCGCCATAATGCAGCACACAAGCGTTTTTGCCGCTGGCCAAAATCGTGCGGAAGGCCCTGTCCCTACAGCCATTTTTCTTGTATGTATAGTCCGCATAGGCCTCAACTTCGTATTCCATCATGCCGGGTCGCGTGCCTGCAAGCATGGCTTCAAATGCCTCTCCTGTGATTTTGCCCGCTTTTTTAAGGTTTTCAACCTCATATGCCTCTTTGATGACACGCAATTTGGCAAACATTGGGAAAGCATTTCCCAGCGTAACTGCTGGAAATTTCTCGCGCAAAACGGCGGCAAAATTAAGCTCCGGCGTGTTGGGTGCGGAAATGCTGCGGTTTTCTAAATCAAGATACACAGTTTGCGTTGTAGACGTCCTATAAATCATTAACTGGGAGATATGACGCTCGAACTCGTCAAGAAACCAAAGCTCATCAACACCCGAGGTTTCTTTGGCGGCCTCTTTTGAAAGGGCAGCACCATCCCATTTTGCTGTCAGTTCGTCATAACGCTCTAAATACAGGCGACTGCGTACCTCGCCCTTGGCATTTTTGATTTGCACAAAAATCAGGTTTGGCCGTGCGATGCCTGTGCAATAATAAAAGTTGCGCTGGGGTGCATAGGGATAAAATTCGTCACCACGCTTAACAGGCTGTTTGCCGCTGAAAATTATCAACATGCTCCCATTTTCCATCATTTCGCCAAACTTTCTCCGGTTGTTGACATAAATATCGCTCATTTTGCTTCCACCTTTCGGGGTTTTCTTTGATTATAAACCAAGTCTGTGAGGATTTCAAGTAAACTTTTTTGCTTTTATTGCCGACTTGGCTATGTTATAATTATTGATGTCAGTAAGTTAATGAATTTAGGGAGATGCTGCATATGAAACTGTTGATAATTTTAGGTAATGCGTCTGTTGGCAAAATGACCGTAGGGCAAGAGTTGGCGAAAATAACAGACTTGCGATTATTTCATAATCATGTAATGATAGAGCCTGTGTTGGAAGTATTCGGCAAATTTGATATTAACATCACAGAAAAGCTACGGGATGTAGTTTTTCGGGAATTCGTCAAATCAGACCTTTACGGTATGATATTTACTTATATGTGGGTTTTTGATAAAGAAACCGAATGGGCTGGCAAAAGACAGATTGACAGTATCTGCGAAATATTCAAGCAAGTAAATGCTGAAATATACTGCGTAGAGCTGGTGGCCACACAGGAAGCACGGCTTCAACGAAATATAAGTGAAAATCGCTTGTTTCATAAAGCATCTAAGAGGGATGTTGAACGCTCTAATCAATATTTGATTAACGACGACAACGAATATCGCTGCGAGAGTTTAGACGGCGAAATCCCTTTTGAAAATTATTTGAGGATTGACAACACCAACATTTCAGCTGATGAGGTTGCTGAAATAATCAAAGAAACATTTTTACTCTAAGCATTACTGCCTCTGCGACCACTATCATCAAGGCTTGCCACGACATTCTGATTTAAATGACTATATGCAAGTGATAACCCTCCACTTCTGTCATCCTGAGCGGAGCGAAGGATCTTGTTCTTACATTGTACGAAAGATCCTTCGCTCCGCTCAGGATGACAGTATCAGGAATTATTCACATTTATTGCCTCAAATCAGAATGCCGTGATAGCTTGCAATATGTAAATCTTTGTAGTATAATAATTGACAATACTATTGATAACAATTTGCTATGAACAAAGATTAGGAGGGTGAATATGCGAAAAAATGTGTTTATAGCGGCTGTGTTGCGGCAACCTTTACGTAGCCTGGCGTTAATACTGCTCATCGCTGTGGCGGCATTTGCTTTTGTGTTGCGTACAGTTGAATACATGGTGGTTAGCGAGCAAATTAACGACATATCAGGACACTATCGCGCTATTGGCTTTTTTCAGTCCGCACAGCCCGCCGCAGGCGATGTCTTCCATAATTATAGAAATATTGCGGCGGCGGCCGATTTCGTCAGCAATTCGCCCCTTATTGCGCATGAAGACAGGCGCGGCGCGGCGCAGGGGCTACTACAAGACATGCTTAATGCGGACATCCTTGTTGACTTTGGCACAGAACGCGATGATTCCAGCGTTGCTTTTTTCTATGGCGAGTTTGTCGGCTATAGGCGGGAAACATTTGGCTGGATGCCGCGTACATACCTCAATTTTCGCTTCGAGGGAGCAGCATGGGGTTATCCTGATTATTTCCAAGGCAGTATGGTCAGCATTTTGTTACAAGGAGGTCAGGAAGTGCTGACAGAGCTGTTTACAGAAGGCGGCCGATACTTGATAAAGGTTGCGCCTGCCGGCTTTTCAGACAGCGGACTTGGTTTGCCGAATATCACAAACTTTCGTATAGAGCCTTTTTCTGCCGTGAATTGGCTTGATTATATAAGGCACTATGGCGTTGGTTTGATTATTGATAACGGGTCATTTGATTGGTTAACGGCAACTCCCGAAGAGCGGGCTGCAAGAGACGAATTGCGCAATATTGCAGAGCGGGAGTTCGCACTAACACGGCAATGGTTTGTGCCTGTGCCGGAGGGACATGCCGTTGACTTTGACATGCCCGGCCTTGCGGAGCTGGATTGGTTTGAAGAATACATATGGGAACTGGAACTATTGCAACGCACAGTAAATCTGATAGGCACATCGGACATGACCGCCATGCCCCACGCACAGCCCGATCGCGCCAGCCTGATTCAGCTGCACAGAGGGCGGCTGATAAATCATGAGGATTATTTGCAGGCCGCAAATGTGGCCGTTGTACATAGGCAGTTTGCAACCGCACGTGGACTTGATATTGGCGATACTATTACTGTTCGCGTGCCGCAAGTGCAGTTTAATCACGGTGCGGGCGATTTTGGCATGGGGGCATTCACAACGTGGACAGTTGGTGCTGATGGTACACAAACCATGGTTGATGCCCAGGGCGGGTTTAATTTCTTGCAGTTGGATGTACGCTCTGACCTTGATGAGGCAAATGCAATTGAGCTGGAACTGGAAATCGTTGGCACAATTCATTTCAATCTGCCGCGACAAGGGAATTTCGACATGATGTCTATGCGTACAGACCATAATACATTTATTTACATTCCTGCATCCCTTGGACTGCCTTCGCCGCAAGTTTACATCCCGCAATTTGAGCCATACAGTCCATCAATGCTTGAACAGTTGCTCGCCATTGGCTATTCGGCCGATGAAATCGCAGAAATGGAGCAAAATTCGCACAATGCCCTAGTGGAACACGCGCAGTCACTACCCTACGTTGTTTTTGACTTTGCCCACAACTTTGTGCTGAATGACGCACGTGACGAAGGAGCATTTCAGCTGGCATACGGCGATGCCCTGGCCGCAATGGGCATTAATCTGATGTTTATCCCAAATGACGTTGCAGAATTTTGGGCAATGGCAGACCCCATCGTGCAGTCCATCACAGTAAACATGCTGACGTTTTGGGGTGTACTTGTGCTGGTGCTGTTATTGGTTGCTTTCCTGTTTTTGCGCAGCCGCAAAAGGGAGTTTGCTATCGGACGCGGCCTTGGGATGCCGCGGGGCGTTTTGTGCGTGAGGTTGCTTGTCACATTGACATTGCTTGCATTGCCCGCAATTATTGCCGCTGGGATTTTTGCGTGGAATATGGGGCTGGAACTTGCATCGGATACACTATACGCGCTTTTGCCGCAGGGAGAGGAGCTATCTCTCAATCAAATGTGGCTTGCCGCTATGCTTGGCGGTGTGCTTGTAATGTTGATTTTGCCTTTTGCCATAGGCACATTGCGGTTGTCAACACGTCCCGTGCTGGAATTACTGCAAGGTGGCTCTGCGCGGCGTACAGCGGCAGTACAGCACTCTGTCGCCCTGTCAACTGAGGCGGCTATAGCCGCTTCGCAAGGGCAAGCCCAAGCCGCCACTGTAACGCAAACCACTTTCGCACGGCCACAAGCACATAAAGGCAGGCTGTCACGCAGAATTGCGGCAACATTACGTCACTCTCTGTGTCATGTCGTTCGCGCGCCGATAAAGTCGCTATTAACAGCAGTTGTGGCGGTGGCATTTGTGCTGTCCATCGGTTGGTTGCAAGAGACAATTGACCGCAATGAGCTGGAAATTGAATATCTGTACGCAACCACTTTTGTTAGTGCTGATGTGCGGCAGGCGAGATTTGATGAGAATGTCATGTTCCGCGAATTTGGTGATGTGATAGCCACACCTGCAATCATTGAAATGATGGAAAGTGGACTGATTTACGATTTTTATCTGGAGACAACAACGCATTATACATATTTTTTTGGCGCGGAAGCTGACCCGCTTTATCTGGAACATTTGTGGGACGGCATAGATAGCGTGTTTATGCGTTCCGGGCGTGACAGAGTGATTGCCACAAACAACCTTGATGACCTTGTGACGGCAAATTCACGCTCTGCCGCCCACGACGTGGCGGGTTTTGAAATTATGCTGGACGGACAGCCCATTTCACAGATGTTAATCGAATTTGCGCCGGGCCTTTCGGCGGATGATTTTGCGTTTGTGCAGGGCAGGCCGATTCCTGTTATCATGTCGCCTAATATGATGGCAGAGCGTGGTTTTACGCTGGGTGAAATCATCAGCATTAGCCATGCTTTTCCTGACCCAATGCGTGACGAGCAAGACCTTGATTACAGAGAGACCGTGGCGCAGGTTCGCATTATCGGTACACACAACAGGCATCTTTTGGGCGGGGAATTTCAGCGCGATGCCGCAATAATGCACACTGACGCCCTCGAATGGCTGATGGGTGACAATATTGGATACACAACGCTGATTTTTTACATAGGCCCATCGCACAATCGCAATATGGCAGTTGTGCAAGACGAATTGCGCCGTATTTTTGCAATGAGGGATGCAGGACATGCTGATTTGACAATTGTTTTTAATGATGCGCTGCTGCGCAATGTGGTCGAGCCCATGGAAGACAATCTGTCCCTGCTACAAGTACTCTATCCGATTGCTATCGCTGTCTCCCTTGCTATTGGCGCGGGACTGACCTTTTTGATGATATTGCAACACGCAAAAAACACCGCAATCATGCGGGTTTTGGGCCTAACAAATGTGCGTTGCGGCGTTATACTCTGGCTGGAGCCATCTGTTGTCTGCATCATCGGACTGCTTGCCGGCCTTGGAATCGTTATATCTATGGGTAATGTACTGCCCGCTGTGTTTTCTGCCGCCTATATTGCCGCTGTGGCCATCGGTGCAATTGCCGGCATAGTTGTGGTGGTCAAAAGACCGCCGCTGGAGCTGCTGCAGGTCAAAGAATAAACGACGGTTTCTCAGGCTTGTAACACTCCGCCCACAGCGTACATAGTATGTTGCAAAGGGAGTCCTTTGATTCCCGGGGAGGAGGAAACAT
>Ga0123355_10020935_pt1 | contig 10458 bp, 8 predicted proteins | sample TergutEmb28metaG_3_FD_89872 | JGI IMG/M metagenome (GOLD analysis project Ga0123355, IMG submission 89872) | Embiratermes neotenicus P1 segment gut microbial communities from Petit-Saut dam, French Guiana - Emb289 P1 | ecosystem: Host-associated > Arthropoda: Insects > Digestive system > Gut ... | reverse complement strand
GGTTGGACAAAAACTTGGAGAGATTCTCTATCCATTGATATGCTTCTTTCTGCCGTGTCTGTCTTGGTTGTTGCGCAGTCAATTTTCGAAATCCCGGAGGAACTTATGAATAACCCTGTATATTGCAAAGCTAAGAACGCTTACAGTGGCTTAATTAATTGTTATCGTTCAATCCTCAAGTAAAATAATCAACTGATAAATGTGTTGCAGAATCTCAGACATTATCTACTTATTATATTCAATCCCAAAGAATATTTTCAAAAACGTCACAACGTGATCAGCACGGAAATAAGTAAATCTACAGAGAATGCAAAATAATGTCAGAAGAAATCAGTGAAAAGAGAAACAAGTAAGGCGCAACGGAAGAAGTCTCCACAGATTTACAGCCTCTCTGTAATTCAGGCATTCTTTCTTTCTTCCTTTTTTAAATACGTTTTCCCTTCATTAAGTTTTCATTCATTTATTCATTAACCTCCTCTTCATTCATTTATTTATTCATTCATTTTTCTTTCTTTCTTTCCTTTGCAGTTCCCTTCCTTCTTACATCCTTTAGTTCATTCATTTCACCATTCAATTATGCGTTCATTGTTCCTTCGTTCTTGCACACTTTCGTTCGTTCTTTGTTTCTTTACTTCTTTTCTTCCGTACTTCTTCCTCACTTATTCCATTCTTGGGTTCATTCAGTTCTTCACACAATTATTTACTAACATTTTGTTCCTTTCTCTCCAAGAACCACATACGACATCGAACACTAAGCAAATTTTCTCAAGTCCTAAAGCTTCTTCTTCATATATCGGGCAAAGTTGAGATCATAAAAGCCACGACCGTTTTCCTTCAAAGCTCTGATTCAATACTCGCTAACAGTCCTACAACTAGACACATTCTAATTTGCGTTACCTACGGTTTTTTTTCAGTAAAATATAAACATCAGCAAAATACCTTAAAAACATTTGTCAGAACACCACGATCTACACGATCATCCTTTGTAACTTTGTTGTCCCGACGCGCTCAGTCTGGTAGGTGATCCTCTTTCGGGAAACGGGTGTGATTCACCGAATCACATATAGTTTTAGTGATTTTATTTTTTACTTACGTTTTATTTATTCATTTTATTCTTTATATAATAAATGGTGTCCTATATATCCAGTAAAACAACTAGATCGTTTTCTAGGAAACTGACACAGTCACTTCTCTGTACTCCTACTTAAACCAAACTCGTACGCGACTGACTTCCTTACTGGACTACCAGCGTCCGTTATCAGTTCCTAACCGTGTCGGCGTCTAAATCTCTCCTCTCCTATCAACAACGGTTCTGAATATACGTTGACAGATTAACCTACAACGCATGGCCATGAACCGTCCGTAACTGACGCCAGCAACCCTGTACTAAAAATGATCGGCTAAAACGAAAACAGCCCTACGTCCCACGTAGCAATTATTCTCACAGGGCAATAATGGTAGCAAATTAAAGTACCAATCTGTTTCTACTCTCGTGTGGTGAATAGGTATTAGAAGAGAGGAGTTAAGATAGTAGGTAACTGTAAAGGTCATAACTTCAGAGCCAATAAGGAGTCAAATAATTAGAAAAGTATTTAGACCTACTTACTTACTCCAAGGTGCTGAGTCTTTCTTGAGAAGCTAACTGGTTTGCAGCTAGTCAAGAAATTCCCCGCATTTCACAGAACCCGAAGGTTCATTACCGCACTCACAAGCATCCGCCAACTGTCTCTATCCTGGGCCAGCCCTATTCAGTCCATACATCCACATTCCACCTCCTGGAGATCCAGCCTAATATTATCCACACATCTACGCCTAGGTCTCCCCAGTGTCTCTTTCCCTCCGGTTTCCCCACCAAGACCCTCTACACCCCCCTCTCCTCACCCATACACGCCACATGCCCAACCCATCTCATTCTTCATTTTATCACCCGCACAATATTGGGTGAGGAATACAAATCATTTAGCTCTTCGTTATGCAATTTCCCCCATTTCCCCGTTACCTCGTCCCTCCTAGGTCCAAATATTCTCCTCAACACCCTGTTCTCAAACATACTTAGCTTCCTTTCCTCCCGCAATGTCAAAGACCAAGTTTCACACCCATCCAACACAACAGGCAAAATTATAGTTCTATATATCTTCATTTTTAAGTTTTTGGATAGCAACCTGAAAGACAAAAAAATCTGTACCGAATGATAGCAAGCATTTCCTGACTTCAATCTGTTCTTAATTTCTTCCACAATCGAATTTTGATTTGTTAAAGTTGTGCCCAAATATTTAAATCCTGCCACCCTCTCGAAGGTACTATTATCAATCCTCACACTGTGAATTCGTCCTGCGTTCTGATCTCGAAACATGATCGTGTACTTAGTTTTATCAGAACTTACTTCCAGTCCAATCTCCCTAGTAGCAGCTACTAAAGATTCTGCATTTTCCTTTAGAGTATGTATGCTTCCTCCCAGTATATTAACATCATCGGCATAAGCCAGAAGCTGATGTGTACCAATTAGTTTCAAGCCATCCTGGTTTACCTGAACCCTCCTAATGGCCTACTCTAAAGCAAAGTTAAAAAGCACTGGTGTTAGAGCGTCTCCTTGTTTCAAACCATTCCTAATAAGGAACCTGTCAGACACATTCTTGCCTACCCGGACTCTGCTATATGTTCCAGTCAAACTCATCTTTATTAACCTTACAAGTTTCCTAGGGATACCAAACTCAATGAGAATCTTATATAAGACCTCCTTCCTAACTGAATCATAAGCTTCCTTGAAGTCTATAAAGAGCTGATGAACTTCTAGATTGTAATCGCATTTCCTCTCAAATATTTGGCGGATGCAGAATACGTGATCAATAATCGACCTGTTGCTTCGAAATCCACATGGATGATCACCGATAATTTTCTTCGCATATGGAATTAACCCTGACAGCAGGATGTTGGATAAAATTTTGTAAGTGGTTGGCAAGTGATATGCCTCTATAATTATTACAATCGGTTTTATCACCCTTCTTATAAATAGGTACTATGATCGACTCCTTCCACCCTTCAGGCAGTTTCTCCTTCTTCCAAATAGAAATAATAAGTTTATGAATCTCCAAGCAAATTGTTCTAAGCCCTTCTTTAATCAGATCTGGGGGTGTTTGATCAATACCTGGCGATTTGTGACTTTTTAGCTTGTCGATAGACCTACATGATATCTAATTACTTATATATCCCACTGAGCCTGTAATAATGGTAACAGCACAGTTAGATCAGTTGCAAAACTGTCGAAACTAACCCCACCGATGTAACACTCTACCAAGTGCAATTATTGGTAACATGAACAATTAAGGAAAATTTGTTCTATTACAAGCGTAGCTGCTCTTTAGATACTATGAGTCAAAGAGCGTTGTTCCCATCATACACCCTCTCTCTCTCTCTCTCTCCTCTCTCTCTCTCTCTCTCTCGCTCTCGCTCTCGCTCTCGCTCTCTCTCTCTCTCGCTCGCTCGCTATCCAATAAAACAAAATAATTCACTTCAGTTGTCTCCATTCCTGATTATTCATGACGGAAACGCCAGCAAGTCTTTTTCAGTCGACATGGCTTAACATCCAAACTTAATTGAAACTGCATCAATATTGTTGTGATAACCTGAAAACAGTTCCTTTTATGCAACTGTAAATCAACTATCTGACGATAGCCAGGAGATAGGCCGAAACGTAGTGAAGTGAATAAAATGGAAAAAAAGCTATTTTTGAAACTGTGTTTTTCGAAGCATATAATTAATCTGTCTTAATAAAACACAACGGGATGATGACACTTAAGCTCCTCGTCTGAATAACGAATTATAAAGAAAAGTTCTTTAAGCCTAACATTTTACTTTCCACAAACAACCTCCACGCAGTCAGCTGCCAAAAAAATGGGTTCGCGCTTTTAACCCTCTGTGAAAAGCTTGCGACCTGCGCAGATACAGTATGAGAATTGCGCCTTCTGTAGTTTGCACTTCCAGTTCCGCTTTCCGGAAAGGTTACCTTTTGCAACCCGCACAAGAAAACAGAATTAATATTTCATGTTTGCCGCTGCAACAGTCATAGTAAATGTGTAATTAGCATCTGCTTTAGTCCTCTTTGTCAATACACAGCCGTGGAGGTCCAGGTTCAACCTAAGATTTGTATTGGGCAAAATATCACTAGATTTTTCTAACTAACCATTTTTCCACCAGTGCTGCATCAACATCTGTTACCACCCTCATGGCTAAGGTCTCCCGGAGGGACCTATCATGTCCTAGTGATAAAGGAATCAATAAAAAATATATATGTTGTTCCAGAAGAGAAGCATTCAGTTCTTCTGGTAGAGAGAGATGTCTGATGCTGTCCTGTGTAGGCAAAATGAAAGAAGCGCACTTGAAGTATTTAGGCTGTAGACTAAAACTACAAACCATCTTCTGTACAACTCGCTCTCCTGTACATAGAAAATAAAATGATCGTTTCAAATTATACAGTAAACGTTTGTGAGGCTTCGAATTCTTGGACTCAGAGTTTAATCACCTCTCTATAAAGACGTAATTTCAGACTGAATTTTTCGCGCCTTTGATCTATTCGGTCTGTTTTGTGAAGAAGGAATCTTATTGCTTCACAACGCCTGCTTAACACATAAACTTTTACTGCTGTTCATTAATCAGTGGCGCGAGGTCCGCATGCCTTGTCCTGCAATCCTGAGTATTCCCGGTTCTATTATCGACGCCCCAACATGTTCGTTCACAGAGAAGCAAAAGAAGATGCTCCAAACATGTCAGCGGAAATGGAACGGAGAATACTGCATGTTGCGTGAAGTGATGAATGCTGAAATACGGCAGAGAACAAACACGAAGGATATCATGTCAGCGGCTCACAGCCTCATGTGGAAATGGGGATGCCATTTTGCAAGGATGGACCAGCGAAGATGGCCACACGCTGCGTCAATATGGGGCATAAGAGTAGGCAGAGGGAGAACTGGGAAACCGAAGACCACATGGCAGACACGTTCCAGAGAGAAGCAGGAGGGCACGGGTCACAAACAGCCAAAACCAGGAGCGAATGGAGAAGATAAGCATAATAATCTAACAACCAATGTTACATACTGCGCAGACATAAGCAGAAAATGGCTACACCGGTGTATTTACTGATGCAAGTGCCAACCTACAAGACTGTGTTACATGTTCCCAAGTGTCAATGAGACATCGCTAGGAATAGCTCACCTAGCGATAAAACGCTCGAGCTCTATTTGGTTGCACCAGAAGGTCGCTGCCATCGTACGATTAATTAGGATTATTTATTTATTTCTTTATTTATGCCTTATGTAGCATGGAATTTGTGATATTAGTGTAAGAATAAATTAAATTAGATATTTCTTACTTTCAGGCAATGCCAAAACATTTGCCTGGAAAGGCTGATGAAAGCCACGAAAATGTCTGTCATGGTAGCCGTTGGAATCCGATGAGAAGCCTGACCTTCCGAATAAAAACTAGGATTGAAGTTTACTCGAATGTGACGGTAGTTCACAAAGATAGAGAGAGAGAAACAGATAGAGAATACTACAGGTGTATCTAACTAGTAAACCGTAAAACTCTTTCGCTCTCTATCATCTTGTTCTCTGCTTGTTTTACAAACAACGTACAGCACGCAGCAACACTGTACTCGATTTATGTTGAGGAAGTCTTAAATCTATTACATCTCACAGCATTGTATTCATTTTACATTCAAGAATGACGTCACTATAGCCAACATATAAAGTAAGGCTCATTACTCTGAAACTTGAAACTAATTTAACGAGAGAGAGGGATAAAATGAAAGCCATGGCTGTCTGTAGTGTACGACAGAACACAAGAATAGATGGATTATAACTGTCTCTCTGAAAAGCCTACACGCTGACTGTGGTTATAGCGTGGGATTTCGTAACCAAGGGATTACCGTCTGTTTCCATTACTCAAGGAACATGTTGGCTGTCCACACTTAGCAGATATCCACGAGATGGAAACAGTTGCTACAAGATGGCTAGTAGCGTAGGACAAAGACTTCGGTAAAAATAAAGAGAAAAACTTCTTCCACGATAAGGCAAAGGCCTCATTTGTGACGAGGACTGCCCGGACAAGTACTGGAAAGGCGGCACTATTAAGTATAAACTACTCTTATTACAAATGAAAATAAAGAACCCAAAATATACACATTTTAATCTTATTTTTTGGCCAATATTTGTATGCTCTATAGGCGAGTTTTAGTTGTGATTTTTGCCATCTGAGTCTCCGCTTTATATCATTCTCATGCCACAGTATTTTGACGTACCCGACAGCTGATACTAGGCCATCCAAGTCGCTGTTTTTTGACTGAAAAATGTTGGAAAGGAATGAGCCTCTGACAGCGATATAGAAAGGAGGAAAGAAGAGATAAAGATAAAGATAGGTAACATAAACCAAAGAAATGCAAACTTTCGAAATTAATGCTTTAATTCTATTTTCGACGTTTTATACATGTTTCGTGTGTTTTAGACCTCATACACAAATACACGAAAAACTTACCATACAAAAACTGCGTGTTCAAAATGTCTTCCTGATGACGATCCCATTAGGTTCGAACAAGTAGAAGACGTTGAAAATCGAGATAAAGCATTAATTTAAAAATTGTGTTTGTCGTTGTTTTATATTGCGTAATTGTATAACAAAGCCCGGTGCAAAATTCATAATAAACAAAAATAAAGATAAAGGTAAAGGTAAAGAAAAGGGAATAAAAATTTCCAGTTAATAATTGGCTTCCACACTACATTGCTACAAGTGAAACCGATTATAAAAATTTACCTACAGAATTGACGTTTCTAAATCTTTGGTCATGTAACATAGCTATTGCAGCATGCGATCTTTAGTTCTGAACTGTGTGATATCTGAAGCAGACATCGATGCTCTGACGGTGTATACAGTCATGAAACTTCCATCGAAACCAATAAAGCAGCTATTTTTAACTGACGAAAGGCGGAGGCAGAGCCATCTGTCTACAGATGTTTGGGTGGCATCCAGACATCTGCTACAAAGAATGGCGCAGTGCATAAACCATATCACTGGATGGTTATGCTCACTGACTCCTATGCAGCACAGTTCTTGTTACGGAACTGACAGACGCACAGCAAATCACGAAATGCCCCGCTTTTTACAAAAGCAAATGTTTAAATGTCGTTTTCAAAACAGCCTCCAACTCTTCTTTAACCTAAATCAAATTCGCGCCATATGTCCTATTCCTTTGTCCATTTTAATATTATTCTCCCATATTGGCCTAAGTCTAACCTAAGTCTTTGAAACATGCCTCTATACAGCAGGTTTTCAATATGTAATATAATACAGGGACTAATCAAAACCATTAAGATTGCCATATACAATTTTTCATGCATTTCTCTAGGCTCTCATTCCTTTTGCACTTCCTGTTCAGCTCATTTTCCTTGCCTTTACCATTGTAATAATATTTCAAGAAGAGTATAAAGAATATATATATATATGATGCAGACCTCTCTGTTTCTGCTTATAGAAACCTACTAGGGAAATGTACGTGCAAAAAGACAGGCAATGCACGTATAAACGCAACACCGAGGCGCGTTCGCATAACACTGTTGCCGTGGGACAGCAACTCGTATCACATTTTCAAGTGAGTATCTATGGCCTTAATTATCCAGCATGCAATGCACATTCTGCATATTATATTGTCATCTGTAGCCTCTCTGGCTCTAACAGTATTTTTCCCTATTATTTCACACAACACGGCACGATTTTCGGAAAAGAATACTATTGAGCGTGCAATGTGTAATTTGTTCTTCTCTACAATTTTTTTTTTAAATATTTCTCTTATACGAAATACTGAGCGAGAAATTAACACAAATGTACATTGGCCTTTATGTAAAGTACCCGTTATTACTTTCAAATTTTAATCAAATTTTAATAATGTCGACAAACTTTCGGAAAATCCTCAAATATCAGATTTCATGAAAATTCTTTTAGTGGAAGCCGAGTTGTTCCATGCGAACCGACAAACAAAGAGACAGACAGATAGGCGTACAGACAGACAGGCAGACAGGCAAATATGACGAATCTAACAGTCGCTTTTCGAAGTTTTACAAAACGCCTAAACAGGAAAATTGCTTATAGTCTCACATAACTTCAATTTATAATGATCTATACACATAAGACATTCTGAAGTTCATAATATAAACCCTAATCCTCCCTATAGGTACATTTACCAATATATGGAATTCATATACTGTATTTTACAGGGCTTGCGCAAGACAAGCGTGGACTGGGATATCGTAGTTGGTATAGAGACTGGCTACGAGCTGGACTGTCCGGGGTCGAATCCTGGTGGGGAAGAAATTTTCAGCCCCCATCTAGACCCGCCATGGGGCACACACAGCCTCCTGTACAATAGGTAAAGGGTCTTTCCGGAGGGTAAAACGGCCTGTGCGTGGCGTTGACCACCCACTCCCATCTTGCGCTGAGGTTAAAGAAAGAGTAGACCCATGCATCTACTCCCCTTCTGGGTCTTCGTGGCCTGCTCTAGACAAGCAAACTTGTGGACATCGCACTGGAATGCACATCGACTAAATGATTTAGAAAATCTAATTCAGCGTAAAGAACTTGGATGTGACTAAATTCAGTATACAGAAGAAATGAATCTTCTCTGGAACCACCCATTAGCTTTCTTGACTGAAACTGCCGTAGGTTTTACAGTAAAGGTAAATCAGTCCCATTACAGGCCCGAGGTGCCGAGAGGGTTCCAGGAAGTTAAGGTTCCCAGATTACGTGATAACGGCCCAGGATGGTGGTAAGGTTGTCAACCTTACGCACCGGCCGCTTTTACCACCAGGATATACTCCTGGTACTCATTTCTGTTAGAGGCTGTGTCGACGCCAGGGCCATAGTGCGATCGGAAGGATAATGTCAATGAAAAATTCCAATGACACTATCTGAAATCGAACCAGCGAACTTCCGATTTGTAGCGCAGCACCTTAACCACTGTGTTACCGCGGTCACCCAAGTTTTACAGTCCCCCAAGCAAATCACTATGATTTAAGGCGGAAATTGGTGGCGTTGTGCGAAATATATCCAAATTCATCACTGATATTTTTTTCTACTTAACATTATGCTTGATAAAGCGTCATTACATAACCGAAAACGAAACATGTAATGAAAGTGTTGAGGAATTAAACGTAAGACTCGAAAAGGTAACGGGAATAACATTCAGGATTAAGGAAAGAAAAGAATGGAAGTAGAAACCGAAAGAGAGAATACGAGCATGGGGAAATAAAATCATACGTGAAGGGAAAGGCAAGTAGTAAGTCATGAAAGGATGACATACAGCTCATGAAGAAGCAATGGTGAGCTCCAAGACAGATCCTTGTTTGGTATCATTTGGACTGCGTTTAGATAACTTCGTTCTAACAACACTAAAACATCTGGTTGAAAACAAATGACACTAGGAGCTTGCCTAATAACTAAGAATGAAAAAAATTTATAACGTCTTGTTCACTCATTTCCTCGTTTGTACCTAATCTGTGACCCTCTAAGTATCACTAGTGGGCCGATAAAATCGCAGTCTGGCTGTTGTTTTGAGGCACCAATTTTTTTCCGCGAGCGACAGTCAATAACACCATCTCCAGTGCTTCAGATTTAGCCAGTCGTGAATACACATATTGTGTCACAAGAGAGCCAGCAATCACACATAACACCGTCATTAACTACCTGTCGGTACTGTCAATGGAAATAACATATTTGGTATTAGTCAAGATATACCAACCGTAAAGTTTATAGACGTGCCTCTCTAATGCTAGACATTTGATTCAGGCTATACTAAATTACCTTTTACAATAAACAGATAATACTACAAAGAACTCGATAGCATATCAATAAATATTTTAATCATATAGCCCTCTTTGGATAGAAGTAAGTGACATATTATGTCACTCTGTGTCGGTGGAAACATAGGTTTCTGTTTGAAGAATTACATAGTGTACCTAATCGTTTACTTTTTGGGGGGGACCTTACGGCTCAAGGCGGTCTATGGCCTCCTCATTAATGAGGTCTCTAGATCACACACAACAATGCACCACAGTCAGTATGACTCCTCTGGATGAGTGATAATCTCGTCGCAGAGACCTCTACCTGACAACACACACAAATCGCAACAGACAGACATCCATGCTCCGGCGATATTCGAACCCACAATCTCAGCAGGCGAGCAGCCGCCGACCTACGCCTTAGACTGCGGGGCCACTGGGACCGGCAATCGTCTAATTAGACGATATAAAAATGGTGGAAGGTACTATCTGGAAATACCCTCGGCAGGACTAAACACGGCTCCACTCGTAAGGTGGGGGAAAAAAAAAAAAAAAAAAAAAAACAAAAATTGGGAAAAATAGTATTTTTTTTAATTTTTTAATTTTTTTTGATAAAAAAAAAAAATAATAACTTTATTTG
>Ga0123355_10020934_pt1 | contig 10458 bp, 5 predicted proteins | sample TergutEmb28metaG_3_FD_89872 | JGI IMG/M metagenome (GOLD analysis project Ga0123355, IMG submission 89872) | Embiratermes neotenicus P1 segment gut microbial communities from Petit-Saut dam, French Guiana - Emb289 P1 | ecosystem: Host-associated > Arthropoda: Insects > Digestive system > Gut ... | reverse complement strand
TGTGTGTGTGTGTTGGTGTGTGGGTGTGTTGGTGTGTGTGTGTTGGTGTTTGCGTTGGTGTGTGTGTGTGTGTGTTGGAGTGTGTGTGTGTTGGTATGTGTGTGTTGGTGTTTGTGTGTGTTTGTGTGTGTTTGTGTGTGTGTGTGTTGGTGTGTGGGTGTGTTGGTGTGTGTGTTGGTGTGGATGTGTTGGTGTGTGTTGGTGTGTGTATTGGTGTGTGTGTGTTGGTGTGTGTCGGTGTGTCGGTGTTTGCGTTGGTGTGTGTGTGTGTGTTGGTGTGTGTGTTGGTATGTGTGTGTTGGTGTGTGTGTTGGTGTGTGTGGGTGTGTTGGTATGTGTGTTGGTATGTGTGTTGGTGTGGCTGTGTTGGTGTGTGTGTGTGTATTGGTGTGTGTGTGTGTTTGTGTGTGTGTGTGTGTTGGTATGTGTGTGTTGGTGTTTGTGTATGTTGGTGTGTGTGATGCGTGGCCTGTTAGCAAATTTTTTACGTCACATGTGTCAGGTGATATCGAATTTAATCCAGCCAGACCCGGAATTTTGGCAACGTGTGTTTTATACAGTTCTTTTGAACCAGAACATCCGCACATCCGGGAACTAATCGGGGTATGGGGTAGCCACAGAAGGGGGTCGCAGAGCTGCAGCGGTTTTATAAATCGCAGGCGTATGGGCTAATAATGCTTCATTGTGTCTGCCTGAATATTTATTTGGATGGCTTGTTGACTGTATTGCAGGCATATCAGTTAAATATGACACTATCCATTCCGTTGTGTACGGAGGGTTACATGAATAACCGTACGCAGTTTCGTCTCACTCAACCCTTATTCATCATTATTTCAAACACTACAAGTTTGGAACATCATCGGGTGTTTATGTTGTACAAAACAATAAAACTCGATGAAAAAAAGAGTAAATTTTTGCTAGATCTCACAAGTGATGTAATGTCCAAATTACAATAGACTTCTGATATTCGATGGTTTGTCATGTAATAGAAATTGTATGACGCAAAATTTAAAAGAAGAATTTGATATTAATGCCCAAAATAAAAAGCATTGAATTTATTATTAACTTTTCTCTTCTTATTTCTATGCTTCTAAATTCTTGCATAAAATTTCCAATTTAAGTTTGGTATAAACTATCTAATTGCCGATCCCAGTGGCCGCGCGGTGTAAGGCGTAGGTCTACGGCCGGTCGTCAGCTGAGATTGTGGGTTCGAATTCCACCGGAGGCATGGACGTCTGTCTGTTGTGAATGCTATGTTTTGTCAGGTAGAGGTCTCTGCGACGAGCTGATCACTCGTCCAGAGCAGTCCTACCGACTGCGGTACGTCGTTATGTGTGATCTAGAAACCTCAAGAATGAGGAGGCCATGGCCAGCGTTGAGCCGCAGCGCTACAGGGGAAGAAAAAATAATAAACTGTCTAATTGAATATAAATCAGTTGCCTAAACAGATGTACACTGAAGTAATAATAAATAAAGTTTGTGTCAGACGAATTTCTTTGTTTTATTTATGTCACTATCCGTCAACGTTTGTTCTTGGTATTGAAAGGACAGTAATTTAAAACATAGAATTTTGAAACTAAAGTTGAAAAGCCATTTCACGTCATAAATTTCGAACTACGTGATTGAAATTTTAAGTTCCAAATTTAAAAAATTCAGACCTCAACTTTGGATTCATAACCTCCTTACGTTCAACGATGAACAGAGAAGTTTTTATGTAGGCAGTCTGCTTTATCGACACGAACTTCGGCGACCTGTACCATTAATTACCTCCTGTCCCCTCAGTATATTCCCTTAGGGAAACAGAGGCTCGCTCCGCGGATTTGTGATTGAATGTACCCAGACGGGAAGAAAGAACAAGGAACGGTTCACTTCCCATTTTGAAATTAGGCGAATAAACTTACACCGTGCCTCGGATTGTTACCTGCACGCAGACAGATATATTGAGAGAGAGAGAGAGAGAGAGAATAATCATTATGGGATTATAATTGGTATTTTCTCAAATTCTTTTGAGGAAAGGCGAAACAGTACATCTGTTCCGTGGGAGTATTCCGTCCGACTCTGTTCTCTGATGTCTTTGTGTGTCGGAAAGTTATGCTGAGACAAGAATTTATTCCTGTCCCAGCCGGTCTTGTCCGTTTCGGATCCGTGGTTCCATTACTGGAACGTCTGGAAGCGCTGGAATTCTCCTTCTACGTTTCTCTCTGCCTTGGGTATATGAAGAAATGGAGGAAAGGGGTCTGAGCAGAAGCGAAATGGCAAAGACTGTAACAGGCGGGACTCAGGAGACAGACGATATTGAGACCGGTTGGGTGTGTCTATGTGTGCAGCTGGCTGTGTGTAGTGTAGGACTGCGTGCTTGCTTCTTTCAGACTTCGGTCTAAAAATTTCAGACGAATCCTTGCTTTTAGGACATTCGCAACAGAACGGTTAAGAGACACGCCTGTTGTTCGCCATGTGTTTCTGACCGCATGTAATGTGTCGAGTGCGGCCAAAATAGTCTCAAAATATTTACTAACTTATCTTGCAGGTAGGAAGTATTTATATGTAGATTAAAATGAGTTTTACATTTTAGGCAGGTTGGCAAAATTTGGAAATTATTTTCAACAGGGCTGTCTGCCCGTTTGTCCGTCCGTCTGTACGCATGAAACAACCCGGCTATCACCGGACGGAATAGTATGTAGCTTATAAGCAACACATTTTCTTCTCTCGACCACATCATTATTTTCCTGAAATAATTTTTTTCCACTCTGAACACTTAGGCAGTACATTTCTCCGAAATGTAGAAAAAGACGTATACCTCAGTTTTTTTTTTCCTGTGACGCTTCGACCCGATTCCGGGTAACAGCCTTCTCATTACTGAGGCTTGAAGTTCATATTCAGACACACACACACACACTCGGTAGGACTCCTCTGGACGAGTGATGTGCCCGACGCAGAGACCTCTACATGACAACACACTAAATCACAACAGACAGACATTCATGCTCCCGACGGTATTCGAACCCGCAATCCCAGCCAGCGAGCGGCCACAGACCTACGCCTTAGACCGCGCGGCCACCGGAATCAGCTTTGTAATGGCTCTTTATCTAAATGTAATGATGTATTTAATTAAGGTGCAGTGTATTTTCTGTGGAGTGGGAACTAAATACAAGCGCATCATTCAGATGGACATCACAACTTCAAACACCCACACTCGCTAACTTTTAAACTGGGTGCCCTGGAAATCCGGACTGACGCCACATATGGAAGTTGTTCTTTACAACGTGACACTGCAGGCTTTGCAAAGCCTATCATTTAGAAAAGAAATATGTTTTCGATAGGATGGTTTTGTAGCATACATCAAAATGGAATGCGACAATACGGAGGCTTTCAGCCAAATTAATCTCAACTTTCCTCCTTCCAGCCACAAAGACCTTTAACTTACAATGTCCAGCCACTACGGGGTCAAATCCTAGATATTTATCCAAACAAATTTCTGCCCCTTCCCTCCCTCCCATCGTGCGGCACATAACGCCATTAGTACGACAAGTCCATGGTGTGACCACATCAAGGCCATCACCCAAGAAAGGAAATCCATTACAGTAACAGCAAATTCCCCTTTAAGTTTTGAACCTTTCCCGTTTATATGTTCAGTAACGGGTATGGCTGAATGGACCAGAGAGGGTAGAATTGCACCTAGAGAAAGGTGTTCCTGGCACTATGGTTGGTTTGTTGGTTGGATGGTTATTTGGTTGGTTGGTTGGCTGATTGGTTGGTTGGATGGTTGGTTGGCTGGTACATCAGCTACTTACAGGCTTCCTTTAAAATGTAAGTTACCTAAAATGAAACTTATAATCAACACCGAAGAGTCAAATTTTTGTATATATTTTTTCTTGAAATAGAGTGGAATGCCAACTTGCTGAAACTAGGTAATTTTATTGATGTGTTCTTAGATCGACATATTTCGGGTACTTACGACCATCATCAGGAGCATTAGATGTTGAGTTGCAACATATGGTTTTTCAACATCTAATGCTCTTGATGATGGTCTTATGTGCCTGAAACATGTCGAGCTAAGAATACACGTACATTAATAAAATTACCTAGTTGCATCAAGTTGGTATTTCACGTTATTTCATGAGGAAGATGCACGGTCAAACAAACCTCAAATATTTTTTTGTATTCAGAACAAGTCTGAAACAAGGAGATGCTATATCGTCATTGCTTTTCACTTTTCCTGCACAAACGTGCTATTAGAAATTTGTAAGTAAACCAGAATATTTTCGATTTGTAAATATACATTAGCGACTGTTCTGTGTTTATGTTTATGTTTTTTATTTATTTTACGAAAGTGTGTACACTCTCAGTAAAAACGCACAGGTTTTATTAGTCCCTCGCAAGGGGAATCTATTCTAAGTTAATGTTAACGGAACTTAGACTCGTCGGTATAATTCAGGACACAATCAAAACGTAAGGTGAAATAAACTTTTCGAACGTGTGGATAATTGCAGACGCTTTGGAATAAAACCAAAAATTACAATTGCCTGAACGTGTAAGTTAGGAGCAGATAAATTAATCGAATTCCTGCTAAAACTAGGTACAGAATCCTTAGTGAAGAACTGTATGTGTCCAAATATCTAAAGAATTTAATGCCCGAAATCAGAGCAATTCGAATCCAGCCACGTGCGCAAGCACACAGTCAATCCATAGTTACAACTCACGCCATTAGCACACACCTGGAAGTGTCACGTAAATACTACATTCTATACACATTAAAATGTCCACAATGCCTTCATATCGTGATTGCAAAGATTAATACAGATCATATTCGCATAGTATATTCTCAAGGAAGACTCGCGCACCAAAGATTGACCCCAGCACAAGTAGGATGCATTCCCAAACAAGTTATTTAATGGAGTAACAGTCAGTTTGAATGGCTTATGTGTACTGCTTACTGTTACATTCAATGAGTTTTGAATTTACATATCTGAAGTTTACATAGCGACAAAGTACAGCATGATTTAAAACGATGGACTCAATTTTGTACGTCTATATTTCCTGAACTATACATGGTATGTGAATGATCTACATAAAATTTGAAGGAGGAGGTCCTACGTTTTCAAATACCGCCACTAGAGCGCTCGCCTAACGCACATTCATGCAGCAGCGTCAGTTTAGAACAAAATGGCTACTATGCAGCACAAGATTTTTTGCTTTCGTGAATTCATTAAAACTGAGTCGACTGTTGTGCAGCGAGCGTTTCTTCTTCGTTTCAACATTCACAGTGAATATTTATAAACTTCATTGTGAGTATAATCAAATATAATTTCCATCACATTTATAACTAATTCTAATTTTGAAATATAGTCTTATGAAATTGAGTCCATCTTTTTGAATCACACTGTAAATGAAACTTTCTCTGACTACCAGCCTTTTCAACTGCTTAATAATGAAATGGTAAGCATACCTGTATTTCGAGAACCATATTTGTCGCCAGAAGAATTCTTGTCAGCGTATGGACTAAGGTGTTATTGAACCGTAGATTAAAAATGTCGGCCTAAACCTCTTAGTTACGGACGTTATTGTAGAAGGAACGGAAATATCAGCAAATCTGAAGAAATTACACCAAAAAGACGTTATTGGAAAGGTCAGAGCTCAGAGAAAATAGAGGGAGCAGTCTTGGCACAATGGCGGAGAAATTTTCAAGGAGAATAAACGAAATATATTGGAGATAAAAAAAGAAAGGACGCGGTGGAAAAAAAAATATCTATAACATTGTTTGTTTATTGAATCTTGTGCCGTGGTGTTTTAAAAAATCATGAAATACAAGAGTGGAGGAATGAGAGCGATAAACTGCAGCTGGCTAACAGTGACATAGTAGACTTTATGGATCATGCTGCTGATAATAAAACGCTATAATGAAATTACGATCATAAATAAATATTCTTTATTCCCTTTTTAAAAAACGTTTTTTCCATGGAATAATTATATTACGTAAACAAATATTTTTGTAATGTGTTCTATTTAGACGCTCATTCTATTTCCTCCTTCACTGACTAATCCGTAGATACTTTTAAAGGGGCAAACAAAGAGCAAGACCTAAGGTTGTTATAATTAAAAAAAAATCCGTCCCGAAACTATTTGATCGCACCACGTTTAATTATTATTTAACCTTGTTCTTTTTATTACAGTTTGTTACAATTCCACATTTCCACATATCTGATGCTCCTCCTATTCGTTTTAGGTCAGATAATCTACTATACTTGAATATAAAACAGAGTTTTCCAGGAGAAAATTAAGGAGATGTAAATATTTCAAGATAAATTCCAGATTCTAAAACATTAACGTAACCTTGAATACATTAACACGTCAGAGCAGAGGGTCTGCAAGATCATGGCTCCCAGCAGAAACCATGGTTGGTGCTGGCTTGTTAGGTACCGTCAGAGCATCACATATAAATATAGTTACTTATATGCACATTTAGGATAAGGACAGAGTCATTAATAGTAAAGTGTCAGCTTGTGCTGAACTACATAAACTGTGTACACAATGTGAGTAATCGTAAGGCGCTTTAAAATCATTTACGCTCTATACCGCAATTATGCAACAAGTAACATTGCTCTTTATGTTTTACATCTTACGTACAATAATCTAAAATACAGATAAAGGAAACATGGCAGAAACACCTATGTTTGGATATGGAGCATTACTTTGGTTACATTATAACTCCACTTATTCGGACGCTGGTTATCCGGAAAGTCAAATATCCGGATCGGCTTAGCCCTTCGAGTAAATTTGTTTAGAATTCTGCATACTAACTTACCTTGAAATTACCGGTTATCATATCAAGTACAGTACAGTGTTATGGCTTCTAGAACTTCAAATCAGGCGTGGTCGAAAGGTTTAGACGCAGGTACATAATGTAAATAGTAACAGCCGAACTTCAAACTGTCAATGTGGCCTGTTTTTTTTTTAATCCAATTATCCGGATTTTCTGCATATCCGGATGGTTTGCCTTTCCAGTTAATCCGGAAAAATGTTGTTCTGCTGTACGTTTAATGCCTACAACCTTTTAAGACCAATTATAATACAATTTTAATATTATAACCACCTATTTATGTATTGATGACTCCGTAGTGACATTCATCATTGTATTCTTATTACACTCTACTCTATATGTATAGAGTCTGCCAGTTGTCTACGACAGTTTACCATATACGCTATACTCATCGACCAAACTTGTAAATCCCTGAAGATGGCCAGGATATATCGTCGAAACATGTAGCAGTTGTGTATTATATGTATATATATGTGTGTGTGTGTGTGTGTGTGTCCTTATGCACATAGTTGGTGATGGAATTTGTGTGATGTAAGTAACACCAGATTGGGCAAAAATTTCTTTGTTTTGGGCTGGATGTTCGGTGTACAAACGACAAATCTATCAACATCAGATTGTGTTAAACTCCTAATGCTAGAATTACATATTAGATACACGTTGTAACTTCAATGTCCCTAGCAACAAGACTTGTGGTTTATCTGATAGTAATGTGACAACAAAACTGATGATAACAATAAATCTTTTCTCTTATGGCAGGAGTGTTGTAATGTGCGTGTAAGGCCGATAGGCAATGCAGGAACAGCATCAATGTACCGAGAAATGTGAAATGTATTCTGCGTTCAGCAGTGTACGAGTTGTTACACTTACCGGGTAATTCTTGGTAATACGAAAATATGTTTCGTGAAAGAAGTGGGCTGGGATGGCTCAGTCGGTATAGCGACTCGCTACGGGCTGGACGGTCCGGGGATCGAATCCCAGTGCAGAATACATTTTCCGCACCCTTCCCGACTCGGCTTGGGGCCCACCCTGCCTCCTGTACAGTGGGTACCTGCTTCCTTTCTCCGGGGATAAAGCGGCGGGGGAGTGGTTTTGACTACCCATCCGAATCTAACTCCGAGTTTAAAGAAAGAGTACAGCATACCTCTTCCGCCCTTTCGGACCTTCATGGCTTCTTATAGGACGGATTTTACCTGTACACTCTGAACAAAAATACCCGAGTTTTTTTCCTAATGCATAATTTTTTATCCATTTTAATTTTTTATTTATAGAACAGACTGTACGAAGGTACAATTTCATAAACCATAAACGGAAGATACCGTTGGACAAAGGGGCCCAAAAGGCAACAATATTTATTGTTTATAGACCTGTGAATAGTCAGCAATATTGAAAATAATTATCGATTAATACTGTAATATGCATTTTAGCGATATCAAATGGGACTGACAGAACACACGTTCAGTGCTAAATACCATGAATTGGAACAGGAACTCTTTTCAAAGCCGGCCAGCCTGCTGCTTTCCTGCTCTGCAGCTCCATGATGAAGAGACGTACGTCGCTATTCTTTGTCAACACGAACTGGCTGATGATACAGTAAAATTTATTTAAAAAGTACAACGTCGAGTTTTTGCAGCTACAAATAAATCATTGGGTGTGAGTAATTTGACTGGCAGCGCTGCAGGCACCAGAAGACTCTTTGAAACAAGAAGCTTTGTTCTCTGAGATGCGTGAAAAATGTCACACGAAAACAGAAGGAAATTTGTTGCTAGGCTACCAATTGAAAAGTACCCGGGTATTTTATTCTCTTCGTATCTTCTGCATACTTTACTGGCCTTTGACTAACAGTGACAAAAACAACCTTTTTATCTGTCTAAATGCAATAAATATCTCTACAATTTCCCATAATTGAATAATCGTTAAGCTTTTCCAGTGAGACATCCCTGTTGTGTTGAATAAAAGATAAATCAATCCCATTACAGGCCAGAGTTGCCCTGAGGGTTCCAGTAGGTTAAGGTTCCCAGATTACATGAAAACGGTACAGGATGGTGGTAGGTTGTCAGCCTTACGCACCGGCCGCTTTTACCCCCAAGAAATACTCCTAGTACTCATTTCTGTTAGAGGCTGAGTCGACCCCAGGGCCAAAGTGCGAACGGAAGAATTAGGTCAATGAAAAATTCCAATGACACCATCTGGGATCGAACCAGCGACCTTCCGATTTGTAGCACAGCACCTTAACCACTGTGCTATCGCGGTCCCCGTTGTGTTCAATATAAGCTATAATATTTAATATATATAATACATTCGTACAAAAGTTTACATTTTATTAGATTATATTAGATTATTATTGCAGCTATATGTTTCGGCTCAACTGTACGGCCATCTTCAGGCTGATCTTTGAAAAGGTGGGGTTTACAATTGATAAGGCTTTCAATTTAAGAGATATCTTATTACGAAAATTAGCTAAAATAATAAAATAACCAATCCTTGTAATACGAGATCTCGTAATTTGGAAGGATTATCAATTGCATACTCCGCCTGTTCAAAGATCAGCTGAAGATTACCCTACAATTGGGCCGAAACATGTAGCTGGAATTATAATCTAATATAATCTAATAAAATATAAACTTGTGTATGACTGTATTTTATCATCATCATCATCATATCTTTCATGGAGTTGGGCCACTTGTTGACCCGTTCCGGTCTCACGTATCCAGAAGTCTCTTCAAAGGACTTCCATGGATTTTTCCTGCCAGTTGGGGAGTAGTGTTTCATTACCCCGGGTTATCTATTCCGAGGCATTCTATTTACATGTTGTATCCAGCTTCTCTTGTATTCCAATAATTTGTCCAAAATTGGTGTTATTGGTGTAAATTTGTTTAACGCTTTAGGAAATACGATATCTTATGACGGAGAATTGAACATTGATAACAAATTAAGTAACTTTTTTAAAATTACAGATATTTTAAATAGTGTATTTAGACCACAAAAAACCTTAAGAAAACAAGAATAAAACTATACAATACACTGGCCCTTCCAGTTTTGTTATATGGCAGCGAAACTTGGACTGTTACAGCAAGTGACGCCAGAAGAATAACAGCAGCAGAGATGAAATACATGAGAAGAACAGCAGGATACACTTGGACAGATTACTGTATTTTATGTATATATATTTTATATTATATTTTAGCTTAATCGTTGAGCTCTTATAATCATATAAAATATCTACTCATTTTTATCCATAAGCTTTAGAACAAAGCCTAAGGCCTAGAACGTGACGAAACCCAAGTGAAGTGATGTTGTGAAGGAACAAAACATCACTCACAACAGATCTTCGTAATAAATCTTATTGTAGCACCGTGCATTTTCGTAGAATCACTTCAATTTATCAACCAACGAATGCATATAACATTTCACATAAAACACTTTAAAACACTCCGACATGTTTCGATCCGGTCAGATCATCATCAGGGAGCTTTGTTCCTTGCTAAAGTTATATTACAGTATTCACAATTCAATTCTTATTTGCAAACGAGTTGTTGTGGCAGCATATCGTGTTGTGTTGTGGAGCAGTGGCTAGGTGTGCGTCGTACGACGCACACCTAGCCACTGCTCCACAACACATTCCCACACAACACGATAAGCTG
>Ga0123355_10020933_pt1 | contig 10459 bp, 5 predicted proteins | sample TergutEmb28metaG_3_FD_89872 | JGI IMG/M metagenome (GOLD analysis project Ga0123355, IMG submission 89872) | Embiratermes neotenicus P1 segment gut microbial communities from Petit-Saut dam, French Guiana - Emb289 P1 | ecosystem: Host-associated > Arthropoda: Insects > Digestive system > Gut ... | reverse complement strand
CCAAGTTAGGGTGCCTTTTTTTTTTTGTTTTATTGGTTTTTTAAAACCCTCCGGAGTTTGTTTTTGATAGAAAAAAAAAATCACACCACTCTTTTTATTTTTTGGGGGGGGGGGGGGGGGTTGTTGACCGTGCATCTCAGTATAATCTTAGCAATTGGCCAACTTAATGCACAAATTCTTTTTTTATAATAAATTTATTATATTCCTCTACATGTTTCGACCACTTTTGTGCTCATCATCAGGAGGACAAATTGTATTATACAGCATCTGGTATCGTCACACTCTGTAGGTGGTCGTCCGGTGCGCAGGTTGAGAGGGGTTTAGACCCCTCTCAACCTGCGCACCGGACGGCCACTTACAGTGTGTGACGATACCAGATGCTGTATAATACAATTCGACCTCCTGATGATGAGCACAACAGTGCTCGAAACATGTAAAGGAATATAATAAAGTTATTATAAAACAAGCATTTGTGCGTTAAGTTGGTCAGTTGCTATGGTCAGCTCTCCTGACTTATCTTCAGCCTCAACCATTTCGTCCAAATCTGAAATGTGAAAGCAGATTAGACATGTAGTAACAAATAAAAGACACGAATGAATGATAATACCGTATATCGTAATAATACAAAAAAGGAGTAATCGTGAAGCCACTGGTGTTATAATGGTAATAAATTATTTTAGCATTTTAGTGGTGTACCTATAAACAAAATAATTTAGCCCAATATTCTGATCCACTGTTTGCAAAACGTTGGTAACAAAACACATTTTTCTAAAGTTAGAAGCAAACCACACACACTGTAAAACGAAATCTGACAGTCATATATTCTATACGCCATATCTTTCCATTAGGCCGCTTCTTATCCAGTTCAATCAGTGCGATGTTTCATATTGAGACCTTCGCTTTGCTGGTTGTTAAACAGCGTTGGTAGTTGGTTACTGACTTTTCGGGACAGGCTGTCGGTGCCGTCTTCGAGAGTCGATCAGAGATCTTTCTCACACTGCTTGACCCTTGAAGATGGGACAGATAGGATGCCTGAAACTTCTGTAACAACCACAAATCCACTATGCTAACGTACTTGAAGACCAAATGCTCCAGATCAGTCAAGTTTCTATCCCAAAAAGCATTTCTCTAAGACACGTTGAAACATGTCTTAAAATTCCCTCTCCTATTTGGCTTTCCATGTGGTCTTTTTCAAAATGATCTTCAGACGGCATAATACAGAGGCTTACATAGCCATTTCCTGAACCAAGTCTTATGCGTTAAAACATTCTTGACTTAAATTTAGCAACATTGTGGACCTACACTGCCTATCAGAAAGTTTCTCTACAGGACTGTGTACGATGTGCGATTTCCTACAAAATGCTTTAATCTTGCTTTTCTAATAGAAAGTTGTATTAACTCCCTGCTACAGGATTTTACTCATTCAGTGGATGAGAATCAGCTCATCAATTATTTCCCCGCCTTCTTGAAAACGAAGGATTATCACAGTTGTCAAGAAAGCATGTCTTTTTTATCATACCTAAACTATTTCAATTGTATTATCACAACCTTCTTCCCAAGTTTACAATTTAATAATATATTCCATCAATGCATGATTTATCAAATGTTTGTGCTAGCAAAATATCATTATGAAGATTAATTTCATTGTAATATATGGCATTTATATCCGTACGTAAATTTCCTTCGTACGACATTGCCAGGCAGAAATTTTGTCATAGTACATTTTCATGTCAAAATTCATTGATATTTCTACGTATTCCAGATAATTCCGCGAAACACGGTTTGGAATACTCTGCTAGAATAACAGTCGAGTGACAAGGAGCTGTTGTATTTGACATTCCGCCGACACTAAGCAGCTTCACGCCATTTTCATTTATTACCATTCGCCCGTTACACTGCAGTTTAGATTACGTCCCCCTTGCATTATCTATCGTAAAATAATAATGTTGAAAACGCTACAGCAAAGCATTATTCTCTGTCCTGAAATACGTTACATGGGTTTGTTACAAAATCGATTTGAAATATCATGGAGCCTTTTTATTGCATGTGATTCGCCACACTTCAACAAATGAACCACCTGTTCAAACAAGACCTAACTTGGATTTTCGCTCTTGTGGGATGTTACACAGCATTGATTGACACTTAACGGTGTTTCGGGGCAAATTATAAGTCCCATCGTCATGGGTCAAGCTGTCCAAGAACTGTTGGACTTGGTACTCGTTTAACCCGATGGCACATCCCAGAAGATCGTAACCTTGATAGTCACAGCCGTCAGAAACTAAAGATTACATCCACTAAATGCCTGCTTGACTGACCGACTGACGGACCTGCAAATGTACCTGACACACTTACGTATCTAAGCTAACAGAGACAAATCACTGCTTTATGCCCTCACAAATTAGGCCATTTAATGCCTGTTAGAATCTTCGATGTGTCTTTTCATCTTTTCAGGATGTTACAAATTATGCAACATTCTGATTTATACAAGCAAGCGTGGATTGTCACTTTTGTGAATTTCACGCTACAATGTTGTAGACAATATGATAGAGATTCAAAGACAATGGGTGCCTACAGAGTGGAGTGGAGAAATTTGTTAATAAAATGCATGTTGGGAGAATAATATTAGTATTTGTGGTAAGGTGTATTAGAATTGGAAGTGACCCAGATTTGTGCATGTTAACGGACTGAGGTATCAGCGGTGGCGATTATGGCGGTTTTACTGCCAGACCGTAGTTATAAAATATAAGTGATTTACTCACATATATACATTACATAATTACGAATCACGTCTCTTTCACAGGTAAGACTGAAGACTGTTTCGGCACCACAACCATAGTTTAACCGTATTTTATGTCTGTATCAATCTGATTGGTCTTCAAGAGCAGTTCCGGCCGTCCATTTGTCTTTGGGCTACGGTAAGTTTAACAGTTGCTTTGGGGGCATTTAGTTTTACTTCTTGAATATAAATTAACCACCCGAGGTGTATTTTATTTTACTTCGTCTCCTTTAGTGTGTACCTTGACATTTCTAAAAATTTCTAATTCTGCATCCTTAGTTTTACTACTTCTTTTCATTTTGCTACTAAAGAGAGACTGCAGGTTCTTTAAAGAAATGGAGTATTTTAAGAATCGTATTCAATACAGTATCCTGGTAAATTGATTGTGAACAAAATTCGACATTTAATTTGCTGTATTAAGCGAGTTGTGCATTAATTAATTACGAAATCAGTAGAAGCGTTTATTATGTTACTGTATATATTACGTTGGGTTTTCCTCATGAATCCCCTTTTTACACTGTGTGGCTCCCCATATAACATCTGATTACATACCTTTTCTCTCTGTATGCAGTATGTTTATATTGAATATGTACGCAATTTCGTTACTCGTCAATGCTAGACGGAAGTTGTATTTACCTTCACTTCCGTTGGCGCTTCAGGTGTATTTGTTCAATATTCATGGTTGTGTAGACAATATTTTTAGTGAAATTTCTGTAACGCATGTTAGATCCTGAGGGAATGTGAAGCAGAAATCTTGTTTGTATATTTGTACATCTTTCCTTTATTAACCCTTCGGCTGATTTCTGTCGCTCTATTGCAGTCCCCCTGAGTTACATAATGTTATGTAGCCCTCTCAGTGTTATTGAAGTGGCTAATTTTGATAATACCTGAAGGCACAGAAATGCCCGTACAGAATAAACACCTAACAGTTTTTTCATGACTTTGAATTCATGTTGACTCTTTAGGTTTATAAATGTAACAAAGTTTGAACGACGAATTAGGAACACAGATAATTTATCGACTAATTCTGTCATATTTGGCCTTTCTATGGAATTCAGTAGTTGCTAGTGTTTACCAATTTCCGGCCTTGGTTTGTCTCTTTCCAGCAGAATGCATTAAAAATTTCCGTATTATTGGCACGCGTTGTACTATTTTTCTCTCACATAGGACTATAATGAATTTTCAGCTAGATTTTTCAAAGTATATAGTCCTGCAGTAAGTTCTGTCCCAAATTTCATGTAGTCCGCAGCTGGAGACAATGAGGCGGAAGGGTTCAAAGGTTGGTTATTTTTGGACTATTAACCCCTCAGGTACTTGTGCCAAGGTAGTTTGCTCACGTTTCTAGCAGTGTTAACATGGAGTGGGGCTTCAAGGAAAACCGTGTGGCTGTGATTGCCCTTCACAAATGCGGAAAATCAGATTATCAGATTTTCAAACTCTTGAAACCATTGAACATTTCGCGAAATTTCGTCTATCGGGCAATTAAACGTTATACGGAACTCTGGGGTGTTGAAGACAGGGCTCGGTCAGTATGCCTGAAAAGTGTGAGGGCTGAAGTCGCTATCAAAACAGTACGGGAGCGTATTCGCCGAAATCCGCTCTGGAAACAAGATCATGTCCCAAGAGCTGAACGTATCGATCCAATCAAGTCGTGCCTCATCAGGGACGATCTACATATGACAGCGCACCGCCGCTCAAAGGGACACCTCCTTACGCCTGCTTTGAAGGAGATCCGACGGACAAGAGCAAAGCGTCTATTCCAGTGGCACGCTGAGATCGGGCACTAAAATATCCTCTTCATGGAGGAGAAATCTTTCACCATCGAGGAGCAGTATAACAACCAGAACAACAAGATATCTGCTCAGACGTCCCTCGAGGTGCATTCTGAGTGTGCAGGGATGCCATCACCCTTCCTACGTCATGGTTTTGTGGGATGTGTTCCATCGGAGAGTGACAAATCTTCATTTTTGCAAGAAAGGGTTGTAAATGGTGTCCGAGTGTATCAAGAGGATGCGCTACAAGAGCTGTGAAAGAACTTAACATGACCGTCTTCAGTGGTCAGGAATGGGTCGCCCAGCACGTCTCAGTTCCTGCCCAAAAGCCGAGACGACTCAGGAGTGGCTGCGGAGGAACGTTCCGGCCTATATCAGTGCCGAGGATTGGCCCTCGGGGAGTCCAGACCTCAACCCCCGGGAACAATGAATTGTGGGCTGTTTTGGAGGACATGGCTTGCCAGAAGCGTCGCAACAACCTGGACAGTCTGAAAAGATCCCTCGTGAAAGCAGCGGCAGAGATCCCCCTGGAGACGGTGCGTGCCGCGATAGCAGAGTGGCCGGAGCGTCTCAAGGCTTGCGTCGAGGCAGAGTGCGGCCATTTTGAGTGGCATTATTATAAATAAAATCTTAAAACTATTGATAATAAATTATTTGGCTCGAAAAGTGGATGTTCTGTTTCATTTTCCTTCTAAGTCACAATAAACTTGGGGCAGAACATATGGCAGGGCTTTGTAAGTTCCATTACCAGTTTTTTTGGTAACATGTTTCATGCGTGGTATTCTTCTTATCTTTCTCGTCCTGCATGATTTGAGAAACGACAGTAGAAATACAGATTATGATATGTATAAATATGGAACTTTTTTCCAGTTTATTTAATATTCTCTGTACTCCTGTTATTTTATTTTTTGTCGGCTACAAATCAATTTGGTAGTTCAACCACAGATAAATTCGTAGCCCAGATGGCTCAGACCTGCATGTAAGTTACATGCGCAGTGACGTTTGTATGTGTAGTGACAAATTTTAAAAAATCTCTTACATTTAGGATCCTTCACGACATAAGTTATTAAAGCATCACGTTAAATAACCATACAGGCGCGCTCGCAAGGCTTCCATGTTGGTAATATAAATGTTAGGAAATTTTACAACACGGAGGTGGGGTGTGCTGTATTGGTATCTTATTCGTGTTCAGATTTATGAAATTCCGTCTTACTTGCCCAGAAGTGAAAGAAGGTCTACATGGTTAAGTTGAAAACATCCAATTTTCCTCCGTAATAAGAGAGAGCCAGCAAACCAAAATCGAATTTGCCTGTCTGCAGTTACGTTTCTTCATTTAATTAGAGTTACTTAAAAGCCATACATTTTGTGAATATCTAGTGCATTTGTTATTCATTTGTTTATTCAAGCATGTTACGTATTTTCCTTCATAAAATCGGACGTTACTTTTGTTTCTGTCAAAGGTGATTTTCTTAGGTTGTACTGCCAATTCAGAATGAGATGAGCACAGTGGCTTAAATTTGGAAGCCCGACGGGTTGAAAGTTTTCTTCATATGTCTTCTGTCCTTTAAAATCTTTGATTTCGCATGCTTCGGGTTGCTGCTATTTCTCTCTTACTTCGTGAATAATTTCATTTCATTTCATTCGCAAATCTATTTCCGCCTCTGGTTCCGCCTTTTGTTTTCTTTCCTTTCTTCACTCCTCTTCAGTTATTTATCCCCCACATTCCCTGTCTCCTTTATATTTACTTCTCCGGCTAGTTCTCGGATGCTACAGCGTGTTGCCGCCACTTCTCACAAACGGGTCTATGGATTGGAACATGATTGTTTTAAGTCACTTCGTCTTGAAATTGGGAAGTCATTTGTTAGGTAAGGAGTTACGTCAGCTCAGGAGGAACCTTCCTATTACTGAATTATAACGAAACGTAACTATTCAACTCGTCGTTTGATTGAGCTCGTTCGAGAATTACACAAGGGTGGAAGTTTATGCTGTAATTAGGATTACACAAATTTTCCTTTCTTTGCAAATTTTCGTATATCTATGGGCCTGATATCCGGATATTGCTGGTGTTTCTTAATGTCACAAATTTACAAACACTGCACAAATTACACATTTACACGGGACCAGATTATTTGTGTACTTTTACATGTTTCCAACATCGATAACTGATTTAAATAATAACCGCATATTTGAATTGTTTCTGTATCTTATCTGAGGCAGTTAATTTTGGATTACAAACTTAAATTTCAGCTCTATTACTTTTATGACGTTACGTTAGGCCAAAAATTAAACTTTCCCACTACGTCAGTTATTAGTTCGAAATGTCTTATTTATTTGAAATCAGCAGAGTATATTTTCGGAGAAAAAATGGAGTGCTGTTACTTAGACTTCCAGTTCTCCTGTTTCAATGCGTCATTTATTTTGTACCCATCAGTCTTTCTTAATATCATCGCTCTAACTTGACTATGCAAAGAGCTAAAATAAAGAAGCTACTTATTTAATTTTCTTCACGACCATGTTACTATACCGAATGTTAACACTGAGAAATATTTGATAGTTTTTAGCCTGGATTTTCTGTCTGAAACCTTGTAACATGGTATTCTGCTTTTCCTGTATCTGTAATGGAAAAATGCCACAATATTTTCTATTTATAGGCAGGATCACCACATTCCATAGCCTTCCCGAATAATCGTTCTTGATTGTGTCATTTCCCAGTCGGCGCTTTAACAGCCAGCGTTTCGAGTGGAGATAGTGAACTGGTGCATTACTAAACGAGTGTATGGAGACACCTGCCCGCAAAACTTGCCAGTGTTAAGAAATTATTTGATGTATTTTCTGAGAATACATTTGCATAGTTGAAGGGTGAATCATAGCTATTGCTGCCACCTTTCTGCAGGTCGGGGTTGCCTCAGCTCTTTCGTCCCTCAACAGTCATATTGCTTTCTTCCCCTTCCAATCTTAACAATTTCAATGATATTCAAAAGGAATTCTCCCTTTATTAAACTTCTGTATTTTTTAGATGCAGTTACCTAATTCAAAGTCTTTTAAGGGGAAAGAGTGAATTTCACATTGTTGTTGATTTTTACTTTCTTGCTAGGAACCCCTTCGTTCTTTTTTCTTGTATCTCTTTAGCATAAAGTTGTTAAGGTCTTAGCTGTGCCGAATTTGCTTAATTCTCTTTCTTCACGTAACTTTGTTGTTCTTCGTCTGGCACTTGTCTCTAAAGTCATTTCTTTTAATTCGCAATAAACCTGCAGAGACAATTTAATTTTCACTTCACACGGATTCTGAGCATATTCTCGCTATCTTGCGTCAGTGTCGGAAAAACACCGACAGACAGTACAATGATAAATTCTTATTGCTGGGTACGTAACCTGTTTGTATTAGCGATTCACAGCGCTTGTTAGTGTTTGTTGTACCACATTCACATGTCGTGGTAAAGTGGCCAGTATTACCGTGTTGTCTAGGTTCCACATTCGGTCCTGGAGCGTATTATTTCGGCTTTTCGCAACGTCCTCCAGTCTTTCAAATGACTGCAGGAACAGTTAGTGCAATACTCGTTTCCTCCCATTCTATTTGTAATTTGCCACCAGGAATGGTCCTGCTGTTTTGATTGTGTAGAAGCTAGGCATTTTCAGGTTGTCGACAACAGCTGTAGGAAAGAAACAGAACTTATATGTGTACGTAAGGGTGCTTCTTCTACACATTATGGTTGTGCAAAATCTTTCATTATGAGATGCAAGAAGTTTTGAGTGCCCGAGAATAATTTCGGACACTCAGGTGGTCATCATCAGGTCTAAAAATCGGAAGGGTCTCCAATTCCAGTAAGAGTTTCTCCACTGTCATCTGTCATGTAAAGCATTTCGACGCCACAGTTTTAGCTGCACTTTCCTTGCAAATCTATTAACTTCATCCAGGCACCTTGAACCTGTTTTTCCCACTTTTGTTCTTCCATAGATTTTTGCAGCTACGATTTTCTTGCGCATCTACTTTTCCATACCTTCCACACGACAGATCGAGCGTAATCTTGCTGTTGCTATTGTAGTTGCTGCTGTCAAGTTTGGTTCTTGCACGATGTAAATGTAAACGTAAATTTCGCCTTACAACCTACCATGAAGGCACTGAGGTGGAGTGGAAGTATAGCTCTACTCTTTCTTAGGCTCGAGAATTGATTTCTGGCCCTAACCTGGCTACAAAGGCCCGATTATTGTCCTTCAAAAGGACACAATCCAGAGTTGTTATTGGTCCCTTACTGGACATATCTTGAGAAGACATTTATATGTAATGGGTCGGAGTAATAAACCAACTTGTAGGAAATGTGGTACTGAGGAGGAAACCTCAGTCCACATTTTGTGTGAGTGTGAGGCCTTGGCTTCACCCAGACATACATATCTGAGTTCCTTCTTTTTGGATCCTGAGGATATCAGGAAATTAAGTACAGGGGCCATCTGGAACTTTGGTAAAGGAACAGGGCTCCTTTAAACCTAGTAATAGACCATGGGGCACAAAGGGCCTGTTTTAAGGCCTAGGTGCGTTGGGTCCGGGAGGGCTCGAACCCACATACCATTCATTCATTACCTTTTCTTCAGCCTCGGTGCTAGGTGGGGGTGGGTGGTCAACGTCACGTCCCGATTGATTTATCCCCGGGAAAGGCACAGATTTTATACGAGGCTGGGTGGGCTCCGGAGAAGGTCTGAACGAATGCGCTAAATCTTGTCCCCCACCGGGATTCGATACCTGGACCGTAAAACCTGTAGCGCGTCGTTATACAGACTACACTTTCCCGGCCCGCTTATGCAGTTTATATATTTCGAAGATATATCTGCTTCTCAAAACGCCACCGATCTGTATTGAGCCGCAGATCCTTCGCAATACTTTCCTCTCGAACACATCCAGATTTTTTTCATCCGAATGGAAGTGTATCCAGAACTCTTGTGCATACACTCTAATTTGTCGAACTGCATTTTTATATAGGTAACTGGACTTTCGTTGTTACTGACTTTTATGTAGACCAAAATAACTTTTACGCGTATATTCAATCTCACAGTCTGTGATCTTCGTTTGAAGATATTTCTTGAACGCAAAATTTTTCTGTATACATTTAATTTTATTTCATCATCCCATAGTTTTAATATTTTGTGTAAATGTTTCGTATTTCCCCAGACTTCATTCTGTTGCCTGTGAGATTATGGTTTTGGTGTTCCTCAATTACAAAACAATATTGCTGCTTTCTGGAATTTCTTGTAGCTTGTGTTGAATTCTTTGTTTGCATAGCCATCTTATACTTTCGATATTGTGTAATCTAATTTTATAATTAAGTATATTTTCTTTGCTTGCAGCGTTCTTGGGTAAAAGTAATAATTTTGGTGGAAATCTTAATTTAGTCAAAGTCAAAAAGTGATCTGAACCGACATCACTTCTTAAGTAATCTCTCACTTCTAGGGATAGTTCTGATAGCTTCCTGTGTATAACTAAATAGTCTATAACTGCTTTGGAATTGCGAGCTGACCAAGTGTATATTAGTATATTTTTATGCTTATAGAATGAGATAATTATTTTCACGTTGCCATATGTGCCAAAATCTCTTAGTTTGAATGCATTTGTATTTGTTACTAGTTCTCCAAAACTTCCTGTAATATTACGGATTTCAGAATTTCCTGTTCTATCGTTCAGCTCTCCTGAGAGTAAGATGTAATTATTTTTGTTTGTTTTGTGTAATATTTCCTGTAATTTGTTTTAGAAGGTTTCGTTTTCTTCAACTCTTCCTTATTCCGGGGCGTAGAGTCCAAAAATGATAATATCCGTCCTTCCATATTCAGTTTTACTTCAGTTGGTTAAGGTGCTATGCTACAAATCGGAAGGTCGCTGGTTCGATCCCAGCTGGTGTCATTGGAATTTTTCATTGACATAAAAT
>Ga0123355_10020932_pt1 | contig 10459 bp, 9 predicted proteins | sample TergutEmb28metaG_3_FD_89872 | JGI IMG/M metagenome (GOLD analysis project Ga0123355, IMG submission 89872) | Embiratermes neotenicus P1 segment gut microbial communities from Petit-Saut dam, French Guiana - Emb289 P1 | ecosystem: Host-associated > Arthropoda: Insects > Digestive system > Gut ... | reverse complement strand
CGTCGATTCTCTTTTCGCGTTCATACCCAAACCCCTCCGTTCTTTTGCTCTTTCCTGTAGGCCACGGCGCCGCGCTTCCACAGCGCCCCTTTTTCCGCAATGTAGCCGGCCTTGTCGCTCGCGAATTTGTTTTCGCGCGTTTGCGCAAGGTAAAACTTCCAGCGATCGCTAGACAGCGCGCCGCTGACGAACGCCGCGCGCACCGCGCAGCCCGGCTCGGTTTCGTGCCGGCAGTCGCTGAAGCGGCATTGCGCGAACAGTTCTTCCACGTCCGCAAACCCCGCGCTTATGCCCTCGTCCGCGCAAATCAAGCCCAGCTCGCGCATCCCCGGCGTGTCGATGATCATCGCGCCGGAAGGCAGCATGAAAAGCTGGCGGTGCGTGGTGGCGTGGCGGCCGCGGCCGTCCTGCTCGCGGATGGCCCTCACGGCCATCACGTCCCGCATCATCAGCGCGTTGACCAGCGACGACTTGCCGACGCCGGACATGCCCAGGAACACCGCGGTTTTGCCGGGCTGAAGGTACTCGCCCAGCGCGTCAAGGCCGAACCCCGCGCGGCTGGAAACCGCGTGCGCCAGAACGCCCGGCGCGGCCTGCCGCACTTGCGACAATGGCGCGCTAAAGTCGTCAGCCAAATCGGCCTTCGTCAAAATGACGACAGGCTGCCCTCCGCTTTGCCACGCCAGAGTCAAATAGCGCATTATGCGGCTGACCTTGAAAACCTTGTTCAAAGACAGCACCACAAAAACATAGTCAAAATTCGCCGCCACGACCTGCTCGCGGATTGTCTTGGCGTGCCCCGCCGCGTGGCCCAAAAAGTCGGCGCGCGAAAACTGCGCGCGGCGCGGCAGCAGCTTTTCTATGCGCGAAACGCCGCTCCCGTTGTGGCGCAGCAGCGCGAAGTCGCCGACGCACGGGTAGTCGCCCCGCGCCCTGGCTTCGCGGCAAAACGCGCCTTTCAGCACGGCCTTCACCTCGCCTAGCTCGGTAATTACTGAGTATTGCTCGCGCCTTAGCTCCGCGATCCTCCCCGGGATCAGCCCGTCGGCTGGCGTTTCGGTTTCCGTGTATCCGTATAGCTTCAAGTCGAACATCTTTTGCTCCTTGCCTAAGCACAGTTGTCTGTTGATGCCCCCAAACGGCGCCGGTCGCACGGCTGAAAGTCGCATGGCAGCCATACAAGCATGGATACCCAGCAGTCAGCGAAATTTGGGGAATGTTACTGTCGTGAGTGTGTTGGCACAGGTAGCACTAAGACATGCAACTTACCCTAACAAGGCGAATTTGCATGAAATGCGCATAGAAAAGATGGACGGTGCGTCCAATTTCGTGACCTATGCCGTATTAGACAAGGAATGTTCTAGTTGTCATATTGTGATTATCGAAAATCTCGCGCGGAATGTCAAGCCCTAATTTGCCCTTTTCCGCCGATTTTTTCAGGGAAACCGCTTGACACGCGGCCCCAACGTGCTTTAGGATTAAAATATAGGGTTGCATAACAGCCTGCATAGGGATATTGTGCGACCGTCGTTTTTTATACGGCACACGGGTGTCATACGACCGTCGTATATGTGAAGTTATGTGTAATTTGGCGAAAATGATTTAATGACTGTAGACAAAAATTAAGAATATTTTCTACCATACACATATGGTAGAGTTATTTATTTTATCCAAATGTCTTTGGAATAGGATGTGGATAAGTGGTATATATAAATAAGCCATATTTCAGCAGGAAAATAGCGGAAATAGCACAGTACGATTACTCTGGTGTAGGTACGCTTGTTTTTCCATGTATTAAAAAATTGCTGAAATTTCTTGATAAATTTGATATGTCCGATTGCTTCTTCAGAGGACAATCTGGCTTGTGGGAAGTCACATCATCTTTGCACAGGCATTACAACTCAACAGAACGATTCCAGAAAGCCTGTAATATATCTGTTTCAGCTCTTGAATGGCTTAAAAACAGTAAAATCATCAGCAACGTATTAAGTGGCAACGATGATTATGCAATGGCAATAGCCCAACACTACGGTTGTCCTACTGATTTGATTGACATAACTACCAATTATAGAACGGCGGCATACTTTGCCACTTCAAATAATAAGAATCACGAAGAAACACCCGAAGGTTGTATTTGGGTATTTACAAAAGAAGATATTAAAGAATTACAGGACATTTTGAAAACTAATTTTTTTGATTGTTTTAATAAACTTCCTCAGAGTTTACAGGATAAATTAACTGAAAATTACTACAGTCAACTATTACAAATTGACATACCGCAATTATCACGACTGAACGCCCAAAAAGGGGCTTTCCTTTGGGATATTTGTGGATTATTAAAGCAACAGCTTAGGTGGCGTATTATTGGCACGCAATTTGTATTTAAGCATATACCTGATGAAAAAAACATATTTACTGAAGATGAAGGAAAACTGTTCCCTTTTCCAAACCAACTTGAGAGCGAAGTTATGCGAATATTCAGAGAAAAAAATCGTACCAAAGATGGATTGCCAGACTATTATGGTCCTATAAATAACGCAGTTAAAGAAAAAGAAGGAGAATTGATAAATGGAATAATACCAGAACTGGCAGAAAAGGCGAAAGAATCTGTGTACTTCGAGTTACCTGATTTTTTTATTCCTTCATTTGGTGAATATCCGTGGTCACAAAGAACAATTACGCAAAATGGCTATAATATCAAAAATATTGACAAGAGCAATTATATCGAATGCCATTTACCATTTAGTGAATTAGGTACAGTGACGCTTGTTCAACATATTCTCAAGAATATAAGAAAAAACTCGTTAACTGACCTTTTGATTTTATTTTACAAAGATGAAAAGTTATATGCTGTACCTGACGGCGATGAGGAAGTGTTAATTGACTTAGTGATAACACTGGACAACTACCTATATAGCGACATGGAGATAGCTAATATCGTTTTGGAGTGGATGAAAATGCTAATATTCAAGTCAGAAAATGGATACACAACAAAAACGGAGGACGAATTTGAATACGCACTTATCTGGGGACATATCAATGATTGGGTTACGAAGTATTATGGTTGCAAGATCACCAAGCTGACTATCGGCGAGGGAAAAGCCATGTCAAAATTTTGGTTGCCAGAAAACTATATTTTTTTAGAAAAAAATTATATTAATGAATTTTCAACAATCGACAAAGATTGTTTTGAGAAGCCTGAAATGCTAAAAGACTATTACGAAAACATCCCCGATAATGCAAAAATATTCCTATATCAGCACAAACCGCAAAGAATAATGACTTATGAAACCATGAAGAGAATGTTTATTGAGTTAATTCTGCCACAACTCTTTGCATTTCGGCGAGTAACTGACAGGGTGTATATCCCCGATTACATTGATAAAATAAGCCTCCCTGTATTTGGGCAGAGGATGTTTGGACTTGAGGATCCTATCCAAAGCGACGACAATTATGGTGGATTTATTATGGTGTAATAAATTATTGCCGTAAAACTGAAGGGTTAAAATGGTGATTATATAAAGGGGCATTGAAGTAGAATAAGATATTTTAGCGAGGATTAAGAACATTATATTTGTTAAATAATATTCAAACGAAACGAAAATATATAACACGCCAAACTACACATAACTCACGATTAACGCTTCGATGCTTGTTCGGTGGCTTGGCTTCCAGTTTTGCTAAGTCGTTCGCTCCCACTACAAACTTCCAGCACAATTTGCCAGTCCTGCAAATGCTTCGCATTCGCTTGTTCGGGCTGACAAACCGTCAGTTACCTAGAACGTTATATGCAAGAAAATCTGGGTCTAATATGGTTTTAGATTTTTTGCCATATAGCTACTCTAAAAACTTGTTAAAGTAAGGAGCAGGCTGTGTTATTTAAAGCAATTTCAAAATATGAATTTCGTAATCACCCTCACTATAAAACTCATCCTCCATCGGAAGCAAAAAGGGCTTGATATCATGATAATGTAAGAGATCTGTTTGGCCTCATACCCAAACTTACCCAGTTGTTCAAGAAATTGGTGAGGAGCTTACTGCATTTATACTTGATAAAATGTTTAACTCAATTGACTTTCATATAGGTTTTGAAAGTATTAAAAACGCAGAAAAAAGAATGTTCTAGTTGTCATATTGTGATTATCGAAAATACCGCGCGGAATGTCAAGCCCTAATTTACCCTTTCCGCCGATTTTTTAAAACAGGGTGAGCTGCTTGCTCTCCTCTTTTTCTTTCGCCCCACCCTTTCCAGGGTTCGCGTAGCTTCGCAGGCCGTACTTTCTCCTCAGCCCGTTAATCACCCCCTGGTACAAGGCTTCTCCGTATGCCTTGTACGCCTCGCGCTTTTGGTAAAGGTGCCTCAAAGCCTGCAGTAGCTCCGGGTATTCGCGCGCTATCGCGTCAAAAAACACCTTCCGCGTTTTGCCCCTTAAATACAGCACCCCAGTCAGAACATAGCCAACTTTGCTGTCGGCGGCGCAAGCGTACAATTGCTCGATGTCCTCTTTCTTGTCTGTAATGTACGGAACAATCGGCATGTGATGAAAGCCCGTTGACGCGCCGGTTTTCGCAAACTCTTTCAGCATGTGAAATTTTTCCAGCGCGTCCTTGCCAAGCGGCTCGATTTTCTTGCGCGTGCCCGCGTCAGCGCATGTAATTGTGGCGGAAACATTCACGCTCGCAATTTTGGACAGCTCGTCGATCAGGTCGTAGTCGCGCAGCATCAGGTCTGACTTTGTTGAAATCGTGCAGGGCGTTTTGTGCTTTATCAGCAGCTTGAATATGTCGGGCATAAACTTGTACTTGGCCTCCAATGGCTGGTAGCTGTCGGTAACGCCGCCAATATTTATCGTGCCCCCTTTCCATCGCGGGCTGCTTAGCTGCCTTTCCAGTTGCTCCACGATGTTCACCTTGACGTAAATGTCGTCAGAAAAACTCCCAGCTTCCAGGTAGTCGTGGGAGTATATTGCGTAACAATAAATGCACCCGTGCTGGCAGCCCCTGTAAATGTTCAGATCCCACGCGAAAGGCAGGAACTTAGAGTTTATCCTGTTCAGCGCTTGCTGGCAAGTAATTTCGGTAACGTTAAGCATACGGCTCAAACCCGCCTTTCTAAAACTGGCAAGCCGCGGAAGGAAACGATTATTAAATCCAATCGGGGATTTAATAATCGTTCTTAACCCTGTTTGCGCACCGCAGGGAGCAAACAGAAAGTGAAACGCTGATTGGCGTCAGGCCAATCAGCGCTTCACTCCGCGACTTGCCTTGCGCAAAGCCTAAGACGGCTGTTTCAAAATGTCAACCGCACCAGTCGCAGCTGCCGATGCCGTTTCGCCGCGCGGTTCCTCCGCCCCAATCCGCGCAAAAGACTTGCGCGAATACACTGCGATTGCGCAGGAGACAAAGGAGGCGAAAAACATGACAAGCCACGGCTGCGCATAAAAACGCTCAAAAAGCATCCCGAAAAGAAGCTGCCCCGCGGCGCCTGTGGCGAACAAAATGGAAAAGATAACGGCAATGACTTTTCCCATAAGCTCGTCCGATGTCTCGCGCTGGACGAATGCCAGAAACTGAATAAAAACCATGCCGTTTTGAAACATCATCATCAGCACGGCAGATACCGTTATGACAATATATGCAATGCCCGCCGGCACGCCAAGAAAGAAAACCAAGCCGATGGGCGCAATCATTATGCCGGCAAGCAGCATCAGCCGATGCGCTTTCTGTATGCTCAGCTTTTTTTCCAGCGCGCCTGTCAAAATATTGCCCAGCATACTTCCGCCCATCATAACCCCAAAGCTAATCCCCACAAGCCCCGTGTACATTCCCAGCGTTTGGCCTATCAGCACCGGAAGCGCCACCCAAACCATGCCCATTGAAAAAACGGCAAACAAAGCAATGTTAAAAATAGCCCTGCCAATGCTTGGCTTTTCCTTTGCGATGAAGCGGGCGCACTGCGCCAGATCTTTTTTCAGCATTCCCGCAATGCTGCCTTGGCTGGGTTCCTGCGCCTTGAATGGGATGCGGATAAACAGGTCCAAAACCGCGGCGACGGCGGAAAGCGCAAGCATGACAGCCAATACGGGAACAAGGCCGAAGGCCGCGTAAAGAATGCCGCCGACGATAGGCCCCGCGAGGTTAGGCACGGACATCCCCACCGCGTCGGAGATCGCGTTTGCCTTAACAAGTTTGTCTTCAGGGACGAGAAACGGCAGGCTGGCTACTACGACAGGGTTGTACAGCCCATTCAGCACGTTGAGCGCTATAAGCTTTACAATTATGATTGGCACTATCGTCGCGGCAAAGCCGTTGCCTGCCATAAGGTGCATCACGACAATCGCAAGCGCCATGATCGCGGACGTGCCAATGTCCACGCCGAGCATGATGCGCTGTTTTCTGCCACGATCCCCGATAGTGCCCCCGATGGGCGACATTATGATTGGCGGGATAAAGGACAGCGCCAAAACCGTTCCGAACAGCGCGGGCGAGCCGCTTATGTCCAGGATGAAAAGCGGCAAAACAAAGCTGTATATGGCATTGCCAAACATAGCGAAGCACCGCGCGGTAACCAACAGGGAAAAGTCCCTGTTCCAAAGTTTCTCGGTCATACAAATCTCCTACAGATGTTGATGGTAAGAGCTTACCAAGCTAAACACGACAACAGTATGTCGTGTTTAGCGACACGTTATTTTTTTTTCGCAGTTTTCTCAAACGCGCGGCCGCCCAGGGTCTCGCCCTCGGGTGGCCGCGCTTGCTTACGACGCTTTCGCCCACCTCTTAAGCTCGGGGAAACTTTCCATGAAATGCTTCCGCGCAGCCTCGCCGCTTTCAAACTCCTCCCGGCAGTACGGGATGCACGATTCGATGGCTTCCTCCATAGTCTCGTCCGGGTTGGCGAACGCGCCGTTTTCGTAGCAGTGGCGGCAGTAGTCGGGGCTTGCGCTCCCGTCCGCTTCCCTGCCGAAATCTTCGGGCTTGGCCAATGGCATCTCGCAGGACTGGCAAACCGCGCTCTGCGTCGTCGTTTCTTGCATGCTTAACTCCTTGCAATGTGATGTCGCCATTGTACGGGCCATAACTTGACAACAGCATGTCAAGTTATGGCCGCGCATCGATTTTTTTTCGCTATTTTCCCGATTTTTCCCGCGCTAGGTCGCCAGCCTCTCCCTCATTTCGTTCTCGACAAACGCCCTGATGTACGGCCCGCTTGCGTCCGTCACCAGAAACTCAAAGCCGCCGTACCTGCATTTTTGAAAGCGCTTTTTCCCGACGGTAAAGTCGTAGCCCATGCACTTCGTGCTGCAAGTATTCTGAACCAGCCTTTTGCACTCGCCGGCGCCGTCGATGGACTGAACCATCTCTGCCGGCAGCGTGTCCAAGAACTTGGGGTACCCGCCGATGTTCTCCCCGTAAATGCGCACAAGCAGCCCGCGCTTTTTTAGAAGCAGGTTGATGACCGACTTCTTCGTCTTGGCGTGCTTGTAAGAGCCAAGCAGCCCCGTTTTCTTTTCCTCGAACGTTGCCTTACACCCGTTTTCATACAAGTAGCCATGCAAGTCCTGGGCAAAAGCCCGGCAGCTTGCATCCACCGATTGCAAAAACTGCTCAAAATCTAATTTTTCCTGTGCCATGTGGCGACCTCCAATTCTCCATCGTGATGTTAGAGCATAGCTTACCAGTTCAAACACGACAACAGTATGTCGTGTTTGAACGCGACCGAAAATTATTTTTCGCGCGATGCCCGATTTCCCCCGCCCCAATCCGCGCAAAAGACTTCCGCAAAACTCTCCTTGACATTTCCTCTGCGCGCCCTTAGAATTGCACGCAAATGATAACAGGCGAGCTGAAAAACAAAATCGACAGGCTTTGGGAAATGTTCTGGACCGGCGGGCTCACCAACCCGCTGGACGTCATCGAGCAGGTTACGTACCTGATGTTCGTCCGTGACCTTGACGGGATGGACAGCGCAGAGAAGAAAGACAGCCTGATGCTCGGCGTGCCCCACAAAAGCATTTTTGCCGGCAAGAAGCACCTCAAATGGTCGTCGCTGCGGGACAAGAGCGCCGAAGCCATGCACCAAAGCATACAGAACGAGGTTTTCCCTTTCATCAAAACGCTGCACACGGACAGCGGCAGCGCGTACGCAAAGTACATGGACGACGCCATTTTCAAGATTCCCACGCCGCAGCTTCTCGAAAAAATAGTCACGGAGCTGGACGAGATTTACGCCGCAACCGACAAGCAGCCCGACCGCATGGACGCGCGAGGCGACCTGTACGAGTACATGCTCTCCAAGCTGACCACCGCGGGCACGAACGGGCAGTTTCGCACGCCGCGCCACATCATCCGCATGATGGTGGAGCTTCTCGACCTTCGCCCCAGCGACACAATCTGCGATCCAGCCTGCGGCACAAGCGGTTTTTTGGTGTCGGCGGGCGAGTACTTGAAAGAAAAATACCTCGAGGATATTTTTTACAGCAAGAGCGCGAAAAAACACTATGACAGCGCCATGTTCACGGGCTACGACATGGACAGAACCATGCTCCGCATCGGAGCTATGAACATGATGACCCACGGCATCAAAAACCCGCAAATAGTTTACAGGGACAGCCTGTCCGATCAAAACGCGGACAGCGGGAAGTACGCAAAAATCCTTGCAAACCCGCCGTTTAAGGGAAGCCTTGATTACGACATCGTGTCCATAGATCTTACCAAGGTTGCCAAAACAAAAAAAACGGAGCTGCTGTTCCTTGCGCTCTTTTTGCGGATGCTCAAGAACGGCGGCCGCTGCGCGTCGATAGTGCCAGACGGCGTGCTGTTCGGCTCCAGCAAGGCACATGTCGATATACGGAAAGAAATCGTTGAAAACCATCGGCTTGAAGCGGTCGTCTCGATGCCCTCCGGCGTGTTCAAGCCTTACGCGGGCGTTTCAACGGCAGTCATCGTTTTTACCAAAACCGGCGCGGGCGGCACCGACAAAGTGTGGTTCTACGACATGCGCTCGGACTGCTACAGCCTTGACGACAAGCGTGCGCCGCTGGAGCAAAGCGACATCCCCGACATCGTGGCTCGTTTCGGAAACCTTGCCGGCGAGAAAAAACGAAAGCGCACCGAACAGAGCTTCCTCGTGCCCAAAGCCGAAATTGTGGCAAATGGCTACGACCTTTCCATCAACAAATACAAGCAAAGCGTTCATGTCGAAGAAAACTACCCTCACCCCCGTGAAATCCTCGCCGAAATAAACGCATTGGAACGGGACATTCAGGACGGCCTCAAGGAACTGGAGGCCCTGATAGATGGGTGAACTGGCAAGCGGCGAAAACATGAAAACCAGCGCGCCTTTTTATGCCGACGCAAAAAAGATAATCGCCGATTCGCGCAACGCCACTATCCGCAGCGTGGATTTTCAGCGAGTGCTGATGTATTGGCGCTTGGGCGAGCGCATTTTTGGCGAGGAACAGCGCGGCAAGGAGCGCGCGGGGTATGGCGAATACCTTATCAAAAGCCTGGCAAAGGAGATAGAGCCGGAATACGGAAGCGGTTTTGGCGTTCGTCAGTTGGAGCGCGCAAGGCAGTTTTACAGGCTTTACCCAATTACGTCCGCAGTGCGGACGCAATTGAACTGGTCGCAGTATCGCCTGCTAATCGCAATTAGCGATGACCACAAGCGCGAATACTACGAGCTTGAAGCCGCCAGCAACGCCTGGACGGGGCGCGAACTGGAAAGGCAGATCAACGCGTCGCTTTACGAGCGGCTCCTTCTAAGCAACGACAAAAATTCCGTGCTTGCCGTGGCGCGAAAGGAGCGTATCCCCGAAACCCCGGCGGAAATAATCAAAGACCCGATGGTGCTTGAGTTCCTTGGGCTAAAGCGCGAGGCAACGTATTACGAAAAGGACATTGAAACCGCCATTGTTGCGCACTTGCAGGAATTCCTGCTGGAAATGGGCGGAGGTTTTTCGTTTGTGGCGCGACAAAAGCGCATTTTGTTAGAGGACGACGAATTTTTCGCCGATTTGGTTTTCTACAACCGTCTGCTCCGCTGTTTTGTCGTAATCGAAATCAAGACGCGCAAAATCACCCACGGCGACCTGGGGCAACTGCAAATGTACGTCAACTACTTTGACCGCGTTGAAAAGTTGCCCGATGAAAACCCCACCGTGGGAATCCTGCTTTGCGCCGACAAAAACGACACAGTGGTCAAATTCAGCCTGCCAGAGGATAATACCCATATACTTGCCAGCCAATATCAGCTATACTTGCCTTCAGAGGAGGCTCTTTTGGGAGAGATTAGGGAGGTTTTGGACTTGGCGAAGGGAGGTGGGGCTGATGGGTAGGTGACGGGTGATACTTGTTGTTTAAAGGAAATAGTGGCATAATACCAAAAGACAATTTCACACAGGGAGGAAGCATGGTACTCATAGCGATGAAATGTCCGCACTGCGAAAGCGACAACGTG
>Ga0123355_10020931_pt1 | contig 10459 bp, 8 predicted proteins | sample TergutEmb28metaG_3_FD_89872 | JGI IMG/M metagenome (GOLD analysis project Ga0123355, IMG submission 89872) | Embiratermes neotenicus P1 segment gut microbial communities from Petit-Saut dam, French Guiana - Emb289 P1 | ecosystem: Host-associated > Arthropoda: Insects > Digestive system > Gut ... | reverse complement strand
CCCCGCCCATCTCATTCTTCTCGATTTTACCACCCGTACAATATTGGGTAAGGAGTAAAGATCCCTAAGCTCCTCATTATGTAATTTTCTCCATTCCCCTGTTACCTCGTCCCTCTTAGGCCCGAATACCCTCCTCAACACCCTGTTCTCGAACACCCTCAGCCTACGTTCCTCCCTCAATGTCAGGGACCAAGTTGACGTGTCTCCTTCTTTCTCCTTGAGTGTTATAAATTTCACTCTTTTTTACATGCCTGGTTTGCTTCACTCCCCCCACTCCCCCCGTACCGGCACATATCCTAGAAACCAAGTCTTTCACACACGTGGAGTGTGAAGTGTTTGGTTCTTGTAGCACTTCTTCATTTCTATGTTCAACAATTAAATGGTCACACACTGCCGCTGCTTTGTTTCCGGAGAAGAAAAAATGCAGTGTACATTGAACATGGGGCAGACTGGATGGTTCTTGCAACACGCCTGGACATACATACTCCCGGCTGTCTGGCTGAAGGAAGGCCGGCTCCCCTAAGATGTGTTCGCAGTCGATCAGACTTACTGGCAGCAGCAACACGACTGATCTGTTAAGTGTTTAATGGGCACACTGTACCCAGGACGTGTGCATCTGACCGGACGACACGTCCGTGGCCGGAAGCTGGAAACACTCTCTACCTAGCCAACGTGCCGAGAAGCTATCGTGGCTGCGGGCGGCGAAAGAACCTTGAAATAGGCCACGACTGATTTCTTCTACATCTAAAATTGTAGGTACATTGGACACCGTCCTTAATAAACTATGAATAAACAGATGACTAAAGGAAGACGGGAATAAAGACACAAAAAACGCAGAAAGAGTAAAATAAAAAATAGCACAACAAACGGAAACGAATTTAAAGTGAAGAGAGTAAATAAGAAAGGAAGACAGAGGAAAAAAGGAAATAATGTTTTAGAGCAAATTAAGAGAAAAGGACAAAATTAAGATGCGGAAATGAGGAAGTAAAAAACACATGGGTATGAGACAACATAGAGAAATAGGCAATGGGCCACTAAGACACAACATGAACCGTGCCAACTGATTCAGCGTCGTTAAGTATCCCACCTTCAACAATGACACCAGTTCCAGTTTTTCTAGACGTTAAGACGTTCCCCATAGTGAACCTTCCTAAGAACAAGTTAATATAAATTGGCCCTGTTGCGTGTCACAGCATTTTCTAGGCGAACAGAGGCAGCCCGCCTTTCACTGGCGTGTCGATGTCAGGTGACGAGGCTTGGGAACCACAGCAAAGAGTTTGCCTCCGGAATGAGCCTACTCCACTTGCGTCCAGGCATCAACAAAAAAATAGCCCTCATTTTACATTAATTAATATTCTCTCGTTTAAATACTTAAGTTTACATATAAATATTCATTGCAGATATGTACCAGCCCTCCGTTACACCCATGTGATTCGAATTTATTGCTTGTACGTATACACACGAGGATCGTAGACCAAAGCTGTAAGACAAGGACTATGTATTTTATTACATTATCTTAATAAATAAGTCATCAATAAATTAACAGTTTCGGCTTTATATCTACAATAATCACCTGTTAAATTTGTAAGACTGCTATCTCAGTAATTTTGATCACTAAATGTGTTGTACGCCTGTCCCAGTAGCAGCGCGGTCTAAGGCGTAGGTCTGCTGCCGCTCGACTGCTGAGATCGTGGGTTCGAATCCCACCGGGGGCATGGATGTTTGTCTGTTGTGAGTGTTGTGTGTTGTCAGGTAGAGGTCTCTGCGACGAGCTGATCACTCATCCAGAGGAGTCCTACCGACTGTGATGCGTCGTTGTGTGTGATCCAGAAACCTCAAGAATGAGGAGGCCATGGTCCACGTTGGGCCGCAGCGCCACGGGGGGGGGGATGTGTTGTACATAGAGCGTTGTCACATATTAAAACCCGTGCCTGATGATGGCTTACAGATTAGCTGAAACATGTTGCACATTAGACAATAGACATTCCCGCTACAGCTGTGATTGACGGTCTTTTTTTTTTTAATGCTTAGAAAACGGATTATTTGACGATGAAGTTTCAACTATATTTCCTATAATCAAGTGACTAATTATTGTGAATGCTTAATTGCAGCCTACAGGATGGGGAAGTGGTTGTTTAAAGCACCACGACAGCATTTACTGACCTATGGGAGAGTGTAACAGAAACCAAGAAGGCTGTCAATGTGTTCGGTTCTAGGGGGCCGTGATTCGAATTCCAATTACTTTGCTGTTCTGTGACAAAGAACAAGGTCCTTTACCCCTATAACACACCAAGAACATTAAAATTGATATTAGGGCAACAAAGTGGGAGGGGATGGAGTGTGTAGAGTACAATAATGGCCCCTGGACACCACTGCACTTTCAGAATCATTAGAAGCAGGGAGTTTCTTGACCCCCCCCCCCACCCCATGAGTGAATATGAACTTTACAACGAACGCTTTGCACCACGAAGATGTGAACAGGTTCGGAACAATGACGGACAGCAGTACATTCCATTTGTTCGTAGGCTGGCGCCAGAGCTCCTGTATGTGGACCAAGCCTCAGGCTGAGTTGCATCACATTGGCTCTAGATTACCTATGAAATCCAGTAGGCAGATGATTGACACGTTGCCCTGAAACGCACCGAGTCTCCTCAGCAATATGTGTGACTGTTTCTTGGTGGCTGTTTCCCATGGCGGCCGGGAAAGCGTAGTCAGAATAGCAACTCGCTGCGGTTGGACGGTCCGGGGATCGAATCCCGAGGGAGGCGGGATTTTCCTTGCCCATCCATATCGACCCCAAAACCAAAGCAGCCCCCTGCACAATGGGAACAGGGTCTTTTCCGGAGGTAAAGCGGTCGGAGCGTGGTGCGACCAGCCTCCTTCTCCTAGTGCCCGGTGACGAATGGGTTAGAGCTATATCTCCACCTGCCCTCTGTGCCTATGTAGGCGTGTCACAGGGTGACATGTCTGTCATACTGTGAGGGAGCAACCAACTTCTTGTCAAGCCCAAAGTTTCAGCACGAGCAACACCACAGCTCGACATTACAAACGCTCCATCCACTTACAGCCCTCAACAACCTCTATGAATAAGATCAATTTTATGCTACCCCCATTTGCTTTCGTCTTCCATGAACGTGATTTCCTGTTTCCCATAAAAAATATGATGTAATTATATTAATATTTTATTGGTAAGTTACCTGTGAACATCGACAGTCCCTGAGGCCGCTCGGTTGCTGGGATTGCGTGTTCGAATTCCGCTTAGAGAATGAATATTCGTCTGTTGTGTTTGTTGTGTGTTGTGTAGGTAGCGGCCTCTGTGATGAGCTGATCACTCGTTCAGAGGAGTTCTACCGAGTGTGTGTGTTTGTGTGTGTGTGTCTGATTGTGTGTGATATAGAATCCTCAACAACGAGGCGGCCTAGACCCGATCTGGTTTCTTGAACCACAGAAGATATACGCCTACACACATCACGATGTGCTTCATTATGTAGTAACGTCTGTGTTGAATTTACCACTTGCCGTATGGTACGGTTACAAACGTGACCAGCTTACCGACAACAGACTACGTAAGATTTGAAGATCCATCCCCTGGGATGTGACACCGTGTGGTACGACAACTAGTTACCAAAGTCAGGAAAAACCTGCTACCTCCATCTTCGGTTGACCTTCCTCCAAAACACTGGTACCATACCATCAGGGTTACGTTTCAAAAACGGTAACTTTCACAGTCACAGCAGTGAACATCTCAAATCCCACATACGTAATAACGTTCCGTTTGTCTCATAAATTGTAACTGATAAGGATGAAGACGTCGCGCCGCCCTTTGACACACATATGAATTTCTACAGAAAGCCATATCGGTCGGTTAGCCGCGCCATCCACTTGTTCGCCTTTTCGCGGAAATAACCAGATTACTTCTTTCTGCATTACGAGCATTAACGTGGTGTTTTACCGTCGATTCACGTCTCAAATGGCCGCGTTCACCTTTACTGCCGCGGAACATAACACCATAGCCCCAATGATTATGCCGGACGTGGTAATGAAAATAGACATTCAAACACCTGTACTGGGAACTGAAACCTGGTCCATCCAGTCGTGTTACTGCCTGCCAGAGCACAGCCAAAACAAACAAACAAACAAACAAACAAACTGTGACCACTGAATGAAATAAGCACCATTAAACTGAGAGCACTGACCGGGGTGATGGTAGGGTTTGCTTACGCGAGAGTTCCAAAATGTGGTTCCAAGCAACATTCCTCCTGCACACACCAAACTACAGTGTGTATCAGAGTTACTGCGTCGGCAGGGCTCACGGCGTCATACCAGCAGTTCCTGTTATTGCTTCTTAGGTTGCCATTAAGGAACTCAGTCATGCAACACGTCCGAGAGCGCAATCATGCCTCCTACTCAGCAAGTCGCCGGTTTAAATCTCGATTCGGAGACAAAGACTATTCTGACCAAGATTTATCGTGGTCCTCCTCAGTCTCTCCAAGCAAATGTCGATGTAAAAGGTAAAGCAATTCTTGTACAGGCCTGGACAGGCCCTGAGGGTTCCAGGAGGTTCAGGCTCTCAGATTTCAAGACAATTAGCACATGAAGGTGGTATGGTTGTCAGCCCTACGCACCGGCCGCCTTCATCCCCAAGGAAATATTCCTGGTACTCATTACTGTTATAGGCTGAGTCGACCGCGGGGACATAGTGCGGCCAGAAGGATTATGTCAATGAAAAATTCCAATGACACCATGAATCGAACCCGTGGCCTTCCGGCTTGTATCGCTGTGCCTCAAACAGCTGCGCTACCGCATGCCCCAAATGTCGGGGTAGTCTCTAAACTTAGGCCTACCACCGATTCCTTCCATATCCTCCCAATTCATTATTCACTCATCATCCTATCACTGCACACTACATGGTCCCAGATGCTGACAGCGTTGACAAAGAAAGAAAGAAAGAAAGAAAGAATACATAAATAAACCTATCAAGGATGTTCCTTGAGCAGTTCGTATTTATTCAGCTGTTGAAAGGATTTTTCGGCCTTTACGTATGGTTCAACAAAGAGTTCACACACGGAACCCACTGGACTCTGTGCTGAGTCAGTACGAACCAAAAATCCTCGAAATGTGATAAACTGTAATGTAGACTCCAGTTGAAATGTGATGGCACACGGTGAAGCACGGGCGGGGAAGTGAAGGGGAAACTGGCGAATAGAGTGGGAAGCCAGTACTCTTCACACTACCTCGGAACATGGTGCATCCAGCGTTAGAGTGCGTTTGAAATGTGATGGCACACGCGCAGAAACCAGATTTCGTCTTTCGGCGAAACGGGACGAGTCCATTTAAATCGGCGTTGGCGTCAGTTCAGTCGACTACTGGCAGCCGAGGTGTGCGCATCAGCGGAAGTAATGCTGGATACACCATGTTCCGAGGTAGTGTGAAGAGTACTGGCGACCCACTCCATCCGCCAGTTTCCCCTTCACTTCCCTTCCCGTGCGTCACCGTGTGCCATCACATTTCAACTGCACTCTACTCCTGCTGATGCGCACACCTCGGCTGCCAGTAGTCGACTGAACTGACGCCCCCATCGATTTAAATGGACTCGTCCATTTCGCCGAAAGACGAAATCTGGTTTCTGCGCGTGTGCCATCACATTTCAAACGCAGTCTACCACACAGACAGTGCAAAATTCAGGGGTGCCGGCAGCGAGGTGCAAGATTCTGCACATGCAACACGTTACGATTTTGACACAATTCACATCTTCATATTTTATAATTTATGAAATCAAACAATAAAAATTATGTATTATGATATTAATAATGTATATCAGCACAATTGTTTTTATTACACAAGGTAATTACATAGACTACATGTTTCGACTATTAAACAGTCATCTTCAGGCCTATTCTTTACAGGTTAAGTCACAGGATGCTGTGCACACATTGGGATCCCAGTGTGTTTACATCAGTGAAATACTTAAGCCAGATCATTTGCCTAGGAAAGTAAAACGTGCGAAATGTGTAACTAAGTGGTTAAAAACACGTTTAAAATTCTTCTACAAATAGTGTATTTGCGTTTACCAGTTAAAAACAGGTCCCATTTCCATCTAATTCTTCCTTGGGTTGTGAGGTTATATTTGCTAGTAAAGCCGGAGTGTATCCATTGTTGTTGCCCCGCGGGAATAAAAATTATACCAAAACAAAACTGAACTGCAATACGTTACCACCATTTCCGTGTAAGGATGAATTGCACATTTGCCATATTTAAATAATAATGGCAGTGTTCTGGGCTTATCTGCAATTTATCATTACTCAGTCCGGTCAATTTACACATAGATAATGTGCACCACCTTGCAATAAATCCTGTTGGCATTGATTGTACAGCTCGAAGTTCGTCTGGGGATGAAGTTTCAACTGATTGGCCACTCCTATCTACTGCGAACCGTCTGTTTCACACCAGTTATATGTAATCTGACACTTTCCAAACTTGGCTCACATAAACCCCGGTGACCTCAGCAGTGTATCATCCGAAACGGCGGTCCTCCTGCTGGAACACGACACGGCGTCATAACCCGGAAGATCATAATATGAATTTTTATTTCCCCTGCGCAACAGACCAAATCGGGCCTCGGTCGCACTGATGCTGACATTCCTTGGTAACACATACGTCATGACTCCTCTGAACGAGTGACCAGCTCATCACAGAGGCCGCTACCTACACAACACACAACAAACACACCAGACGAATAGTCCTGCCCTCAGCGGGATCGAACTCGTAATCACAGCAATCAAGCGGCTGCAGACCTACGCCCTAGACAAGTGTTTCTCAACCGCCGGGCCGCGGCCCGGTACCGGGCCCTGGCATCAATTATACCGGGCCGCGAGAGGTTCTGCTGGAATTTTTCATTTTAGTTTTCTAAGCAATTTTTCATGAATAAATGTTTTATATTGGAAATATTCTGAGGAGAAAAATATTCGTGAATGTGTCGAAAAACTCACACCCAGAAGTTGGCCTGAGGAAACTACAATATGCTACAAGATTTCATTAGTCCAGTGATTGATAACTAATTTAAATTAAATTTTATATTTGTCAACATGGCACACCGTATACATAAGTGCACTAATAATCTTTATGATTATGCCATAATTAATTATTAATACTTATGTTAGTTTAATGTATGAACTTAAAAAATTGGAAAGGTATTTACAAGTAAATTTGTTGGGACCGGGCCCTCGTCTTATGAAAAAAGAATTTACCGGGCCGCGGTCTCACAAAGGTTGAGAAACACTGCCCTAGACCGCACGGTCACCGGGATCGGTCATAACGTGAACATTACAACAGCAAATTTCTGGTTCAGTTGGCTGCCAACTGACGAAAGAACGCCTTTTGTAGACAAAAAGGGTTTATTCGGAAAACACACGGCTCAATTTCTCAAGACGCGCTGCACAAACTGTACACAATTAACCAAACACCGTGCAAATACAGTCCCATTCCTTCCGCCGGGGCATGATGTATTTGACAGCTAGCGCTAATTGAGCGTTAAATCCGGAGGCAGAGCAGTATATTTCAGTCTAAACGGTTGGGTCAGGCGGCTATATTTAGTAGGAAACAGGTTCCGGCGAAGATCACTTTCCTCAGACAGAGTTCATAAGGACGCCCGGAAATACTGCAACCTGCATACAATGCCAAACCTGCTGTCCAGTTCACACGGTCATGTCGCAACGTTTGATTTACCTCAGACGTCTGACACGATTTCATCTGTAGCAGTTAGAAGACGTCAAATGAGATTAAAAAAAAAAACTGTGAATCGGAATGGAATTGTTGTAGTCTACTTCAACATACTACTGTAGCAGTCACGGAAGCACCTCAGTTCACTGCTTACAGCAAACCTCTCGTCACGGTTGTTCTTCATTTCTAAGCATAGACTTGGTGCTGCACACTACCTCAACTGCAGCTGTGACTCCTCTCTTGCGCGCAGACACATGCCATGATTCCTGACAAGAGATACAACCTCTTTACTAGATTCCCCTAGGTCTTTCACGTCATCCCACTTACTGTAATTATCCGTACATTAGACATGTACGGAAGAGAATCCGACGAGCTGTAAGATTTATATTGTTGATTTTAAAATTTCCACACTTCAAAACATTATTATTCAACATTACGGTCTTCTAGAAAGTATCACATACCTTGGTAACAGACAGGATACTATCCTGTAGATGGAAACAGCAAGTTCCTCTGAAACGATGGTACCGATCTGAGGAGACTGAGACCGCCAAAGTTCAAGGGTCACTTTCAGTTCCCCCTGATTATGTTTCGCGTATCTAGTTTCTCGTCAAAGCAGCCAGACTTTACGATAACACACCTCAGTAATGAAGCCGTGTTTGACCAAACCGCCATGGTCTCTTCGACGAAGGAGCATCCCAGAAGATACGTACCAATTTTGGGGACATCTATGTCGTTCATCTTTGGAGAAAAACCACACATTTAGATTCGAGTTTCAAGTACAGTAGTATATTATATTCCAACAATACAAGCAAAATTAAAATGTGCCCAACAACTTCTAGTTTCCATCTTCGACACTAAATTTCACTTACATTCTCTCAGTACCTTCACTGACCAAACAAGAAAAACGGATACACACCGATTACCTTAGCATTACGCGTTTATTGCATGCACCTGGCGTACGCTTAATCACTCGGGTCTCGGCTACTTGCGGTTGTTCATCTTCCCGCGAACGCACCAGACAGCTTATTTATACGAGTTCTGTGGAACAGGCTCTTCAGTGGAAACAAGTTCCTGGGTGGCAAGTTACGGAAACCATCACCATAAACTTCGCCCAATAAATGTTAACACGTAACTTTACACTGCTACGCAGACATAAAAAAAGAATAAAATTATGTCATGAGAAAATGTCACAATTCATTCTCTTGGCCAAATATTGTAAGGACGATAACACTAAAAAAAAATACACGGGTAAGGCAAGTGGCACGCAAATGAGAAACATGAAAGTTTTGGTTGGAAAAGTCAACGTACGATTAATTTATTCGAGTACTGATGGTTTATTTGACGATGTCTGTTCGTAATATAGCTTCGAAAGATTGTAATACTGAATTGAAAATTATGTGGGAGGAAGCGGTCCTGGTATAAGAAGAGGCACTTACTAAAAATATGCATACAGGGGGCTAAGGAAAACCCCGAAATGTCTCAGTCACCATAGCCAGTATGCGGACACAGATTTGAACCCAGGATATCCAAGGCACGGCTGAGGAAGGCTATTACACCGACGTTCGTTTTCAGATGATGGTGAATTCGATATAGTTATCCCACAAGAGACCTTGGACAACCAAAGTCGCACTGTTGCCAAGTAATGGCAACAAGTATGCCTGAAGTCTTTTCTGTTGAAAGTCATTATTACGATTACAATATCTACCTTTAATTAGGATGACCTAAACCGATAACACAATCAGGTATCCATTTGTGACCGCGGTCTAAGGCGTAGGTCTGCGGCCGCTCGCCTGCTGAGATTGTGGGTTCGAATCCCGCCGGGGGCATGGATATCTATCTCTTGTGAGCATTGTGTTTTGTCAGGTAGAGGTCTCTGCGACGAGCTGATCACTAATCCAGAGGAGTCCTACTGACTGTGGTGCATCGACGTGTGTGATCTAGAACCTCATGAATGAGGAGGCCATGGCCGGCGTTGGGCCGCGGCGCCACAAAAAAAATCCATTTGTGAACTTGTACCGTTTTAAGTAGCTGAAGTAGCAACACTGGGCTGCTCTGAGCCAAAAGAAACAACACACGTGGTAAACGCGTGTAAGACGAACCGTCGCATTCTGTTTTGCTTTGAACACAATGCAGCTGGATAGAAAAACTGGTCCTGAAGCAGTAGTCATTATGAAGATTTGCTCTATTTATACCCTTCCTGTGGCATTGACCTCTCGCGAGCAGCACAGCAGTGACCGGCCGGCCGTATTGTTGTTGTAATAAAAACGATCATATACAAATTATGCTCTGGGCCACATATTGTATCAAGAAGATACATTTCAGGGACAAAAAGAAGGCATATCTGAGAGCTAAAATTGAGGAACTTGAAACTAACAGTAAGATCCAAAACATTAGGGACTTGTATAGGGGCATCAATGGCTTTAAGAAGGGTTACCAGCCTAGATGTAATATAGTGAAGGATGAGAAAGGTGACTTGGTGGCAGACCCACACAGAATTGTGGCTAGGTGGAGGAAATATTTCTCCCAGCTATTCAACGTGCATGGGGTTAAGGACGTTAGACAGGCAGAAATACATACAGCAGAACCACTAGTACCTGAGCCAAGTGCCGCTGAGGTTGAGCTGGCTATCGATAAGCTAAAAAGCCACAAATCGCCAGATGTTGATCAAATACCGGCAGAACTGATTAAAGCAGGGGGTAGAACAATTTGCTTGGAGATTCATAAACTTATTACTTCTATT
>Ga0123355_10020930_pt1 | contig 10459 bp, 7 predicted proteins | sample TergutEmb28metaG_3_FD_89872 | JGI IMG/M metagenome (GOLD analysis project Ga0123355, IMG submission 89872) | Embiratermes neotenicus P1 segment gut microbial communities from Petit-Saut dam, French Guiana - Emb289 P1 | ecosystem: Host-associated > Arthropoda: Insects > Digestive system > Gut ... | reverse complement strand
AAAGCACAACCTGAAGATGGCCCACATATAGGGCCGAAACATGTAGTTGTATTCCTACTGTACTACTAGGTGAAATATAGTTGTGTTCGACTGTAAGTATAATACACTAAATTCTTTGTTATTGAACCAACACAACGGGGATGACGCACCTCAAAATCTTCTCCGTAATTAAGGCGTCTCTGCCCAGCTGGGCGGTCTGAATTAGAATCTGAGAGTCGATCCGTTGCTCATTGCGTAATATAACCATAACAAAGCGCCGGCGGTAGATGTCTGTGGCCGGTGTGCCTGTGTGGGGGAGGAGGGTTGTGTCACATCGTTTTGTATAAGAAGGTGCCACAGTTCGACGTCTGTAGCCACGTGTTCGATCATCTAGAAATTCTCACAGAGAGCCGTCGCTGGGTGGCTCCTTATTCCGTAACACAAGTATATCGCACTCCAGTAACACGTCAAAGATGTGCGACTGTAGCAACCTATTCTGTAGTCGAGACTCTGCCCAATGGCAAAATTTGTTCATCTGTTCTTCTCTTCTGTGTCTGCCTACCCAAACAGCGGCGGCGAATCACTCTCATAATCAGTTGTACTCGTGTCGTCGGCGTAGGAGCCTAAATTGCCGTGACCATAACAAGGGGCCTGTGGTAGACATCTGTGGCCACTCGCTCTGTCGGTAGCCCAGACCAGCCACTCATACTGATTGTGTGACTGTTGTGCTGACTAGCAACAGAGTGCCTTCATGTTGTGGTTGTGTGGGTTATGTCACACTGTGTAACTGTAAGGTGGGCGCCGACGTTTCGGAGGGTAGCGTCTTATATATAAATAGAGAATACAGTTCATTACTCACATGACGTGAAACTCCTGAACCCTTAGTCCTGAAGATATTCAAATGATCGAAAACGTAGCAAACGGTTTTAAATACAGAGGCTTATGCTACCACTGTGGTACTTTGATCTTCCACACCGACCCTGAGGCCCAACCATCCTGTACAGTGGGTAACGGGTCTCTTTCCCAGGGGTGGAGCAACCGGGGTTTGGCGTTAACCACCCACATCCACTAGCGCCGAGGTTCGAGAAATAGTAGAGCTACATTTCTACTCCTCCTCTGGGCCCTCATGGCCTGTTCTAGGGTGAACTTCATGGTATTTTGATGTTACAGATAAGTGAAATTGTAAACCTGTTACACAGTACGACATGAAGAATTTGAAGACAGGGTGAGTGTTAAAGAGGACACGGTGCTGACGAGGGTGTCTGGACGCACGTAGGAGGAACAGGACGGTGAAAATATGTCATAATGTAGAGCTTCATACTCACGAACGTATGTTATTAAAATGAAGTCAAAGGGGGTGACATAGGCATGGTAAGTAGCACGCATGAGAGAGGCGAGGAATGCGTACAAAGTTGTGGTTGGAATACCGGAAGGAAATTGGACAACATGAACTACCTGAGCATAGATTGGAGAATAATATTAATCAGGTTCGTACGTTTGGCATGAGGTTGAGGACGGGTGTAATCTGACTTAAGATAGGACCCATTGGCGAGGTTTTGTGAACACGGTAGTGAACCATCGGATTCCGTACAACGTGGGGATTATTTGAGCCATTGTTAGCTTATCAAGGAAAATTGTGTTCAGTGGTGTTTGTGCGTGGACATACGTGGGTGGAACGCTGAGGACAAGAACGGTATTGAACAGTAAATTGGTTGGGGTGACATCGAAGGACGAATTGTATACGGATGGATAAACGGACATAAGGGAAAGTGTATGAAAATGATAGTGTTGTACAAACTCCTGGTTGAGTTCTGGTAAGAAGTGCACAGTGGTTTGTTAGCAGGTGGTTGCAGCAGCAGCATTCTGCAGACACATCTCACTGATCTGTACATTATTACTCGTAGATCGGTGTAAAAAATTTAAGACATTTCCAATGTTTCTGCCTGCAACACGCAGCCAGGGCAAGTAATTAATCTCGTTACACATTTCACGGACCGACATGCGTTTTTTTAGTTCGTAATTAGTGTGTTTGAGTTAGCATTGACGTCATAGGTAATTGCTAAAAATTAGCGGACCTGAAAGAGTAGTTTAATACACGAAGTTAATTTTGGTAAAAAATACAGGTGGTGAGAAAAAAAACTACACACAGTATGTGGCGTTCTGTTCGTGATTCTTGACGTTTTTCACTTGGCAGCACATTGGAATTTAAATAGTTCAGTGTCTCGCGACACGCGAACTAACGAATAGTAGTAGAAGTTCGTGTGTGTGTGTGTGTGTAGAGGTAGGTAGGTAGGTATGTATGTATGTATGTATGTGTGTGGGCAGGTATGGTATGTCTTCATAAGCTTGTCGGTATCATTTGTTCATGTTTAGAATACTTATTTATTCTAGGCAGGTATATAGGGTGCATAGCATGTAATGCTTCACGCATTGTAAATCTTGTGGCTACAGGAATTGAGGAACTAACCTTGCTGTCTGGCTACTTGAAGTTCTGCCGAATAGCCCCTCCGTAGCCACTGGTTACGACGCTGTTCGAGGTCAGGACCTGTCTGATCTGATGCTGAACAGGAAGTTCTGTGTTCTTACCAGAAACCCAACTACGGCTTCTCTAACTCGTTTTGGGTTTTGACTGTACCAATTTTTTGCTGTTTTCGAAAGAGATAGTTACTCTGCTGCAACTGCTACTGCTACTGCTGCTACTACTACTACTACTACTACTACTACTACTACTACTACTTCTACTTCATATTTTACATATGGTACTTTTCTCCATAATCATGAATGTATGGATGTCCTCCAAAATTTAAACAAGTGATGATATTATATATATATATAGCCTTTTTGAAATTTCTGTTGCGTGGTTTTAAATCCCATATCATACCATTTAATTTTAAGATGAACCTTACACTTCTGAACTGCACGGATTGCATAGAATTGTGTGAAACAGGAAGATAATCGTGTGGTGGGGATTACTAGGAATTGTAAATATGGTGGTCATTGCCTGTTTTAGGTCACTGTTTATTTGCGTGAGAAAACGAGGCAGTCCTGCGCAAACCATCATTCAGGGGCAGTGTTGCAGTTTCCTCCATTCGAACAGCGAACCGTCCCATACTTAACCTGTTAGTCCTGTGGGGTCATTTGTCACTTCCGAATTTCCCACGCGTGGTTCAGATAAATTAATGAGCTGGAAGAAAGAGAGAAAAATACGTTTCGTCGGATATTTTGGTGGAGGTAATTTAATGGGGAACCTTGCACGCGTATTTACTGTTTGTACTTCAGTGTGTATATGGAAATTACCGGCGAGCAGAGGAACCGGCCGCGAAAGAAACCTTATTTCTGTAGGTTTATCCAGTTGTCGACTTTGATCAGAACGCACCGGAATGGCGTGTAGGTTAGTACAAAAAGCGTAAGGTGTTCTGGTTGGCACAACCATGTTAAATGAAAGGCGTTCTGGTTGATACAACCGCAGTAATTTAAAAGCGTCCCGGTTGATGCAGTCTTGTTGTGAAAAGCGTTTTGTTTGACACAACCGTACTAAATTGAAAGCGTTTTGTATGATAAAGCGCATTAAATGAAAAGCGAACCGGTTGCTAGTCACACTAAGTGAAAATCATTCCTGTTGATACAGCCGCACTAATTGAAAAGCGTCCCGGTTGATTCAGCCGCACTAAATGAAAAATGTTCCGGTTGATAAACCGAACGAAGTGAAAGGTGTTTCGTTTGACATAACCACAGTAACTGAAAAGTGTTTCGGTTGATACAACCGCAATAATTGAAGAGCGTTCCGGTTGATACAACCGCACAAAGTGAAAAGCGTTCCGGTTGATACAGCCGCACTAAGTGAGAAGCGTTCCGGTTGATTCAGCCGCACTAAAGGAAAGGCGTTCCGGCTGATACATCCGCACTAAGTGAGAAGCGTTCCGGTTGATTCAGCCGCACTAAAGGAAAATAGTTCCGGTTGATAATCTGCACCAAATGAAAAGCGTTCCGGTTGATACAACCGCTCTAAGTGAAAAGTTCCAATTCCAGAACAGGGTTTATGGTATTGCACGTGTACTGAGTAGATGATCACTGTTGTGAAACTAAATTACACCTTAAGTACGGAAGATGGTGGCCGAGCGTTCGCACGTCGTAATCTGTAGGTCCCGGATTACACCGTCGGCCAGGGAACTGTTTGTGCGGACTGAGGATTATCGTCGCGATATTCACTGGTCGCTGCTGCACATTGCTGGGATATACCTCATGTTCAACCACCGCCACTTCCTTCCACACCCATTTCAGTTCATTATTCACACGTCTTTCTGCAATTCCACATTTCTTGCACTTTCCATATATATAAAACACAAGAGACCTAGCGATGGCCGCCATTGTGGGTATCGCAGAGCAGTTTCGGCCCTGTCCTGGGGCGACACTGAGCTGTTGGCATCGTTGTTAAACGAACCACAAATAGACTACTCAGTACCTCAGGAAGAGTGGGATTTTTTTGAGCCTCACTGCTATTGTTCGTCAAACTGTCACGACCCCACGAAGTAGGACGCCTTGACGTATAGGCAACCGTTATCACTGTCTTGTAGGGCTGGTTGTATACAGCCAAGTTCTTTGTGTGTGTTGATAACACGACTCACAAAGACCCGCTTGCAAACACTTACCAGAACGATTTCTGCCAACTCTTCAAAATGGCTTTGTCCGAGTGGTTATGCTGGTGCCGGTTAGTTTTTGGCATGGTAGAGCGCTGTCCGATATTCCCATGTGGGTCTGTAGAAGCTGGAGCAGTCTCCATCATTATTTTTCGTTCCTGTGACGTTAAGTAAGTAAAAGAAGTTCGAAAATATATATGCAGTGCAAAGCGAAATTTGAGACAAATTATCTCCAACCAGAGCATGTTGGCCTACTTCTTTTGTCGTTTCATATTCGGGGTTTATGGTTTGGGTGCGCCCCCCCCCCCCCCCCCCCAGTCTCCTCAAGGTCAGGTTATTTTTTTTCTTCATTTTAATCCAAGCAGGCTGTTGTCGTTACGAATTTTTACGTGGGACATCCCTTTATGTTGAAGGGTCAATAATGGATAGAAGAGGGCAGTCGATCACATTTAAAACCTATTTGTAAAGGTTAGTGAGTGACGCAGTGCGACATATTGCAGCCTTCGTGGCCATTATCAGGCGTTTTAAAATACTTCAAGGTTTTAATATTACACATGCTCCGTGCGCTTGACACATCCATAAATTAATTACTAGCAAATTGGACGCCACCGTATGCTAACGCTCTGTATGTCTTTTAGTATTAATTGGTCTTCACTGAAGGTGGCTGTAAGTAATAGTCCATGCATTTAGAATGGTTCTGTATTTATGGACAAGTCAAATTTGTTGGTATTACTTATAAAAGTAAAAATATTTACATGCAATACATTGAAAATAGTTTTTTAATGAATTTGAGGTCTTAGCTTTACAATAGACCTACACTGCGTTTTGTAAACAGTATTTAGTTATTATAACTTAAATGGATTTGTAATCACAGATCGCTTTACTCGATGCCCGTTAAGACTCTTCCATTCAATTTGAAGTTCTTGGTAATGATTGTAGTATGTTTTAGTAGTTCATATTCCTTTTTAGGGGCGCTCGCAAAATTGCGAAAAGCGACTGTTCGCTTCGTCGTGTTTCGCTGGAATAACACGGCTCCCACTGGACGGATTTTCATAAAAATTGATATTAGAGAATTTTTATGTAGTCCATTTGGAGAATTGAAGCTTCATTAAAATGTGACAAGAATGACGAAGGGTACTTTACATGAAGATCTGTCGACATTTATGATATCTCGTTCAGTTCTTCTTAGAATGAGGAATGTTTCAGACTAAATTGTAGAGAATATCAAACCACGCGTTTTATGATCACCGCTTTTTTGTATCGTGCCATGGAAGAGATCATGTGGAAAAATATTGTAGAGCCGGCCAAGCTACAGATGGCAATATGGCGCTTTCGCATTACATGCTGGATACTTAAGGCTACAAACACACACACTGAATGTGTAATACGTATTGCTTTTCCACTGCAACAATGGTGGGGCGAACGCGCCTCAATGATACGTTGTACATACATTGCCTGTCTTGATTATCTTCGGTTGGTTTTGGCTCCTACAACATGTACAGCATTGTAAGGCTGACATCTCAGCGCCGTAAAAAAATAAATATTTTCAGTGCGTTGCATCTTAACTTCAAGTGTTTTAAATCCCTGATGATGGCTTGTTGTAAAGGCCGAAACATGCGAGACTATAATTCAGTAATGTTTACAAACATAGCTTTGTCTGTGTGCTATACTGCCCATTATGTTTGTCGGTGCAGTTAACTTCTTCGCCCTTTATTCTAACCACCACTTGATCAGATAAGTGTCAGCTGAGGACTCTCGGTATAATCGTCCATTGCAAGCTTCAATGACGGTGAAAGAACATTGGTTTATTGGTGATTGGCTGATAGGTCCGTTGATTGATTGATTTCTTTTCGTTGGTTGGGGTTGGGAGGTTCGTTGGTTGGCAGGACGGAAACAAAGTGCTCAGAAAACTTGTCCATTGATGCTTTGTCCAACTGAAATCCCGCATGTGCCGCTGTGTGCTTGAAACAGAGCCCTGTCGTTAGTTCTGTTTCTGTCCAAAGGCTGTTGTACTGTACCATTTAAGTCATGTCTTATTTTACTATTTTATGTTTTGTTGGCCGCGCATCCTTCTATAGTCTTGTAAATAAAGCCAACTTTGTGCACAGTTTTTCTTAGTATGTTTATTTCTCTTAGTATGTTTAGAAGTAAACATACGAAGAAAAATTGTGCACCAAATTGGCTTTATTTACAAGATTAATTTACTATATTTGCTGTCGCTTTTCCAGTCTTCGCCAATTTGCACATATATTCTCCTTTAAGCCGTGTATGCGAGTGTCCTGTCGATCACGTCGCAACATTTTCATGTTGACGGTCTTTTCATTTGTCTAAAATACAAGAGCGCGTAGCTACGAGTATCATGTAGCCGTGACCTATCGGCTGGGGAGATGTTTTGTCTGTAAGGTGAGAGAATTCAGCGTTTGACAGGTGTGACACATAGGAAGTTCAAGGTGCGTTTGCGTGAGTAGTTTATAACGCTATGGTGCTTGAGGCCTTCTTCAGAAGCTAACAGTCACCCAGCTCTTCAAAAGTCTGTCTTCCCTGTGTGAAACACGATGGTTCATTACCATTTCAACATGCTGTCACCACCGAGCCCTACCCTGAACCAGATGCTTCCAATCCAAATCATAGTTCTTAAATATTTGTTTTATTCTAGTCTGTGTATGTAAGTTCTGAATATCTGAAGTTATTATTGTAACCTGAAGACGGGGACCGATCCTGTTCCCGAAATGCTGTCCTTTATTTACAATTTTTATTACTGTTATTAATTCTAAAACTCCATTTTGTGGGCACCGTGGTGGCACAGTGGGCTGGGCTACAAATCGTAAGGTCGCTGGTTCGATCCCAGCTGGTGTCATTGGAAATTTTCATTGACATAAAATCCTTCCGATCGCACTTTGGCCCTGGGTTGCTCTAACAGAAATGAGTACCAGAAGCATTTCCTGGGGGAAAGGCGGCCGGCGCGTAAGGCTGACAACCTTACCACCATCCTGTGCTGTTGTCATGAAATCTGGGAACCTTAACTTCCTGGAACCCTCTCGGCCACTCCAGACCTGTAACGGAACTGCTTTACCTTTATACCATTTTGTGGGCGAAGTACATGTGGCAGATAATCTGAAACTGATCAGACTTTCTCTGAACATTGCTCGCTGTATGCAGGTTCGCATATTTCATCTATGAAACTTCCGAAACAGTTTCTGTTAAATTCTGTGTTGAAGTGTTCACTGAAAGAGGTGAGACATGGGTGCAGATCTTTGGTCCGGAAACCTCAAGGAAACGGGTCCCTTCGGAAGATTGAACGTTCGTGGTAAGTAAATGTAAAGTTGGCCAGCTGTTGAATGAAGCACCTCTCTTGTACGGCGTGTCCCTGTACTTCACAAAAGGTGAAGGCGGATGTTTAAGTGGAGCCATAGCGTCACATGTTTCCTAATTAGGATTGAGGCGAGTGGTCAGCGTCACGCTTCGGCCGCTTTACTCCCGCTACCAAATGGATACGGTGCAGTATTGGCCTCACAGCTGTTGTGACGAAACGTTGCGGGAAGTACTTTTATTCAGACGTATTACAAAGCTCTAATTGATTTCTATCAGCAAACTAATTTTATTATATTATGTAGATATGTGGCAACATGTTGCAACCACTGCTTGGTCATTCTCAAGCCTTTTAAACGCACAAAGACCAGAATTACAATTCCAACGTCAGTTGTAGGGTCAGATTGATGTCTCAGTGTTTGGTGGTACAAAACGCATGTCAGGAAAAATTTTAAAAGCAAATAAAATTTGTGCAGCACTTAGTATTAAAATTTGTCAGCGTTGTTGCTTGTTGTCTTTATCAAATTCGTCTTGTATGAAGACAACAAACAGCAACACTGATTGTTTTGCTTTTAACAATTTTACGGGCATGCATTTTGTAACACCAAACACTGAGACCTCAATATGACCCCATAGCTGACGCTGCAATTGTAATTCTGGTTTTTGTAAGTTCAAAGGACCTGAGGATGATCACGTAGTCGTTGAAACATGTGGCCGCATGTATGTAATATGGTACAGGGTTATTCAAAATGATTGTCGGTGTTTTAACAACTCGTTCTCCAGATGCAACCCCATGTGATTTCTTTCAGTGGGGTTACGTTAAGGATCAGGTTTATGTTCCTCCTCTTCCCGCAAGTATCCCGAAACTGAAGGTACGAATCATAACCGCCATTGAAACCATCACAGCTGGCATAGAACGAACTCGATTATCGTGTTGATGTTTGTAGAATCACAAAGGGTGCACATATAGAGCGCCTGCAAGGTATGTAACAAAAACTTGGAGTGTTGTTGTATTAGATAAAAAAAAATACATATACTCCTATCTCAAGTGTTTTGTGTATGACAAGTTGTTAAAACCCCGACAATCATTTTGAATAACCCTGTATAGTTAGTTGTGTTGATGGTGCTTTGCAATTTGTGCAACACAACGGTGTGTCCAAGATAACAACTTAAAACGTATCTTAAATAAGTGAAATTCGAGGACGTGGAATGAACTTTGGCCAAGGCGGTGGACCAGTGGCGGTAAGTTGTGAACACGATTGTGCCCTTGTGGGTGCTGTACACGGCGAAATGTTTCTTAACCTGCTGAACGACTGTTGGCTTCTCAAGGAGAACTTTACTCCACGGAACTAGACATGGAAATTCAGTTGATCGGGAGACTGGCACACTTTACCCAAACACTATGTTCAGGCGGTATGAGACCTGCCTGTTTCAGCAGCCATTTGCACTGCAACTCACCGTGCAAATTTTAATACACGGTATCTCGTCTGGCCCCAGCTGCCAGGCAGTTAGGACAATTTCACCTGCCACCTCTGTCATGTATGTCAGCCGTTTCTGGGGACTAATAGGGGATGGCGAATTAGAGCTAAATGGGATAATGATTGCGTAGGTAGAATAAGTGAAGTGCTTGTGCACGTACTGCGTTTATCAAAAGTTGACTTTGATGGCGGTACACGAAATGGGCACATAGCGTTTCAGCATTTTTGGAGGTAATGTCCTTGGGGTCTAGTCATATGGTGGTGCCACCCAGTGTGACAGGCCTGGCAGCAAGTCTGAAGATGATACCGCAAATAGCCCCAAGTAAAGTGGTGGTCGATACAGCCAGATGGTTGCTGTGACGTCACATCGGTAGGCTGCAGCTGCCGCCAATGAAATGTGCAAGCTGCTCTATTGTGGTCACAGTGATTCCTGACGGCTAACACTGCATACTCACCTCTTTAGTTTTATCCTGTGCTCTTTAAGCGCGTTCGCATAGTCGCGAAAAGCGCCCGTTGCCTTCGACGTGTCCAGTCTGTCGCATTTATCAGCGCGGCCCCGACTTAGACGGATTTCCGTGAGCTTGTTATTGAGGGCCGTTTTTATGATACTCTGTTGAGAAAGTCCAGATTTGGTTAAAAAGGACAATGTGGGGCACCTCAAATGAAGTAATTCTGTTGTTTTCGGTGCCATTAAATCGCCATACACGCGTTCTCTTCTTCTGGAGTGGTTGGTCCGTCCACCTGTCGGTCTGTCTTCCGTCTCCCCGCATGAATCAGCGCGTCTCCCAGTGGACGGATTTACGCGAAATTTGATATTTTAGACTTTTACGAAAACCTGTTGAATTCCAGATTTGGTTAAAATCGGACAGAAATATCGGGAACGTTAGATGAAGACTTTTAAGTGCATTTTATTATTGTAGACTACATTAAATCGCCGTAAAGGCCCTCGTTTTGAGTGAAGTGGTATCAGGCCTTTAGGATAGCCGAGGAGGTATAAACTTTATGCGAACGCGACGCATTGTTACGTCACACGTACATTGCCAATCTTTTTTTTTT
>Ga0123355_10020929_pt1 | contig 10459 bp, 6 predicted proteins | sample TergutEmb28metaG_3_FD_89872 | JGI IMG/M metagenome (GOLD analysis project Ga0123355, IMG submission 89872) | Embiratermes neotenicus P1 segment gut microbial communities from Petit-Saut dam, French Guiana - Emb289 P1 | ecosystem: Host-associated > Arthropoda: Insects > Digestive system > Gut ... | reverse complement strand
TATGGTTCCTCATTCATGAGGTTTTCTAGATCACACACAACGACGCACCACAGTCGGTAGGAATCCTCTGGACGAGTGATCAGTTCGTCGCAGAGACCTCTACCTGACAACACAAAACATTCACAACAGACAATCATCCATGCCCCCGGTGGGATTCGAACCCACAATCCCAGCAGGGACCGGCTAAATTACAAGTTTGAAACTAAAAATATTAATTAATTATACATTACAACAGAAAATCGATTTATTTTTCTTTTCATTTAAAATATCAATTTTGCCACAGCCCTCGCCCCGTCCTACCCCACAGCTACACCTCTGCTTATGACGTCACTTTCCTGTGTCTACATATTTTATGCCACTACATTCATATATTTGAAAACTAAATGTAAGACACTTCCTTCGGCAACACAGACACACAGCGACTTCCACTGTCATGTCCCCAGACAATGCCAGTTCCATGAAACATGAACAGAAATGAGGAAAACATCGTTCCTGCGAAGTGGAAAAAGGGCATATTGTGCAAGATAAACACGCCATGTCGCTGACAACGGAAGGAGCCAGTTCAGCGCAACAGGGGCCTTCAAGAACACCGGCACAGTAAACTGCTAATCGTTTTGGAAAACAATAATAAATATATGTGTTTTTAGCCAAAACACAATATTTTATTATTTAAATTACTGGCACACAAGTTTCGGCCATTAGACCATCATTAGGCCATTATTACAATTTAAAACAGGTTTTATGTAGTGCACATTAATTTCATGTCGAATGGGATCGCATAAGTTATATTGCTGAGTTACATTGCCTTGATATAATAAGAGTTTTGTGTAGATCTGAAATAAAATTGAATGTCAAGTTGATACATAATAATATAACACTTAGTTTGGACTGTGTTAAAATTTAAAAGTATATGTATACTTTTAAATTTTAACACAGTCCAAACTATATATATATATATATATATATATATATATATATATATTCACAAATTATGACCTATGCTGCTAGGCACAGAGTTCGTATTTTAATTCCTAGGGTATACACCCAATACTGAGTGCTGCTATTAGATGGTAGTATTAACTATTCCGTGCCTCCTTATGACGACAGATACATGCTGTATCTTCAGTATAGACTGCAGTTTTTATAATAAGGTAGCAACCACGAGTTTTTCCGTTGTATTGTGATGGATCGGCTTTTGCGTGTGTGCGTCTGGCGTAGCACCACTCTCTTGATAAAGGTTAATTCAAAATACTTCCTGTCTTAAACTGCGGATTCAGTAATGAAAGGAATCGGCTTGTCACTACTGCCCGGGTGAGGAGCGGGTGGTCCCCAGGGCAGTCTCCGTGGAATCCGATGTGCACAGAATAACAGCGGGGAATGATTTTCTCCGAGCACTTCTGTTTACCCTACCGGTTACCATTCTACAATTATCCCATATTCATATGTGGCAAAGGGTGGCTGGCAGCCGCAGCTGTAAGGAAAATTTGAGGCTGTCGGTTTGAATGTCTTGGCATGATATTCATTTTATTTTTTTCCGTTTTGATTTTTACATTCTTACTGCGCTGCTGACGATTTAATTCCTCTAAAATATGAAGCCGTGTAGGTTCGTAATCAATTGCCCACGTTCGCAGAAGGCTGCTGCCTGAGTTCTTAGAGTTGTCCACAACGACGAACATACCATTGTTCAAGGCGTAGAGAAGAAAACCAACCAGATGCTACTGAATGGTTTATTGCATTTATAATCTGCTCAACATGTTTCGGGTACTTATACGCCCATCACCAGGAGGGAAGTTGTGCGACTTCCCTCTTCCCGGACGCATTGCCTGCTGCTCTGCCCCTAACATCCGACCACCAGCAACCAAGGCATCACACACCATAAGCGGCAATAACACAAGTATAGTGTCGAGCTCCTGATGATAGGCATATAAGTGTCCGAAACATGTTGAGTAGATTATAGGTGCAATAAAGCATTCAATAGCATCCTGTTTGGTTTTCTTCTCTATGCTTATAAAAATGTGCACGAACAAACATACATCAAATACACCGTTGTTCGTTCTCAAACGTCTGAACTCCGTCCTCAGGGTAGTCTACTATCCTGACGAGACAGTAGCAAAATGCACTGAAAGGTTGCTAAGTAATCACAAACAGTCCATGGAGTTATGACACACGTAATTTATTCTTCCCTTCATTTTCCTTGAAGGTTAATTGATATGGGGTTTTTAAATGTTTACGACAACCGCTCACATATTTAATTAATTCTCCACCCAAAACTTCGAACATATTTTATTATTATCCACGCGTGCTACGTACGCTGTCCATCATCTTCAAAAATTAGGTAAGAACTAAAATTACTATTTTTCTAATACTGCATTTAGACACGTACCTCTATGTATTCTTTTCGCCCCTACATGTGTCCAATCTTCCAGAATTACCTTCAGGTGTCTGCGATGAAATTATTGCATTACAGCAGCCTACCGGGTATGAGCAGTTTTGTACCAGTAAAATTGCTTCTTAAGGGATTGCTCGTAAATTTGTATAGTGTTATGCCAGATAACACTTCCTTACTGAAAGCTGTTGGCTGCAAGGTGTACAGATCTTCGAAACAAAGATACCACACACTTGCAACCTTCATGCGCCTTCTGTGTGTGGCCGCAGACACAGTCCTTTCAACCAAGCGTCGCCTTATCGAATATCGAAATTCGTTAATGAAGATTAAATACTTCAGCTGAATTTTTAAGGTGGAGCTTCCTAACGGCAGAAAGCTCAAAAGCAGGTAAGGCGAGTGTTCTGTGTAGTTTTGTGCTGAGAAGTGCAACAGTAGTTTTCTGTTACTGCAGCAAAAACAGTGCTTCGCCTGCAACATTTGAGCTTCTCACTGCCAAATTGCGTGCTACGACGTTACACCGTGTCGCCTGGTAAACAGTAAAAGGTAATCCAGAAGACAGTAATAACTCCTACTTCAGAATCAAGCAGTCCACGAACATTTACCGCTTGACACTGAAGATAAAGACACTGCGCACCTCGAAACGTCGGTTAGTCTTTACTAGTCGACAGGAGGGCATAACATCCCAGAAGACGTGAATCCAGAATAATGTTACCTGTTAGTTGATGCAAGGTTGAATTTATCCAGTGTCTGGCCGTTTAAATCACGAACTTTCGATGTGCGCTTTTCCAACCAGTACAGGTAAAACGCGGCACAACTAAACCGGAAGCTACCCAACAAAGTGGAGTTTTAAATTGGATACACTCTTTCTGAGGGTAAGTAAACCTTCTTTCAGAATCGCTGCCTAATCAGGCCTGCTAGTCACCAGGCAGTGCGTGTTTTCTTGCCGCAGCGGGTTCTTTCCCTAAGTCCACTGCTGTTACCCATTGTCATCAGTTCATGACGGTATAAATACGATAGTAAATCGGCACGAAACCTTTAAAGCAGGTCTGTCCTCTTATAAGGTATCCACTGGATTTGTTTCCCCACAAGAGAATTTAAGAGGCACTGCGCTACAAGCCGGAAGGTCGCAGGATCGATTCCTGATGTAATTGGAATTTTTCATTGACATAATCTTTCCGGCCGCAGTATCACCTTGGGGCCGAATCAGCCTCTAACAGGAATGATTACCAGGGATATTTCGTGGGGGGGGGGGAAGGCGGCAGGTACGTAGGGCTGACAACCTTACCACATTCGTATGCCTACTGTCTTGAAAATCTGGGAGCCTCAAACTCCAAGAACCCTCAGGGCCTGTCCAGACCTGTTTAGGGGTTGCTTTGCCTTACGTCATGTTAAATCGCCTGGTTTAAGTATTGCGGGAATGCTGCCTGTAGACAGGTCCTGTAGTTTAAACATACGACTGTTCATTGACCCTAACAACAGGAAGTCGAAAATGGAAAATCTTTATAGTTCAGGTTGTGCCCAGTGATGTTGACGGTTGTGGCAGGAACGAAGGTGCTCGTGCACTGAACACAAACGAGGTTCCTCTCAGACTGCAGGAGACGAGCATTACATGGCCTGCATCGCGTTAGTCAACAAGGTCTGCGTCTGACTGATCGTGCAGCATAATCCATTGCATTGAGTGGTGTTGAACGCTTTTGGAACAGTGGAGCAGAGTTAAGCGCCGGTATAACAGGAAGTTTTGTAACTATTTCACATTTCGCATAGAATAAACGGTGCTGCGGGATGTAACGCCGTCTAGGATGGTGCAAATTTACCGACGTTGCGGAAGTACGTGCTGCCGCAACGCCGTACATTTCTTTGCTTGTAAAGTTGTTGCAAGCTTCAACCGCTACACCCCAGAACACAGTCTTAACCTAGGCGGGTAGAGATACTCCCCGACTTTCACAGTAGTTAACATTTCGGAAGGTTCAAAGCAAGTTGCATTTTGCACAGGTCGAACCTGAGTGTACATTGGACAGCTGTATGTTCATGTAAAGACATTCCAGTTCAAGTACAAACTCCAGCACATTGGAACCTGATCAGCAGCAGCATGGCTGCCCCGTCGCCTGTGTTGTCGTACAGCAGTGTTCTTCCGCCACCTTCATTTCATCGCAATTTCATTATCGCAAGGAAAATTTCGGATCGCGTTTCAAAAATTGTATTCCTATTTTTTCCTTTAAAAATGCGCGCCTGGAATTTCGTAAGTCGAAGTTGCATAAAACTAACAGTGTCTGTATACCCAGCATGTAATACATCGTAAATAACAATAGTCTGAAATACACGCTGTAACGAGTTTATTAGCATAATTAATATTGATCAGTCACTATCTTTAAATTATCTTGTAAGAGGTGAAGGTCAAGCAACCCCTGTACAGGTTCAGAGGGTTCCAGGAGGTTGAGTCTCCCAGATTTCATGACAGCACATGATGGTGGTAAGGTTGTCAGCCTTATGCACCGGCCGTCTTTACCCCCCAGGAAATATTCATGGTACTCCTTTCTGTTACAGGCTGAGTTGACCCCAGGCCACAGTGCGGCCGGAAGAATTATGTCAATGAAAAATGACAATGACACCAACGGGAATCGAACCGCGACCTCCCGACTTGTAGAGCAGTGCCTCAACCAACTGCCCTACTAACTGCGCACTTAAATGACGTAATTGAACTACAATTTTTATATATCTTGCTTTCATCCGACTATGTTTTACTGTTAAAGCGTGAGGAATGTCTTTTCACAAAGTGCAGGCATTCAATACGTTAACCAAATGTACTAGTTAAAGTAACTAAACTTTTCATAGCAGTCCACATAACAACCAGTAATTGCTATCAAGGTGTTCTACACATTACCACAGCAGCACATTGCTCCTCATTGATACTTGAGCAGGTTTAGTTTTCTAATATAAAGACGCGAAGTCGGGACCACAAATCCTGAAAACGTCAAATTGACGTCACTAACATTTATGCCACTTATGTGTGCATTGTTTAAGATTGCTGTCTTTTTAAGGTATGTGTACCTAGTTGTAAAGTACACGTGTGAGCCGGTACTTACTCGTACCCTGTTGTAAAATATATGTGTGAGCCGGTACGAACCCGTACCCTGTTGTAAAGTATGCGTGTGAGCCGGCAATTACCCGTACCATGTTGTAAAATATAAGTGGTGAGACGGAAATTACCCGTACCCTGTTGTAAAATATATGTGTGAGCCGGTACTTATTTGTAACCTGTTGTAAAATATATGTGTGAGCCGGCAATATCCCGTACCATGTTGTAAAGTATACGTGTGAGCCGGCAATTACCCGTACCATGTTGTAAAATATAAGTGTGAGACGGAAATTACCCGTACCCTGTTGTAAAATATATGTGTGAGCCGGTACTTATTTGTACCCTGTTGTAAAATATATGTGTGAGCCGGCAATATCCCGTACCATGTTGTAAAATATATGTGTGAGCCAGTACTTACTCGTACCCTGTTGTAAAACATACGTGTGAGCCGGTACTTACCCGTATCCTGTTGTAAAATATATGTGTGAGTCGGTACTTACCCGTACCCTCTTGCAAATTATATGTGTAAGCCCGTACTTACATGTACCATGTTGTAAAGTGTATTTGTGAGCCGGAAATTGCCCGTACCCTGTTGTAAAATAAATGTGTGAGCCAGTAATTACCCGTACCCTGTTGTAAAGTATACTATGAACCGGTAATTACACTACCCTGTTGTAAAATATATGTGTGTGAGCCGGTACTTAACCGTACCCTGTTGTAAAGTATGCGTGTGAGCCGCTACTTACCCGTACCCTGTTGTAAAGTATGCGTGTGAGCCGGTATTTACCCCTACCCTATTGCAAAGTATACGTGTGTGTTGGTACTAACCCGTACCCTGTTGTAAATTATATGTGTGAGCCGGTACTTAATCGTAGCCTGTTGTGAAATATACGTGTGAGCCGGTACTTACTCGTACCCTATTGTAAAGTATACTGCGAGCCGGTACCTATTCGTACCCCGTTGTAAAATTACGTGTTAGCCGGCACTTACTTGTCCCCCTGTTGTAAAGTATACGTGTGAGCCGGTACTTACCCGTACCCTGTTGTAAACTGTACAAATCAGCCGGTACTTGCGTTGTCGTTGTTTTTAATATTTTCAACGTAAAGCGACCTTCGATTTCAGAAATAAACTCACATTTCATTTTCCAGTAGCAATTTAACTTTTATCTAAAACTTCTGTAAGTGTGCAATAAAAACACGACCGGGAATTTTAATTAAAGGGAACTTAATCTATTGCAATTAGAAGAAACATTGTAAAACAGAAAATTTCCAGAATGCTGTAGGCCATTTCCGTGTGTTGATTCCAAAGTACAAAACAATACTTGTGAAGCTTCCCTCGCAGAACCTCATTGACTGTTCAATCTCCAGTACACGACAAGGAACAGCGGGTCGGTTACCAACTTTACTTTTTTTAAAATTATCTCCCTGAACGTCGCAATCTGTCCGAAGGCATTCCGCAATCGTTTTGATAGTCACTATTAAATGGGATGCAGGAGATACATCCAGTGATACATCTCCAATTGAATCGCAGTCACAAATGATTGGGTACGGCGAGGTTTGTAGATCACACACGACGACGCAGTACAGTCGGTAGGGCTCCTTCTGGACGAGTGATCAGCTCATCTCAGATACCTCTACCTGACAACACACAACACTCACAACAGACAAACGTCCATGGCCCCGGTGGAATTCGAACCCATAACCCCAGCACGCGAGTTGCGCAGTCTTGCGCCTTAGACCGCGCGGCCACCGGGATCGGCGCCTTTACTGACACACGAACCTTAAACGCTGGAATGAAAAGAAAATCAATTACTGTTACTCTACTGTGGTTTGGAAACAAATAAGCTATGTCGCACACACCTTGTGGGACTTCATTGGTTTCTACTTTCCTTTTACAGTAAATTTAATTTTTGAAACAAAAAATGGCCAGATTACAACTGCTTACCTCATATTTATTAAACTGCCTTGTACGTGGGTCATCAAATTAATTAAAGCATGGTATGTACCCGCGTTTAATTAAGGTAATGGCTTCCGTTTCCCTGAGTCACAATGTTTCAACGGAACTTCCACACTATGTAACAATAACTCCGCCCCAAATGAACCCCAATCACGACACTCCCTTGTGGCTAAAAGGCTGAATGAAACAAAGCCTCCTGAAGCAAGACTACAGCCGTCTGTAATTCACCGCACACAGCGTGTGGATGCTTGCCCAAATCAAAATCTGCATAACATATTAAAATAACATGGCAAAGACTTGCAACTGGAAACCGTGCATACTGCAACAGAAACTCCATTCCATCACCTGTTTTCACGTTTCACTGCCTCTTGCCTGACTGCTAGGCCACTACTTCAGTAGTAATACCCCTTGGAAGTGCATAAAGCATGTCAGTAGCTGTTTCGGCTATCGAGTACTGCGTGGTGCTGTGCCAAAGAATGCCAAAATTGCTTTTCTGGCTAATTTCCTTTTCTCAAGGAAAAAATACGTTTGTGATATTACCATGCTGATTGTGTGGTCACGTGCAGTTCAACCGACCGATTTTCACAAAACGTGCCTTGCATATCTCCGTATTGTGCCCACCAGCACCATCGGAACCTCGAATCTGTAAATGTTTACACCTTTTAATAATATCGTATCACAGAAACAACAATTGGCCTCTTCACACACACACCACAAGGCTTCGAAAGGTCTGCAACTTTACTTGGATAGGCCCCATTTTGTTGAAATGCAAGAATATGGCGACTGGGTATATTCTATAACCTATTTATTTGCCTCATTTATGGCGAAAACTAATGAGTTGCTGGAGTTGCAGGTGAAGTTTATTTTGAAGAAGCGTCTTTAGCATTTCCACGAACTGAGTACGAATTACTGTTTGTAAGTCAAACATCACAAACTTGGCGACGGTGCGAATCTTTGGGGTTAAGTACGATGAATTACAAGCTTACGAAATCCGTGCTGATTTTAAGAATTCCTTCGCAAATGGTGCAAAATGAAGGACAAAAATTCATTTCCATCCTGTTTATTAACCCTCACGCTGTACGGTATGCGGCAAGTATGAATATCAGCACGAATATATGAATACACAAATATACAGCTGCGACACAGCTACACAAACAAGAAAAGATAAAGTTAATCGGAATAATATCTCAGCTCCCTACTAAAATATTTACAAGTTCAAATAAAGTACCAACACAAAAAATGAGTTCGTGTTTTTTGAGCATTCAGCTAACGGAGGGAAATTACTTAATTAAAGAAGTCTGTGACATGTACTGGGCGTGTTCTGAAGAGACGCTGGACTTGCGCCTGCAAATCGTCAGACGTGTGATAAACATGTCAATAGCGCCGTAATTCTTTACTTACCATTTTGTATATTCTATAATTTTAATATTTTTAAATATCTCAATACTTAGCGTTGGGTATAGCGAATCGCTACGGGCTGGGCGGCCCGAGGATCGAATCCCCCTTGGGGGGGGGGGGGGGGGGGGGGTTTTCCCCCCTCGTCCAGCCGGGCCCGGGGGCCCACCCACCCCCCTTTACCATGGGCACCGGGTCTCTTTCACGGGAGTAAATCGGTCAGAGAGTGGGGTTGACCACCCTCCCCATCTATCACCGTGGTTAAAGAAAGAGTAGAGCTATACCTCTACTTCCCTTCTGGGCCTTCGTGGCCTGTTCTAGGGTGAAAAAGAATATTTGGCGTTGTGTTTCCACTGTTGATATATTGGTGCTTGTTTTTTTTTTGTTTGAGACTCCCTGAGGAAGGTTCCTCGGTGTCGAAACATTTAGAACTTTTTACAACTTACGTTCAGTTTTTCCTCCTATTGTGTGCATTTGTTGGTGAATGTGATTGACTGTAAGAATCGTTCACGGCACCAGCAATATCAAATTTGCTTAAACAAAACTTCACTCAGTCCAGGGGCCGCGACAGCCCAGCCGGTTTTGTGACTGCGCTACGGACTGAGCCACCGAGGTACCGGGATTTGTTTCCCGGTAGGAACAAGAGCTTCTTCTGTGCTACGACGTTTCCAGCGACCGCTGGGAACCACTCAACCCGCTACACAGTAGGTACCGGGATCTCTTTACCGGGCATAACGTGCTTGGGTCATTAAGCTCTGCATATATTACGAATGATTGGAACTCTAGCTCCATGCCCCCATACACCTTCATATCATGCAAGGTAAAGCTATACATTTACAGCCCAGTTAAATAAGCAAGGAAAATGTGCAAAGCATAACAATTTTGGCGGGATTCCTAATTCCCTTTTGATTACGTCAAAAAAAACAAGACTTCCGCAAAGTGTTTCTCGGCTTTTGCCTTATTCTTTTTTAAGTGGATTTACGGCGGAAAAGCGCGAAAAAACGATCTTGTAGGTACCGTGTGTTGTTATTGTCCGTCGTCAACAAGAATTTTAACGTTTTAACAAATATTAATAAAACTAAAAATATCAGGTTTTATGAACATCATTAAAGTGTTTACAAGTTTTAATGAGGGAACAGACAGACGGACTGAAAGAATAAAAAGTGTTTGTAATGTTTTGAAGCAAGCGAGCCTCGAGGTCATACCGGTGACTTCGACACTTCCTTGAAATGCCCACCGGTGCGGATTTAAACACGAAAGATTCCTCTTTATTTTAAAACCGCAATGTACGCACAATTTAAAAATTTGTTGTGAGGGATGGAATGCTTTATTGCGAAGAAGGTATGTACAGCATGTTGGAGGACAAGTCACAGAATCGTTCTCGTAACGAATTTGAATAAATATTTATACAGCGGCAAAAGTGAAATAAAAGTGAATGTAAATAACAGCAGTGAAGAACCATAGAAAACACAGCGACTGTCGGTGTGCTAATTACAGCAGAATGTGCTTAGGTCGTTTATGTTTATATTTTTTGTACGCTCAGTCCAACAAAAACCCATCGGCCTGAAATTTTCTAAGTCCCGAACTGGAAGTCACGTGACGTACAGTTGCCATCATAATTTGAGTCGTTTTACTTTCCCCATGTT
>Ga0123355_10020928_pt1 | contig 10460 bp, 2 predicted proteins | sample TergutEmb28metaG_3_FD_89872 | JGI IMG/M metagenome (GOLD analysis project Ga0123355, IMG submission 89872) | Embiratermes neotenicus P1 segment gut microbial communities from Petit-Saut dam, French Guiana - Emb289 P1 | ecosystem: Host-associated > Arthropoda: Insects > Digestive system > Gut ... | reverse complement strand
GAGTGGGAAAAATAATATCTAAAAGTTTGAAATTCTAAAAAAAAAAAGGAAACTAAAAAAAAGAAGGTGGAAAAAGGTGTAGGTGGGTAAGGGGGGGGGGGGGGGCATATGCTAATATCGGGAGAGACAGCTTTCCGTGATATGTTACAGCCATATGGTGGATTCTGGCTTCACTTTGAGTTTGTCTAGAAAGGAATAGAGAGTGTTAAGTGAGTGCGTGGAAGTTGAAATTCTGAAGTTCCTAGAATGAGAAGGAAGATGGAAACATCTGGAAATGTTGAAGAGAGAAGGTGGGAGTATTATCTGAGATGAGGTTGCTCTAGATGTACAAGTTGGTCGAGTTCAAAACTGTCACTTTCATTGATTGTTAACGTAAGTAAATTCGTGTTAATCGATAACAGTTGGAAGTCCAGCTTCGTTTGCTGTCCACAAATTACACTCAAGGTTCTCCAGACTTCATGACCATTCTTTAAATAGTCTAAATTTGTGTCTTGGTCTGTTCGGTCTGCAAGTAAGTGACAGATACTGTAATTTGTCGCTTTCGAAGTGACTGTAGTACTGTTCTACAATGTTCAGTTACGTTTACTGAATAAATGTTCAGGTTTCTCCAAATATTTTTTTTTATTTTAGTTTCAGGAGCCTGACAAATTCCTGTGACTTTCCAGAATGACTATTTCCACTGTCTAAAGTTTATTAGTGTTGTTGTTGTTAACGCAATTTCATTGTCGTTTGTCTCGTAAAGTGAATTAAATTACATCTTGTTTATCCGTATAGGCTAAAATCTATAAAATGACTTCTACTGTTAATATTATATTAATCCTATTGAAGTTTTTTATTACCAACTAATGCACAAGAGAAGTGCTTTAAAATGAGTACTAAAAATTACATTAAAACAGCTCCAACATGTTTCGGTGTGATCACCATCATCAGGGAGCGTACTGTAGGAGCTTGCTAGAATTACAGTATTAAAACCATTGATTAAAATACATCAATGTGGTTAATCTGGTGGTGTGGCTGCATATGTTATCAGGTCTGCATTACAGACTTGATAACATATGCAGCCACATCACCAGATTAACCACACTGATGTATTTTAATCAATGGTTTTCATACTGTAATTCTAGCAAGCTCCTACAGTACGCTCCCTGATGATGGTGATCACACCGAAACATGTTGGAGCTGTTTTAATGTACATTTTAGTACTCATTTTAACATTTTAAAGCAATTCTCTTGCGCTCTAGTTGGCAATAAAAAAACTTTTATAATGACAAGAAGTACGGTACGAATATGAAAATTTATATTAATCTGTCAATTTTATTTTGTACTCTTAACACGGATGTCATTGCAGTAACTTCAATAAGTTTTCGTTTAATGAGAAACTTTGTTAAAGAAAATAGACATTTCAGTTATAAAATAAGGCGTGCCTCAGTTTAGAAAGTGTGTAGACATTTCTTTTTTTGTATTCAACTTGAACATTAACCGATTCCAACATTTATTAAACGAACCTAAACGATGAAATATTATTATTTTGGGTTCAGTCAGAGTTCTGTCGACAGTGGCAGCTAGAAGACTCTCTGTGATTTACCTGCATTATTTGTCTATCCCTGTTAAATTTAATGAGCACATTTGTATCTTACCTAACGCCTCCAGAAATAACGTGTTACAAAGAGATTTGAGACAGGTCACTATATTCGTTATTTTATTACAGTGAGTCAAAAAATAGCTTGTATTCATTTAGCGTTTGATCTTATTATCTCAGCTTTGTCTCGTAATATTTTAAGGCTTTTTGTTGTTGTTGTTGATAAGTTACGATAGAGGATTAATTCTGAACTTATTAAAGGATGCTGCTTGTGACCTTCTACAGTCTGGGTCGCTCAACCTCCAAAGCTCTGCGTTTCTTTCAGTTAGGATGGGAATGTTTAATTGACAACAAGAGGGTCATAAAGGAATTGAACTGTGTTAAATATATGGACATATTTTCCATACTCTTACGATTGACGATCAATAAGTAAGGTTCCCAGGGACATAAAAATTAAGTAAGGAGTCATCTTAATGTTAAACGCAGCTAAGCTGTTCAAAATACAAAGTTTCAACGCCCATAAAATAAATAGCGTCTGACCATCTTTGTTAAAACAACTGTGGTTGACAAAGTAAAGGAAATTTTGCTATCATAGCAGAATAATCTTATGCGGGTGTAATTTATGTGGAATGTACAGAGTCTTACAGCTCTCTGCCTTTCTGTATCTGTTGACCTCTTTTAGATGCGGTCTCATTCCAAACGTAAGTGTCCAGCTTTATTCGGTGCAACAAACACGGTGAAGTTTTTAGGAAGCGAATCTCCGTTTGCAATAAAAGTGACATATCACCAACTGTCGCAGACAGCACACGCTGCACACCACAACTGCAGCGCAGTACTTTTCCCATCTTCTTTTTGTAATATAATATCTTTCTTTATCCAGGCGACCAAGATTACCTTCCTCCGCATAGTTCTGGTACAATCTTTGTTCTTCTCGGCTGGTTCTTTCATGTAAACTCTTTACTGACTCACAGAGAACACGTGGGCTTTCTTTGGACTGGATTAAACTAAAGTTGAGCTAATATTTAAATATAGTTTTTACATGCTTTTCTTTGCCGTTTCTTTTCCAATTTTTTGCACTAATCCGGTAAATGTATAATCTGAGCACTCCTGTATAATAATCCCTCTACGCCCTGTACACTAATCCCCAAATATCCTGTATACTAACCTCTGTACATTTAGTACTTCCATCAAGTATGAGTGGTTCTGTGTGTTACAGTGCTGCTGCGAGAGTCAATAGCCGTAAAGAAAAATACCTCGTTGCACATCTTTATTAAAGGACTGCATACTGCAAGATGTTAGCGCGTGCAATTTCTGTAATTCTGACTAAATCAATAATAATAACAATAATAAAGTAAATGGATGTCACAATGTCCATGTCTGCTTCGACCGTCTGTTGCAACAATGCCATCAGTGTTCTTATATTTGGCTGTCGTGGAAGTTGCTTTATTTCTCATACCCAGAGGATTCATAAAGAAATTCTTGTGCATGATTACTTTTTTGTTTTGAAATTCAAAGTAATAACCATTGTTTAAAAAACTGTTACGTCCTGGTAGTTTTCTCTAGTACTTAGGTGTGGTCTCACCCCCTTCTAGTGCCGCAGTCATGGAAGAGTAGAGCTATACCTCTACCTACCCTCTGGGCCACACAGGGCCTGTAACGGGATCACTTTACCTTTACCTTTACCTTTACCTTTACTTAGGTGTAGCAAGCACTGCGCATGCCCACTCACACCTTAAGAATTTTTTGCTATTTGCATCAGACTGCGATACAGGAAATTTCATTTTGAACTTGGTTACTGCAGGTCGATTATATCGTAACCCCACTAGCATGCATTTCTCGAACAGTGCTGTAAAGTTCAAAGAAGTGTCTCTTTCTCTTTGATTTTCAGCTTTACAAATCTCGAACTCGAAGTTGCGTTTTGTTTATGTTCTTTGTTTCCTTCTTGTTACGTTCTTAGGTTCGTTTAGTGTTTTCTCCATACTGCTTTTCTGTCCGTGTCCTGAGGAGTTTCTTCTGTTTTAATTACTTAGTTATGGATGCAACATCTGAATTTCTATCAGTTTGGCACTCATTGCCACTATGTGCAAGAAAACCATCTTCTGTAGCTGTTGCACACCTTCCTAACTTCAAAAGCAGAGGACTGTCCTTAGGATATACAGAATTATATTTTTATGAGTAAAAAAGCTGGAAGATCGCAGGTTCGATTCTCGCTGGTGTCGTTGGAATTTTTCATTGACATATTCCTTCCGGTCGCACTATGAGAAATTGGTACCAGGAATATTTCCTGTGGGGTAAAAGGGGTCCGGTGCGTAATGCTGACAACCTTACCACTTTCATGTGCCGATTGTCTTGACATTTCTAGCCTAAATCTCCTGAAACTCTCAGGGCCTGTCTATGCCTGTACTGGGATAGCTTTGCCATTACTGTGTACTGAAGACACATAAATAAAAAGAGACGTTGATTTTTGTCTTTCAGAATATTTGTAAGAAGGGACAAAGAAACTGTATTTTAGAACTAAAATTATAGATTTTACACACATTCCTGCCGGAAGTAAAGGAATAAATGTTTGTAAAATCGAAAGAGTGACATGACAACCAAAAGATTAAACACATTGTCTTAATTTCGGACAATGGCAGACAATTTTTTCTTCGCAAGAGAACCGAGATATGGGCCAAATTAACTTGCTGTTCTGTGCGTGTGAGGGAAGTGGAAAGACTGTGCCTGAATATACTACCTCACCCATCGGCCTGGGTCTTAATACATGGATGTATACCTCACAGTTCCCACGGGTCTTTATGTTGTTACTGGTTAAGCACTCTTCTTACTCTTTGAGTTCAGTGTAAGACGATTGCTTTATTCGGGAAGTAATTCAGCGTATCCATTCATTTGCACTGAATATGTGAAGACAGTACTTTGTTTTGACTATACCTTTCACTGTGTTACTGTTCCTTTACAACAGACAGATAGATAGACGGACAGAAAGACAGAACAGAGTGGTCTAACTATAACCTTGCAGACTTGTATTAGGAAGATGTCCGTTTTGTTTCTCCGCCTGGACAACAGCTAAGCTGTCCGGAATATTACGCAGTTCTTCACGGTAAAAGTTGATATAATATTCTGATTTAATTGGGTCACGACAGTTTCCTACCAAATACCTGACTTCATATCTGTAACAGTGACAGCTCCGAAACATAAGCAGAACATATCATTCAGTCTGTCAAGCGACAAGTCCGAAGCCTCTTCCAAAGCGATTTCTCCACAGAGTGCGATAAAAAGTGTTGTCTTTAGAATTTAAGTATTTTTTCTCCGTGGCACCAAAAAACTCTTTACGTCTTCTCCATCGTCTTCTGTTCCATTCTGTCTCTCTAAACGTGTTTCGGAAGGCACTTCTTACGCAGTATGTGACCAATCCGGTTAGCTTCTGTTGCAATGCATGCAGGATGCTCCTTTCTTTGTGCATTGTGTTACTCCGAGTAATGCTTCTCATTTTTCACACAGTTGCTGAAACTGATCTTTCACATCTTTCTCCAGCACCACATTTCAAGGCTTTCAATGTATTTCTGACCTACTTTCCGAAATATTCAAGTTTCAGCACCATACAAATCTATGCACAATATTTGTATTTCATTAGCTTTTGATGAAATTTTACTTATATTTTCGAGTGAAGGCAACCTTGTTCTTCTTCCTAAATGCCGCTTTTGCCATGTTAATCCTGGATATGCTACAACATTCTTGTGAAGTTATTAGTTTCTGAGAGCGTAAAGTAAGAGGACAATGGAATAGGACATAGGAATACTCTTTAAGCGGTAATGCATAAGTTTGTTCTCACACTTTAGAAGGAGCATTACGCTTATTGGAACGTCCTATTTACTAGGAATTTAAGGTGCTTTATTAAATCAGATTTCGCTCTACCATTCTAAATTTGTCTTGGTAGTGGCCCATTTTACGTGAAGCTCAAAGGTATTGTGCGTGCGATTCGTGGAAGGTGTGTCTGGTTACCTGAGCAACCAGTTGCAGAGAAATTCTGGAGCGTGACGTCACATTGCTGTGGTCATCCATCCCTTGCAACACGATCTGTTGGCCCTTGCTGTGATGCGTTGCCGCAACCATTCTAAAGAAACTGGTGCACCCGGACGTCAGTCTCTGACAGGCCTGTAGTACGCCTCTTCTCCTGTTGTGGGGGAGTTCGAACATGTGCCAGAATAGGGAATATAAAGAAGAAACACTTTGAGGTTGAATAATACACTAAATAATAAGATAAACAAAATATGCGAAGGAACAATATGAAACAAAGGAAGAAATAATGTTGACATAACGTTCAATAAAGAAGGATGTACGGAAAGAGAAATAAGGACAAACTAAATAATGAAAAGAAGACTCGAACAAATACGAAATGTGATAAATTTATTGCTAAAAGAATTAAATTTCTTAACGGATTTAACTACACAAATTAAAGAAATTAAAATAAGGCATGATAAAGGGAAAGAAACAACACACACGAAAAGAGAATATAAAAATTTAATAGCAGAAAAGAAGATAGAACAATGAAAACACTGGTATATAGGAATACGAAGGGTGGAATAGCAAGAGGAATGATAAAATTCATGGCTTATATATAGTATAAAGTACCCGTGCAAAAGTTCTTATAATTTTACCTTGTGTGAAGTGATTTTAATTTAGAATTGTCTGCGACTGTTGCTACACCTCAGTCTTTGTTCAACTTTGCTTTAGAATACAAGGTTATGAATTCCGCGAAAATTAGTAGAAATCGGAACTGAATGTACATTACATGGTTCCAGTCTCTGCTGATGGTGTTGGTTTACTGGACTCGAAAATAGTATTACATAGATCAAGGAGTTTAGGGCTGAACATATAAATTACTTTCTTAGTACAAGTTCCATTTCCTCAAACCATATACTGTGTTGTACTGCAGTATATGTAGTACGCCTGTTTAGGCTACTGGATCTTGGTATTTCTGCAAGTATCTACACGCAGTTAAACTTAATATAATCATGTGGTGTCCAGTGCGTACTCAGGGTCTGTGGAAAGACATTTTCTATTCGAGGAAGCTGTTAAACGATATTCAAGTGTTACATAAGTATGTATTATGCATTCCTGCTATACTCAACCCAGGAAACAGAGACAAAGTTTTACTTGTTGAAGGGGGCGAGGGAGAAACAGACAGAGAGAGAGAGTGAGAGAGAGAGGCTTCAGCAACAAACTTCCAGAACACGATTGCAGCCCAAGGGTACATCCCCCACCATTAGACAGATCCCTTTAGTAACGCATCTCCCTCCCACAAAATTTCTCTTATGACGAAAACCAATTTAGACATCTATGCTGATGTATTGATAATCCATACCGTGAAAATTGTACCAAAGGGGACGGCATGACTGAGTTACTGTTGTTTCCTTATCTGTTTGCTATAACAGTGTAACAATCAATAACAGCATCCGTAACTGGGAACGGTGTAGCGTAGAATGTGTAGTCTGTCACATTGAAGGTGCTGTGCGAAGCACCGTCAACATACACAGCGATTCTGAAAGAAGTACGAGAGGGGCGAGATACGTAGCATGCATGGGAGAGAACACTGCAATTACAAAATTGATAACTGGCTTGGCATAGGCTCTTCTTTGTTGGTGTAGAGAGTCTTGGTATGGCTGTGTGCTGGAGATTCTGCAGGTTATTACGTGCCAGAAACGAACGGATTACTTCAAGTGTATGAAGAACACCAGATGTATAGACAATAGAAAGAAGGGAAAGTTGCCAGATGGAGAGTACTTTATATAAAAAGTGTTGTTCTGTGTACCGATGAGTAATGTGAATGCTGGGAAGGCAGTGTGTTTCCAGGAACAAGAGCAGAAACAAACAAGTCGCAGGAGTACATCAAGAACTAGCAACTGGCGCCCACGCACAAGAAAAACTACTAACAGAAACCTACAAGGAAAAATAATTGATGAGTGAAACAAGACGGTACGGCCTCAGGGAAAATAAACTTACTTACTTACTTACTTATTGCAGGGAGCAGAGTCCTTCTTGATAAGTTACTAGGTTCTCAGCTAGTCAAGAATTTCCCCGCATTTTATGGAACCAAACGGTTCATTACCGCGTTTAAAAGTGCCCGCCATCTGCCCCTAGCCCCAGCCAGATCAATCCAGTCCGTGTCCTTCCCATCCCACTTCCTAAAGACCCATCTTAATGTTATCCTCTCATCTACGCCTAGGTCGAATAATAAACACAGTACAAAAAACTAAGGCATGAGATATATATAATGTCTCGCATCCAAAAAGTACGGACAGTTACCGTACGACATACAATAATGATAGACCAAACAGCATCGGACAAGAAACAAAAAACTGAAGGTGTAGCGTGAAAATAAAAAGAATCATCAAAATTTAAGCTCAACACGAAAATAATGAAGAATGCACACGTCATGTTACAGAGAATACAACAGCGACCCTAACACATGACAGAAAAAAAAGGTGTTCCTAATTACAGAATTTATGTACAGGCTTATATCTAAGAAGACGCTGAATGGAGGTAACAAAGGCTAAAAAGTGCCAGATAGTATACTTAACCCTTTGGCCCTGGAGATGGATATTTGCAGTTTAGCACAACATTTATGTAAAAAGTGAATATTTTATGAACCAAGAAGGGTAACATTAGGAAATACACGACATTTTGTGGAGGAATGAACGAAGACGGTGAGAGAAAGTCTAAAAAAATAATTAAATATATTTGTTGACTGAATATATAAAAAGCGTACTCTGGGGAGTAGCGGTACGTCTGTCCTGTGTTTAGGATACATGGTGACTAAAGGTTAAAGCTGTTTTAAACGTTCAATAGAATTTAACTTTAAGTGGATTATTGCAAAATACTGCATGTATAGTTCCATCTTTTAACCATTTGACGCCTTACACAAATAGTCTGACAATCTAAAAGACATAGCAAGTATGTCATACGAGGCAGAAGTATCAAAATGCTTATGTTTATTGAATGAATCATGACTGCAAATAAAATCGCTGTACCTGTATTCACAGCATGTGGTAGTTCCAAATTTCTTCGCGAAATAACAGCGGGCTTATAGCTTTCTATTATTATGAACACGTGAGATGTCTGATGATTTGCTTCAGTGTCTGCAGACACGTGTATTGGTCACAACTGCTTCCTTTCATGACTTGTCTATTCATAATAAATCATCCTAAGTTCGACGCAGTATGACCCGAATAATTGAAACGATCTTTAAGTGTACTAATTTATAAAAAGGTAAATAGATAAATTCGTTACGTTTAACACAAAGTTTTACTTCAATTCGATCATACAGCTTTAATATTCATACTGGAGAAAAATAATAGATAAGAAATTACGTAATTAAGTGTTTATAAATGATAATAGTGAAAGTAATAAAAATACAAAATAATAATAATATAATTGAACATTTCGTAAAATTGATCAATCATATTTCTATTTTGTGTGAAACTGTTCCGACGTTTCGACACCACTCACCCAATTCTGCTTCTGAACATTCATTCCACAATATATTTTGCAGGTTCTTCGTCCTTTCTGCTTTTCGGTCCTTCTATATAATGTACAGACCAATAGTGTGACTGTCGGTTCCTCAAGCAACACATTCCTAAATGGAGTTAGCTGAAAGGTGGTTCTAGTTTGTCGTTATTACATGAATTAAGTTAACGCTGAATAAGAATGACTTTCTTTAATTAATACATCAACCATCGAATGCACTTAATAAAATACAATTTATGACAAGTATTGATCTCTACATGTTTCGGCACCGAGATACCTTCCTCAGGAGTCTTTCAGATCAAATGTACACAAGTCAAGCCTGCCAATCTAGGTATTGCATCGCAATCATTGGAATTATTAAGATATTAAAATTCTAAAATACATAAAATTGATAAACCTAATATTACAATGTGTTGACTTTAAAGGTACGTTGTAGCCATGCAAGTTACAAGTTCGTAGACATTTATTTTCTGTTTGCAGTATGTATACAAACGTCTGTCTCCGTCTTTGTGATCCGAAGCGATCATGTCCAGATGAAGCGTGTGCAATGTGCCGTGTCGTGACACGTGATTTTAAGAATGATCAATCCTAGGTCGAATCATGTCACTCTTTTAAACACACAAATTCTGTTTTCTAAATTAAGTTTAGTTTTGATCGATAAAAATTTTGTTATTATGAAATTTTATTTGTTTATACCTGAAATACAAGTTACGAGTTCTATAAAAAGAGTTTTTCGTGATATTATAAATCGGTGCATAGAATTCTTCAGGTTTCTTTAGGGCGTCAGGTCTTACGTGACAAAAAAAAATAAATAAATTCAGGTGGTGACAGTTTATTTGCCACAATAAGACAGATAATTTCTGGCTTAGCAGTGTTATGCTGGTGTTCAGCTAGTTGCGTAATAAATTGTTTGTATCTCAAGTAACGATAATAAAGGACCGTAAATAATAATTGTGTTTTCAAATTCGCAAAGAATTCATTCGGACATTCCGTCAGTGTGTTCTGTACTCGATGAAAGTAGGAGCTAATAAATGCGATTGGAATGTCGCCATAGTGTTCCGCATCTTTCGATGCCGATAGTCATCGATCATCATTTGAGTTTTAAATTGTCACGGTACAAAATTAAAATCTAGAAGTTTAATCCAAGTTGGTATTATTAAGTATTTGACTAAAGATAAAAGTATATCTTATGTTTATTGGACCGTACATCATTGTAATAGTTGAAGAATAAAAGACCAACTTGATGTCACTTCCTATTTTATTTCACTTCTTATGTGCTCAACATGTTTCGGACGTTAATATATCCATCATCAGGAGCTTGCGACTATTCTCTTGGATTACCACATTGGTCGTATTG
>Ga0123355_10020927_pt1 | contig 10461 bp, 2 predicted proteins | sample TergutEmb28metaG_3_FD_89872 | JGI IMG/M metagenome (GOLD analysis project Ga0123355, IMG submission 89872) | Embiratermes neotenicus P1 segment gut microbial communities from Petit-Saut dam, French Guiana - Emb289 P1 | ecosystem: Host-associated > Arthropoda: Insects > Digestive system > Gut ... | reverse complement strand
GTATACCGGTATTATAAATTGTAAATGCGTATAACGGTATTATAAATTCTGAATGAATAAACGGTATTAGAAATTGTGACTGTGTAATATGTTTTATAAAATTTGAATGTGTATAACGGTACTATAAATTGTGAATGTGTATAACGGTATTATGAATTGTGAATTTGTATAACGGTACTATAAAATGTGAATGTGTATAACGGTATAATAATTTGTGAATGTTTATGCCGGTATTATAAATTGTATATGTTTATAACGGTATTATAAATTGTGAATGTGCGTAACGTTATAATGAACTGTGAATTTGAATACCGGTATTATAAATTGTGAAAGTGAATAACGGTATTATAAATTGTGAATTTGTATAACGGTATTATGAATTGTGAATCTGTGTAACGGTAATTTAAACTGTGAATGTGTATAACGGTATTAAATATCGTGAATGTGTATACCGGTATTATGTGTTGTGAAAGTATATACCGGTTTTATAAATTGTGAATGTGCATAAGGTGTAATAAATTGTGAATATGTATATAGGTATTATAAATTGAGAATGTGTATAAATTTATTACATAATTTGAATGTGTATAACCGTATCATAAATTGTGAAAGTGTATAATGTTATTGTAAATGGTGAATGTTTATAACGGTATTATAAACTCTGAATGTGTATAAAGGTACTATAAATTGTGAATGTGTATAACGGTATTATAAATTGTGAATGTGTAAAATTTTATTAGAAATTGTGAATGTGTATAAAGTTATAATAAATTGTGAATGTGTGTAACGGTATTATGAATTGTGAATGTGTATAACAGTATTAAAAACTGTGAATATGTATAACGGTATCATAAATTTTGAATGTGTGTAATGGTAATATAATTTGTGAATGTTTACATCGGTATTAGAAATTGTGAATGTGCGTAACGGAATTATGAATTGTGAAAGTGTATAACGGTGTTTTAAATTGTGATTGTGTATAATGGTATTATAAAATCTGAATGTATATAACGGTTTTAGGTATTGAGAATATGTATAACTGTATTATAAAATGTGAATGTGTATAACGGTACTGTAAATGCTGAATATGTATAATATTATTATTAATTGTGAATGTGTATAAGATTATTATAAATTGTGAATGTGTATAACGGTATTATAATTTGTGAATATTGTAGCGGTATTATAAACCGTGAATTATTATAACGGTGTTATAAATTTTGAATATGTATAGAGTTATTATAAGTTGTGAATGTGTACAATGATATTATGAATTGAGAATGTGTATAATAGTATTATAAATTGTGAATGTGTATAACAGTATTATGAATTGTGAAAGGACATAACAGTATTATAAATTGTGCATGTGTATAAGTGTATTATAAATTGTGAATGTGTATAACAGTGTTATAAATTGTGAATGTGTTTAAAGGTATTACAAATTGTGAATGTTTATAACTTTAATAAAAATTCTGAATGGGTAAAACGGTGTTATATATTTTGAATGTGCAAAACGTTATCATGAATTTTGAATGTGTATAATGTTATTATAAACTGTGAATGTGTATAACGGTATTATAAATAGTGAATGTGTAAAACGGTATTATAATTTGTGAATGTGTATAAAGGTATTTTATATTGTGAAAGTGTATAACGGTATAATAAATTTTGAATGTGTATAACCCTATTAAAAATGTGAATGTGTGAAAAGTTATTTTAAATTGTGAATGTGTATGGCGGTTTTATAAGTTTTGAATGTGTATAACTGTATTAAAAATTTTGAACATGCATAAGTGTATTATGAATTGTGAATGTGTATAATGGTGTTATACGTTATGAATGTGTAAAAATGTATTATAAATTGCGAACATGTATAATAGTATTATGAAATATGAATGTGTATAACGGTATTATAAACTGTGAATATGTATAACGGTATTACAAATTGTGAATGTGTATAACGGTAATATAAATTGTGAATGTGTAAAACGATATTACAAAATGTGAATGTGTATAACGGTATTATGATTTGTGAATGTGTATAACGGTATTATAAACGGTGAATGTGTATAACGGTATTATAAATTGTGAATATATATAATGAATTAATAAATTGTGAATGTGTTTAACAGAATTATAAACGTTAAATGTGTGAAATGGTGTTATAATTTACGAATGTGTGTAATGTTATTATAAATTGTGAAAGTTTATAATTGTATTAAAAATTGTGAATATGTATAAAGGTATAATAAACTTTGAATATGTATGAGTGTGTTATTAAAATTGAATTTGTATAATGGTATAAAAACTTGTGAATATGCATAACGGTATTATAGTTTGTGAATGTGTATAACGTTACTATCAAATTTGAATGTGTATAAAGGTATTATAATTTGTGAATGTGTATAATATTTTTATAAACTTTGAATGTGTAAAACGGTATTAGAAATTGTGAATATGTATAACGGTATTATAAACTGTGAATGTGTATAACGGTATTATAAATTGTGAATGTGTAGGATGGTATTATAAATTGTGAACTTTTATAACGGTATTATAAATTGTGATTGTGTAAATCCGTATAATAAACTGTGAATGTGTATAACGGTATTCTATAATGTGAATGTGTAAAACGGTAATATAAATTGTGAATTTGTGTAAAGGTATTATAATTTGTGAATATGTATAACGGTATTATAAATTGGGAATGTGAATATCGGTATTATAAAATGTGAATGTGTATAAAGGTATTATAAATTGTGAATATGTATAACGGTATTATAAATTGTGAATGTTTATAACGGTATTATAAATTGTGAATGTGTATAACGATACTATAAATTGTGAATATGTATAACGGTGTTATAAATTGGGAATTTTATATCGGATTTATAAATTGTGAAATTGAATAACGGTATTATAAATTGTGAATGAATATAACCGTATTATAATTTGTGAATGTGTTTGGCCGTATTATAAATTGTGAATGTGTATATTGGTATTATAATTTGTGAATGATAAAAGCGGTTTAATAAAATTTGAACTTGTAAATTTTATTATAAATTCTGTGGATGTGTATAGCCGTATATTTAATTGTTATTGTGTATAACGGTATTTAAAAATGTGAATGTGTGTAACTTTATTACAAATTGTGAATGTACATAGTGGTATTAAGAGTTTTCAATGTGTATAACGGTATTATAATTTGAGAGTGTGTAAAGCCATATTAGAAACTGTGAACGTGTATAAGGGTATTATAATTTTTGAATGTGTGTATCAGTATTAAATATTGTGAAGGTGTTTAATATAATCACAGATTGTGAAATTGTATAAAGGTATTGTAAATTGTGAATGTGTATAACGGCATTGTAAATGTGAATGTGAATATCGATATTATGAATTGTGAATGTGTATAACGGTATTATAAATTGAGAATGTGTATAACTTTATTATAAATTGTGAACATAAATAACGTTATTATAAACTGTGAATGTGCATAACGTTATCATAAATTGTGAATTTTTACAACGGTATAATCAATTGTGAATGTTTATGACGATATTATAAATAGTGAATGTGTATAACGGTATTAAAAACTGTGAATGTGTATATCGTTACTGTAAAATGTGAATGTGTATTACGGTATTATAAATTTTGAAGGTGTAAGAGATTATAGTAAATTTTGAATGTGTATAACGGTATTGTAAATTTTGAGTGTGTATACCGTAAATTCAATTTGTCAATGTTTATAATTGTAATTTAAAATGTGATGATTTATATCGGTATTATAAATTTTGAACATGGATAACGGTATTATAAACTGTGAAATTTATAAAGTTATTATAAATTTGGAATGTGTTTATTGGTATTAAAATTGTGAATTTGATTATCCGTACTATAAGATGTGAAAGTTTATAACTTTAAAATGAATTGTGAATGTGTATACCGGTATTATGAATTATGAACGTTTATAATGATATTAAAAATTGTGACATTGTATTACGGTATAATGAAATTTGAAAGTTTATACCGGTATTAAAATTTGTGAAAGTGTATAACGGTATTATAAATTGTGATTGGGTATACCGGTATCATAAATTGTGAAAATGTATAATGTTAATATGAATTGTGAATGTTTATAACGGTAATATAAATTGTGAATGTGTAAAACGATATTAAAAATCGTGAATGTGTGTAACCGTCTCATGAGTTGTAATAGTTTATACCGGTTTTATAAATTTTGAATGTGTATAATGGGTTATAAATTGTGAATGTGTATAACGGTATTATAAATTGAGAATATATGGATCTTTATTATAAAATTTGAATGAATATAACCGTATTGTAAATTGTGAATTGGGATAATTGTATTATAAATTGCGAATGTGTATAACGGTATTATAAACTGAGAATGTGTATAATTTTATCATAAATTGTGAATGTGTATAAAGGTATTATAATATGTGAATGTCTATAACTTTACTATAAATTGTGAATATGTATAACGGTATTATAAATTGTGAATGTGTATAACGGTATTATGAATTGTGAATGTGTATATCGGTATTAATATTTTTTCATATGTATAAAGTTATTATAAATTGTGAATGTTTATAACGGTATTATGTATTGTGAATTTGTATAACGGTGTTATAAACTGTGAATGTGTATATCGGTATTATAATTTGAGAATGTGTATAACGGTAATATAAATTGTGAATGTTTATAACGGTATTAAAATTCGTGAATGTGTATAACCGTCTCATGAGATGTAATAGTTTATACCGGTATTATAAATTGTGAATGTGTATAACGATATTATAAATTGAGAATATATAGATCTTTATTATAAAATTTGAATGAATGTAACCGTATTTTAATTTGTGAATGGGGATAATTTTATTATTAATTGTGAATGTGTATAACGGTATTATACACTGTGAATGTGTATAATTGAATTATAAATTGTGAATGTGTATAACGGTATTATAAATTGTGAATGTGTATATCTTTACTATAAATTTTGAATATATATAACGCTATTATAAATTGTGAATGTGTATAACGGTATTATGAATTGTGAATGTGTATATCGGTATTAAAATTTTTGAATATGAATAAAGGTATTATAAATTGTGAATGTGTATAACGGTATTATGTATTGTGAATTGGTATAACGGTGTTATAAACTGTGAATGTGTATGACGGTATTATAATTTGAGAATGTGTATAACGGTAATATAAATTGTGAATATCTATAACGGTATTATAAATTGTGAATGTGCATAACGGAATTATAAATTGTGAATGTGTATAACCGTACTGTAGTTTGTGATTTCCTATAATGGTATTATAAATTACGAATGTGTATAACGATTTTATAAAGTGTGAATATATATCAATTTATTATAAATTGTGAAGGTGTATAACGGTATTATAAATTGTGAATGTGTATAAGGTTATTATAAATTGTGAATGTGTATAAGGTTATTATAAACTGTGAATGTAAATAACTTTATTATAATTTGTGAATGTTTATAGCGGTATTATAAATTGTGAATGTGTATAACAGTATAATAAGTTGTGAATGTGTTAACGGTATTATAAATTGTGAATGTGTATAACTTTCTTATAAATATGAATGTGTATAACGGTATTATAAATTGTAAATTTGCAGAACGTTATTATGAATTGTGAATGTGTATAAGGGTATTATAAATTGTGAATGTGTGTAACGTTATTAAAAGTTTGAATGTGTGTAACGGTATTATGAATACTGAACGATTGTGTTGGTATTATAGACTGTGAATGTGTATAACGCTATTATAAATTGTGAATGTGTAGAAAGGTATTATAATATGTGAATGTGTATAAAACTATTTTAAATTGTGAAAGTGTGTAACGGTATTATAAATTGTGAAACTGTATAACGGTATTATATATTTTGAATGTGTAGAACTGTATTAAAATCTGTGAATGTGTATAATGTTATTATAAATTGTGAATATGTATGACGTTATTATAATTTTTGAATGTGTATTACGGAATTATAAATTTTGAGTTTGCATAACGGTATTATGAATTGTGAAATTGTATATATGTATTACACGTTTTGAATATTTGTAAAGGTATTATATATTGTGAATATGTATAAAAATATTATGAATTGTGAATTTGCATTACGTTATTTTAAATTGTGAATATATATATAGTTATTATAAATTTTGATTGAGAATAACGATATTATGTATTTCGAATTTGTATAACGATGTTATAAACTGTGAGTGTGTATAACGATATTATAGTTTGAGAATGTGTGTAACGGTAAATTAAATTGTGAATATCTATAACGGTATTATAAATTGTGAATTTGCATAACGGATTAAAAATTGTGAACGTGTATAACAGTATTGTAAATTGTGATTTTCTATAATGTTATTATAAATTACGAATGTGTATAACAGTTTTATAAATTGTGAATATGTAGAACTGTGTTATAAACTGTGAATGTGCATAACGGTATTGTAAATTGTGAATGTGTATAACGTTATTATAAAATTTGAATGTGTATAACGGTGAATGTGTAAAATAATTTTATAAACTGCGTATGTGTAAAACGGTATTAGAAATTTTGAATATGTATAAGGGTATTATAAAATGCGAATGTGTATAACGGTATTATAATTTGTGAATGTGTTTGATGGTGTAATAAATTGTGAAAATTTATAAAGTTATTATAAATTTTGATTGTGTGTAACCGTGTAATAAATTGTGAATGTGTATAACGGTATTAAAATTTGTGAATTTGTGTAACGATATTATAATTTTTTGAATATGTGTAATTGTATTAAAATTTGTGAATGTGTATACTGTAATATAAATTGTGAAAATATATAACATAATTTTAAATTGTGAATGTGTATAACGGTATTTTAAATTGTGAATTTTATATCGGTGTTATAAATTGCAATTGTGTATAACGCTGTTATAAATTTTGAATTATTATAGCGGTATTATAATTTGTGAATGTGCTTAGCGTTACATTAAATTGTGAATGTGTATAACGGTATTATAATGTGTGAATGTGTATAGCGGTTTTATAAATTGTGGACGTGTAAATCGTTATTATAAATTGTGTGGATGTGTATAACCATATTATTATTTTTGAATGTGTATAGCGGTATTATAATTTGTGAATATGTATAGCGATATTTTAAATTGTGAATGTGCATAGCGGTATTATAAGTCGTGAATATGTTTAACGTTATTATATTTTGAGTGTCTATATCCATATTATAAATTATGAATGTGTATAACGGTATTATAATTTTCGAATGTGTGTATCGATATTAAAAATTTTGAATGTGTGTAACATTATTACAAATTGTGAATTTGTATAAAGTTATTATAATTTGTGACTGTGTATAACGGCATTTTAAAGTAAGAATGTGAATATCGATACTATAAATTGTGAATGTGTATAACGGTATTTTAAATAGAGAATGGGTATAAACTGATTATAAATTGTGAATTTGTATAACGATATTATAATCTAAGAATTTGTATAACGGTATTATGTGTTGTGAAAATTTATATCAGTATTATAAATATTGAATTTGTGTAACGGTATTATGATTCGTGAATGTGAATAACTTTATTATAATGTGTGAATATGTATAACGTTATTATAAAATGTGAATTTGTATAACGGTATTATAAATTGTGAATTTGTATAACGTTATTATAAACTGTGAATGTGTACAACGGCATAATAAATTGTGAATGTGCAAAACGGTATTATAAATTGTGAATGTGTATAACTTTAATAAAATTGTTAATGTGTATAACGTTAATTTTAATTTTGAATGTGTGTTACAGTATTATGTATTTTGAATGTGTATAACATTATAATAAACTTTGAATGTGTATAACGGTAATTTAAGTTTTGAATGTGTATAAAGTTAATTCGATTTGTAAAAGTTTATAATGGTTATTTAATCTGTGCATATTTATATTGTTATTATAATTTGTGAATATGTATTACGGTATTATAAACTGTGAATTTTATAAAGTTATTGCTAATTGTGAATGTGTTTATCCGTTTTATAAATTGTGAATTTTTATAACCGTATTTTAAGTTGTGAATTTGTATAACGGTATAATTAATTTTCAATATGTAAACCGGTATTATAAATTGTGAAAGTGTATAACGGTATTATAAATTGTGAATGTGTATAACGTTATTATGAATTGTGTATTTTAAACCGGTATTATATATTGTGAAAGAGTATAACGGTATTATTAACTGTGAATGTGTATACCGTTATTATTAATTGTGAAGGTTTATAACGCTATTATGAATTGTGATTATATATAACGGTAATATAAATTTTGAATATGTATAACGGTATTAATATTCATGAATATATATAACGGTATTACGAGTTGTGAATGTGTATATCGGTTTTATAATTTTTGAATATGTGTAAGGTGTTATAAATTGTGAATGTGTATAACGGTATTATAAATTGTGAATGTGTATGACGGTATTGTAAAAATGGAATGTGTATAACGTTATTATAAATTGCGAATGTGTATAACGGTATTATAAATTGTGAATGTGTATAACTTTTTTAAAAATTGTGATTGTGTATGACGGTATTATAAGTTGTGAATGTGTATAACGGTATTATGAATTGTGAATGTGTATAATGGTAATGTAAATTGTGATTTTTATAATGGTATTATAAACTGTGAATGTGTATAATGTTTTTTAAATTGTGAATGTGCATAAATGTATTATAAACTGTGAATTTGATTAACTATATTATAAATTGTGAATGTGAGTAAAGTTATTATGAATTATGAATATGTATAAGGTTAATATTAATTGTGAATATATTTCAAGGTATTATGTTTTTTGATTGAGAATAGCGGTATTATAAATTGTGAATGAGTATACCTGTGTTATAATTTCTCAATGTGTATAGATTTAATTTAAATTGTGAAAGTGTATATAGATATTATGAATTGTGAATGTGTATACCAGTATTATAAATTGTGAATGTATATACCGGTATTATAAATTCTGAAAGTGTACAACAGTATTATAAATTGTGAATATTTATCAATGTATTTTAAATTGTGAATGTCTATAACGGAATTATAAATTGTGAATTTGTTTACGGAAATATAAATTGTGAATATATATAACTTTATTATAAATTGTGAATGTGTGTAACGTTATTTTAAATTGTGAATGTGCATTTCGTTTTTATGAATTGCGAATGTGTATAAGGATATTATTAATTGTGAATGTGTATAACGGTATTATAAACTGTGAACGTGTATAACATTGTTGTGAATTGTGAATGTGAGTAACAGTATTATAAACTGTGAATGTGTATAACTGTATTATAAATTTTGAATGTGTATAACTCCATTAAAAATTGTGTATTTGTATAAAGTTATTATAAATTTTGAATGTGTATGACGGTATTATACTTTTTGAATGTGTATAACGGTATTATAAACTTTGAATGTGCATAAAGGTATTATCAATTATGAATGTGTATAATGGTATTATAAGATTTAAATGGGTATAAAGTTATCATAAATTGTGAATATGTATAACAGTACTATGATTTGTGAATGTGTATAACGTTGTTACAAACTTTGTATATGTATGAAGGAATTACAAATTGTGAATGTGTATAAGGGTAGTATAAATTGTGAATGCGTAAACCGATATTATAAATTGTGAATGTGTATATCGCTATGACGATTTTCGAAAGTTTATATAGGTATTATAAAGTGTGAATGTTTATAGCGGTATTATAAATTGTGAATATGTATAACGGATTTATAAGTTGTAAATGTGTTTAACAGAATTATAAATTTTGAATATGTATTACGTTATTATAAATTGGTAATGTTTGTAACGTTATTATAAATTGTGATTGTGTGTAATTGTATTAAAAATTGTGAATGTGTATAACGGTATTATAAATTTCGAAAATTTATAAAGGTTTTATAAATTTTGAATTTTTATAATGGTATTAAAAATTTGAATGTGCATAACGGTATTACAAATTGTGAATTTGTGTAACGGTATTAAAAATTTTGAATGTGTTTAAATGTATTAAATCTTGTGAATGTGTATAATATTTTTATAAACTGTGAATGTGTAAACCGTTTTTAGAAGTTGTGAATATATATAACGGTACTATAAACTTCGAATGTGTATAACCGTATTATAATTAGTAAATGTGTATGACGGTATTATAAATTGTGAATATGTATAACGGTATTATAAATTGTGATTGTTTATAACCGTACAATAAATTTTTAATATGTATAACGGTATTATAAATTGTGAATGTGTATAACGGTATTATAAACTGTGAATGTGTATAACATTATTATAAATTGTGAATATTTATAATGGTATTATAAATTATT
>Ga0123355_10020926_pt1 | contig 10461 bp, 6 predicted proteins | sample TergutEmb28metaG_3_FD_89872 | JGI IMG/M metagenome (GOLD analysis project Ga0123355, IMG submission 89872) | Embiratermes neotenicus P1 segment gut microbial communities from Petit-Saut dam, French Guiana - Emb289 P1 | ecosystem: Host-associated > Arthropoda: Insects > Digestive system > Gut ... | reverse complement strand
TACAAAAGAGTTCCAGTTGACTATAGGCCTTATTAGTAAAACGTATTCCAACTCCTTTCCTTATTCCACTGCTTCTACCTTCAAATTCCGCTTTCATGTCCTATAATTTTCTAATTCCTACAGACTGCTCCTCCTCGTGTGAATTTTCTCGGAAGTCTATCTATGTCTTCCTGACCTGTGGCTAAGAAAGCGCTATTCTACTTCCTGTATTTGTAATATATGAGACTTGTAAGCTTTCAAAATTTCTCCATGAGGGGCTACAAGTCTCTTGACAAGTATTGTGGTAGGGTTGCTACATTTCGGCCTCCAGACTCTGCTTATATTCAGGCATTTCCTCCGAGAACGATCCCTCAAAACACTTCTGGACTGTTAATGGGACCGGAATAGGTCCTGAGGCCCCAAACCCTGCAAGCTATATTATGATGATGATGATGACGCTACGTTTACTACTGTGGACATTTTTTCAGTGATCTTGCGAAGTTTATCACTACTAAAAATTTTACGAAAACTTATGTCGAATATTTTTCAGAAGCTTTACTTGACCTACTTTGTAGGTTATTCTAGGTTTAGGTGCTGAACTGCCATGTTATAAAAACACAAGGGAGTGTTAATTTCACGTGTATTTACCGGAAATAAAAATAAACATATGTTCAGTTTTTATGTTTGTTGCTTAATACAAAACCCATTTCAGTTGGTATTTCTTCTGTTAACAATGTCATCTTCAGATAATTCTCACACAACCTACACAGTATTTTACCTATAAATTACAAAAAAAAAAAAAATGGTTTCTTTTCCTAAATCATTTAGAAGTAAAAATATTTAAAGCATTCTCCAGTCACTTTCTTTTGCATGATATAACACAACCCTTTTCTGAATTAGTCCAGAAGTATATAGAACATAAATATACTAAATAGGAGGCGATTATATGTAACTAAATTCACTGAAATACATCTTGAAAGACTTATAGCTGCTTGACAAATATCTTGTATCGTTCATAGAAGACAAAGTTTTAGTCCCTTCTCTACGAAGGCCCATGCCTATCCGGAACAGCAACACCAGCCGACGATGTTTCATCTTGTCCTTTAAAATCGATATCAGTATAATCCTCCATCTACTACATATATATATATATATATATAATTGTTTTCTTTTCTTAAGGCTTTCTTACGAAAATTTTTAGATATTCTTTTTTCCTCTTTCTCATCAGCAATACATCTATCCTAATCACTCTCGCTAATTGTTTAGGTTTCCGCATGTTGTAGGAGAATAATCAAGTACCTGAACCGAAGGATCTCCTTTCTTTACTTTTTTGTAAATGTATTTTTTATTATTTCGAAATATTTGGATCCCGTCAAATTTTTTAACGCTTTATTGATTTTGATGCTTTTTCGAAATTAAAAGCTTTTCTTATGTTGTGTTGTAAAATTCGCCGTAATTTACACTTCTTTGCTTTAGTTTCACTCTCTCCAACGTATTTTTCTACCGTTGACTCTTGCCGCTTATGGACCATGACCGAGACCCTGCAAGATGCTCGACCTCCCCGACAATTGCACGCGACTTGCCGCGGTAAACATTCCACTCATTTCTTTTCATCTGACGGAAATATATCTCCAGAACTCGTGCTATCCTTTGTCCTGATATTAAGAGAATTTACTCACATAGGAATTTTGTGCACGAGTTCTTAAAATTCTATTCCTTTTATGCAGTAGTCTCTGATATTCACACTTCTTTAGACTCACAGTCGAAGAAAATTTAAATTCAAATTCTTTCTCAAACGAGCCTTTTTGCCGATTTTGTCGCATTTTGCAGCAAAGCAGTTTTAAAGCATTTGGCGGTATATTTTCGGGTACCAACAATATAAGTGTAGTTTTTTCTTATAAATCTGATTACTTTTTCCACTGAGATATGCAGTTTATGTATATAGAATGGCTGTTCTTATACAGCCATCCTTAACTTCTGAATGAAAATACAGATTAACTTAGCGGGAAATGGACCCGTCATTTTCGAAGTCCTCAGAGGGCTAACGTGGTTGACCTTGTAAGCATAAGGAATCCTTTACTATAAACAAAAACTCGTCAGATCATGAAATCAGTATGCCGATTATTCGCTAGTAACGTAGTATGAAAAATAATCCGGTTATACGATTACGAAGGATGTCTTTGCTAGGGAATATGCCAATTTGGCAGAAAGATAAATTGTAAACAGTGGAATTGAAAGGCTTGAATCATGGTGTTTCATATACTGACTTAAGAAACGAGGAATTTAAGAGCTAAATTTACAACTATAGAGATAAGGGATTATAAATAAAGAAATATATTTCCCCGCCCAATGACTCGAATCAGAAAATTATATTGTGACAGACTCTATAAACGAATTGAGAAATTATGACCTGCAACTTACAACATTTAATTTTTTAAGGAAATTATGAGTAGAAAACTTGAAGGACCTCTTACTTTTCTCAGACAATAACACAATTTTGAGTCTACTTCATAAAGCTCTAAGATAAGCCCCATTTTTGAAGGTTGACGTTTACCACGTGTCTTATATACGAAGTATAATGTATTATGTTTAAGCATATATATATATGTATATATATATACACATACTGTGGAAAGCAATAAAAGGAAGGAAGCTGAAATGTTATTCGAGACGGATTTGAAACAATACTGAGAGAAAAATTTATTAATCCAGCGAACATAAATTGCACGTAACATATTCTTATAAGTCCTCTTAAATCAAATTTTTATGTTCTGTCTTTGAATTCGTAATTGATGAAGTTTGTTTATAAATATTTATGGAGAAATACTTTGTTAATATTTTATTTCAGGGTCGTGATTGAAAAACGAGAGGTGGGAATTTAACTTTAATTTGTGTGAAGTAGAGTGAAGGACATGATTAAGTAACATATTCCTAGTAATAATATGGAAATTCGTTTTCTGATACTTGAATTACTAATAACCCACAAGATCCCGTCACTTGAGATTGGGCTGCTCAAAGGGCTGAGGGCTGGTGTTGTGTCAGTCCCCGGAGATCGATCTGAATACGCTACCCTGAGAGGTAGACGACCCGAGGGCTCATTAAATGATAAACGAATTAATTTATTTTTTGAGTAAAACTTTAAAAATTTAATATGCCCTTCGAAGTTTATGACTAGTCTTCTGCTGCTTTATTTGTATTTTGTTTAGTGTTTCTTGCTCAAGCGAATGCAGTTGACCAGCACAGAGTGGGTAGATTCTGTTAACATCGGCTACGAAGAGCGGAGGTAAACACAAATCCTGTCAAAAATATATGTCTCTCATCACTGCATGCACTTCTTTCCACAGGTCTCCATTTGCTACGTGTTTCATTTATAACAAATCGAAAGTCAAATTTATATAAGTCCGTAACCACGCAGAGCAACACATAAAAAAGCAGTCCCGTTACAGGCCTGGAGTTGCCCAGAGGATTCCAGGAAGTTAAGGTTCCCAGATTTCGTGACAGCGGCACAAGGATGGTGGCAGGTTGTCAGTCTTACGCACCGGCCGCCTTTACCCCCAGGAAATACTCATTTCTGTTAGAGGCTGAGTCAACCCCAGGGCCATAGTGCGATCGGAAGGATTATATGTCAATGAAAAATCCACTGACACCAGCTGGGATCGAACCAGCGACCTTCTGATTTGTAGCACGGCACCTTAACCACTGTGCTACTGCGGTCCCCGAACAACACATAAAAAATATGTTATATCATACTCTTAAAAAAAGACTGCTCTTCAGTTCAACGTGTTTTTAACTGGAATACTTCAGCTACTTGTTACGAAAAGGGACCTTCGGTTTTCCCAGCGCATAAAACCTGCCAAGGTTAACTGCAGACCCCACACCAAGAATCAGTATTGATGATTGTTTGCAAAGTTGTTTTAATTGTAATTATTTGTGTTGCATCTTAGCGTTCAGCTTCTCTTACACTTTAGCGCACTCGTCACAATCCTCCAACCCAATCTTTATGAATTAGTATTATTAACACTGACCAGGCGGAAAATCAAAGAAAATGTGTCAATTAGTGCCAAGATTTTTTTTCTGAATCATAGAATTGAATGCAGTTAACTAATATCTCTATTTCAATACAAAATTACAACCACTGCTTGTATAAAAGACAGTTAAAAGCTAAATTTTCATACACAAATGTGTAGGCAACGAAGCATAATCTGCGAAAACGAGACAAGTGCATACGGACAGACAATTAAACGAACAACTAAATCAGTTCTAAGCAAAATCAGATCTTTTTCTTTTGTAACAAACAGCCATTTCTAATGTGCTTGTTCTGTTCCTTTGGAGAAGGGCCGGGGGAGGGGGCGAGGCGAAGTAGTGTTCCCTATAATATTGTATTTGCAAGTCTAATCTTGGTCTCGAAATAGTGCGGTAGGCAGAGGGACTGCTCTACTGGCTAAATGAACAAGACATCGATTCCTGGCAGATTCAAGAGATTTTTCTCTTGTCAAAGCTATTGAGATCAATCCAAGTTCCCACCCGGCCTCCTGTCCAATAGGAAATGCGGGAGGCGGAGGGGGTGGGGGTACCGATACTGGAAGCTTGCAATGTAGTACAGAGTTGAAGAATATGTGAAGCTATATATCTCCTCACACTACACGACTTAGTGACTTGCACAAATAATACTTTAACTCTAACTCTTATTTAATCGCTCCCATCCTTATTTGAAGTTCCGTGTTCCCGATTTTCTTTGATATGATTTCTGTAACAGAGGATTTTTATAACGAACAAATTTTGGCACTCGGTATTATGAAACTTTTTCAGTTCTGTGGTCATTCATTGAAGGTCTAAGTATTTCGCTCTTTGCCCTTAATTTAGGAGGGCATGCGAAGGGGGGGAACAAGTTTGACACTTACACAACAATTATGTTTAGAGTGCATTTTTAAATTAACGGTATTTCACTTACAGTAGAGTTAAGTTCTTGTTTTAATAACAGAGCTCTATAAACTGTAACTGTGCTACTGACATAAAGAAAACTGGGACCGAAGGGCTCACCAACTGCACGTATTGACACTGTTCAAGACAGAGTTGAGTTAATGCTTTCTAACCTGCACAATTATTCCAGTTCTGCTGTTTTGCGCCACAAATCTAATACCGAAACGTGCAGTCCTGGTATTCTATTGTAGCTACTGCGATGCGTAAGTATTGCGGTGGCGACTTTTTAAACGATTATTTGATTACCGTTCTAAAGTCTTTTAATAACCGGGGTGACATTTTACGTTGTCTGATCTAGGCTTACATATTAGATCGCATCCTTCTTCTCTTTCATTCACACTGAAGATGCCGACGGCAGTGTACGCCGAAACGTTGGAATAATCTTATCATTCGTTGCTGCTAAGCTCCGAAAAGTGAAAACACGCATTAAAAAACTGCGCAAAGACTGTATAATAAAATAGAACTAATGTCTAGACTATTGCCGAAACAGAACATCTTAAATATAATAGGCTGGAGGTATATCAGTATCGAAATAGCCTTATTTTAAAACATAAGTTGCTATACTACTGTACAGGCACATTCTGTTGCCGCAGAGAATGAAAGGATAGTCACAGGGGAATGAAAATAAGAAACCGTTTATTACTGTATTCTTACCACCTACCATTTATGCTTCATAGCCACCCTCACTTTTCTCAACTGAGGGCTTGTAGAAGGAAAGCTCAAATAGCGGCATCGAATAAACAGAACCTCAAAATGAAACCTGCTGATGCCCAAAGATTACCCTGTCATAAAATGAGAGAAAAAAAAACACTTTTCCTTCAACAGCAGATGATGTCGCCTCAGTGTGGCAGCCGCGCAGTTGTAATCGTTGACTCTCCTTCTTGGCAAGGTCCACTGGGTCTGTACACATTTCAGTGGCGGCTCGTCAACATGTATGAAAGCTAAACTTGAACCTTAGAAGACACACTACAATTTCAACGTCGAAAAATCAAACACGAAGAGGGCTCCCATTTTACAATAATATTTACAGTTATCAGTATTATTACTAAACAGTTAATAAGTCATTAAAATATCCCCAATTTTAAATAGGTCTAAAGCTCAGAGGAAGTAACAATCAAAAACCTTGCTTTGTGTTTATGAAGTTACTTATGTCACAGGAAATTCAAGAAATATTTGCTGTTTACTTCGGGGTCTTTTACATTCCTCTGCTGCATCAAAAAATCAAGGATCTGTAATAAAGATAACAGAGAACTGGAGCAGCAATGCGATGAGGGATTCTTATTATTTCCTTGCATAAAATTCAAAACATATCAACTGGTGAAGTGTCTTAAAAGTGTAGGTATGCAAGTATCTGTGTAGTTTATTCCCTTCAGCTTATATTACTAAACTTTGTACGCCTGTCGGTATAGTTACTAGCGCACGGGTTAAGCAACAGAGAATCTAAGTTCGATTACCTTTGGAGTTACAGGATTTATCTCCTTTCGAGAAATGTCAGACAATTGCTACAGCCCATCTAGCCTCCTCCTCAACATGTACCACGGCCCATGTCTTTCAGACAAGGCGACCGGGAATCGAAGCTGACCACTCACCTCAATGCAGTGCAGAGGTTAAGAATAAGAGGAGTTATGCCTCTACTCCAGCTCTATGTCTTCATGGTGTAGGTGGGGAAAATTTTAACTGTATTTTGTATCTAATAATTTTCATACAGGTTACAAGCCCCGTTTTTCTTCTAAACTTTGGTTAATTTCCTTTATAGTACGTGGTTCAGCTTCTCAATATGCAGTTTCTTAACCTATTTTCTTTAAGTTTTAAATAATCTCGTCAACACCCTTAATCTTTGTTCTTCTTCAGAATCACACTTGCACAAAACAATGCTCTTCATATATAAATTTCTTCAGAACAGTCAAGTATTAAGCGGACTTTGCTTTATAAAATTCTTACATTTCTTTTTGGTTTATTTTGTAACTATATGCAAATTTAACTGTTCTGCTGAGGAAGAGAAAATTGCTTTTAAATTCGTGGTTGATAGCAAAATAAGTCAGTTGCTTTCATAGACATTTTTCTTGGTCAGAGCTTATTTTACTACGGCTCAAAGATAAAGGGAGCTTATATGTTTTAGACTTCGCCTATTTCTTTTAGGATAATGTGATAAAAATAAAGAAGTTGGTCGCAAAATTCAGCTTAAAACAATGAGAAGAGCTTAAGAATGTGGGACCAGAAAGTTGAGGAAGCAAAAACACTACACAACTTCAAATACGAGAAGTGATGAAGCATATCTGAGTTCTGGTGAACACGGTGATGAGGAGTCAGGTGGTATAACAAAATGAGGGTTATTGTATCAGTCGTAAAATTATCAGGTGTTCGAAGTAATTGTGACGTATGGAAACGTGATGTTCACGGATATGTGATGTATAAATTTGTTGATGTTGTTGTTGCTGTTGTGTATTCAGTTGGCGGATAGAAGATGGATGGAAGCTTCGCTAAAAATACTTGCTGTGTAAAGACGAGTAAATTAAACAATTTATTGCTTAAAATCGAGATGGGCTGGACATGTTGCGCATATGGGTGAGGAGAAGGCGTGTATATGGTCTTGCTGGGGAAACCGGAGGGAAGGGGACCACTGGGGAGACCTGGGCATAGATGGGTGGATAATAATAGGATGGATCTTCAGGAGGTGGGATGTGGATATATGGACTGGATTGGGCTGGTCCAGGATAGAGACAGGTGGCGGACGCTTGTGAGTGCGGTAATGAACCTTCGGGTTCCGAGAAATGCGGGGAATTTCTTGACTAGCTGCAAACCAGTTAGCTTCTCAAGAATGACTCTGCACCATGGCGTAAGTATTGCTTAAAATCTTCAGGAAACAAACCACTTTCGAAAAATAGCCGTAGTTGAAACTATAATATAAAATCTTTAAAATTTAGTGATTAGTTACATATCAGCCTGCTTAATATTAAAAATTCTAAGTTGTGCACACAGAGAGAGGCTCTGTGTTTCATACGATCCTCAGTAAAAAGTTGAAATATTTCCCTACACTCCTTTAAGAGATTATTTATTAAAAAGGAGGTTAAGTGCGTTTGCTGCGCAGTATGAACTGTATATTTAAATATAATTCGCTTTCTCTTAACTTCGAAGTGTCAATAGGAAAACAAAAATATTTTGTGAGGGCATTCGGTGGATTTTATCAACACAGGATAAGACTTAGTGGCGGTATATATTCAGAACAGACCTAATATTTTATATATTCATACCGTGCATGTTCTCGCAATTTGTATATCATCCAAAATACGCACTCTGCAAAATATCATTTATGACATAAATCAGCTCCTACATATTTTGGCGCCGATGTGCTTTCCTCAAGGAGTAATTGTAACAAAGGCTTATAAAACATGCTAACCCAGATTCTGCTCCTCGTTACAGGAGTGATTGAAATCTTAAAATATTAGAGTACGTAGCGTTGATTACCATAAATTACAGTATTACAATAATAAATTTTAAAATATATTACATAAGCTTCCACAGATGCCAGCTCTTCGACGTGAGAATATGCAGGATATGAATAACATAAAATTTGCAAATGCTCAACAAGCAAAGGCAGTTTACGACTATTAAAAAGGAAAAACTTTATAAAACCAGCGCTGCTGTATGATTTAACAAAGTACGTAAAACTGAATACCCACTCTGAGATATCGATAAGTAACGGTCAATGGAAACAGTCGCCAAGTTATCATTACCTACAAGGCAGCCTAAATCAAGAACCCATTATCTATATAAACAATAAAGAACTGGCCATTGTGGCGGCTTATATTACGTATTTTAATATTTAATACCATACTATTGTAATTTATGGTCATTAGTTTTATGTATTTCAGCATTTTAAGATTCAATTTATTTCGATAAAGAGGAGCAGAACGTAGGTTGCCGTGGTGACTGATATAACTTTGTTGGAATAAAAATCTGAAGATGTTACCTTGGTGTCGAAACATGTAGGAGTTGAGACATATATATCAAATATGAGTATCGCAGAGTGTTTATTTTGGATGATATATTGATTATGACTTAATATTATTAACTTTCGGATTTAATGAATAAAAGCAATTTATTGATCAGCAAATGGTCTAAAAATTCCTTCAGAAGGAGCTGGCTGAAAAAAATATTATTATTATTATTATTATTATTTATAGCGTACAAAGCCAAGACACACAACATTGTCCCAGTTACAAGCACCTGCAGATTCTGTACTGTCTAGCTTGCGACACGCCTTCCAGCATTCCAGACAGACTGGAGAGCGCGAGGTACCTGCAGCCCACTAATGGTACAAGAATTTTTACTCGGGCTTGCTGATATCTGTTGATGCTAGCAGGGTTGCCCAACGTAGGACGAAAAATTCCAGAGTGAAAATGTCTTTGTGACAAACGTAAGGCGCTTATCAGATACCGCAACACATGTTTCATTAAATTCGCAGAAAAAAATATTTATTCCTTTTTCTTAAAATTCCCTGACATCTTATCATATAATCATCCTCAGTTCAAGATCCACGTTCTCCTCGTTTGCAGCTAATTGCCCTGCAGGATTGTCAACAGATATTTACGGAATATTATGATTACTGTTCATCCTACAGAACCGATAATTTTATTGAATACAAGGGATGTGTTAATTGCCATTCTACTTCTTCAAACGAAATGATTTAAAATGTACAATACCTGTGTTAAATGTAAAAGATCCCGAAAATACAAAAATTTGCAAGCTATTTTTTAGATAATTTTTTCTCCTAGAAAATTTGAACGTAATGAGCACAATTTGCTGCGGATAATGTCAAGAAGAATGAACAGGCTCAGATAGCTTTGGAATATTAGCATGAAAAGTAAAGATTTTTACAGAATATATGGCGCAGAAAATCCATATACTCTTTTTGTGCATACCCCTTAAAAATATTCGGTCAAAACAATAACAGTCCATCACGACTAGTATGTTGATTTTAAAGCTCAGGTACATATTTCAGCTCTATATTACTTACTTCCTTACTCCATGGTGCAGAGTCCTTCTTGAGAAGCTAACTGGTTTGCAGCTAGTCAAGAAATTCCCCCAATTCCACGGAACCCGAAGGTTCAGTATCGCACTCACAAGCGTCCGCCATCTGTCTCTATCCTGGACCAGCCCAATCCAGTCCATATACCCACATACCACCTCCTGGAGATCCATCCTAATATTATCCACCCATCTAAGCCTAGGTCTCCCCAGTGGTCTCCTTCCTTCTGGTTTCCCCACCAAGACCTTATACACCACCCTCTCCTCACCCATACGCGCCACATGCTCAGCCCATCTCATTATTATCGATTTTATCACCCGCACAATATTGGGTGAGAGGTACAGATCATTTAGCTCCTCGTTATGCATTCTCCTCCATTCCCCGTTACCTCGTCCCTCCTAGGTCCAAATATTCTCCTCAACACCATGTTCTCAAACACCCTTAGCTTCCTTTCCTCCCGCAATGTCAACGAC
>Ga0123355_10020924_pt1 | contig 10462 bp, 5 predicted proteins | sample TergutEmb28metaG_3_FD_89872 | JGI IMG/M metagenome (GOLD analysis project Ga0123355, IMG submission 89872) | Embiratermes neotenicus P1 segment gut microbial communities from Petit-Saut dam, French Guiana - Emb289 P1 | ecosystem: Host-associated > Arthropoda: Insects > Digestive system > Gut ... | reverse complement strand
CTATTGAAAGACAGTTGGCAAGAGTTTCCTCAAAGAAAAATTGCATCTTTGTGAATCAATCTCTATCTCATAGAAATCACGTTGGCTTTTGGCTTCTCCTCATGACGGCATCACCAATCCGGCTCGGATTTCTGCAGAAAGCTTGCAGCTCTGTTTCTGTCTGGCGTCTCTCCTTCTAATCCTGAAAGTAGCCAAAGCTTCGTAATTCCAAAACAACCGGATGCGAAAGAGTCTTATCTAACCTGAGACGGCACGCTATCTCATTCAAGTCAGGCGGTTTCTGCGATGAGACCCTTTCAGGCTCCTAACTGCATCCATGGGCGAGGTCTCTCAGGCCTTCTAGTGCTAAGCCTGATGGCAGGGCTTTTAGTGCAAACGGCATGTGCTCAGAGCAGCACTGAAAAGCCCGTAGACTACGTCGTCTTCAAAAACGGCGACAAGCTAACCGGCACCCTCGAGCGAGTTGTCGGCGGCAGCGTCATCTTCAAGAGCGACATCGTCGGCGAGGTGACCGTTCCCATGGACAAAGTGCAGGAGCTGCACTCCCAAGGCAGCTTCGTCGTTCTCAAGAAGGATGAAAAGATCGGCCGCACCACCAAGCAACCGGGCAACATGACCTTCAACGACGGTTCCGTTACAGTCGCTGACGTCAAAGGCACACCCGAAACCGTCCCCACCAAGAATATCGGCGTCATCATCGACAAAGCGACCTTCACCAAAGAGGTCACCGAAAACCCCGGGCCCTTTCAACGTTGGACCGGCGCCATCACCGGCGGAGCGACTGTTCTCGAGGCGACGTCCTACGGCCAGACCCTCACCGCCGGCATTGCCCTCGCCCGAGTCATTCCATCCGTGGTTTACCTTCCGCGAAGGACCCGCACCACCTTCAATCTTCTTCAGACATACGGCAAGCTGACGCAGCCGGTCATCCCGCAAACCACGCCGCCCTCGCCCGCCTCCGTGGCCAAAACCAACATCTTCCACACCGACTTCGCGCACAACAAATACCTGACAGACCGTTTCTACGTCCTCGGCAACCTCGCCTACGACCACAACTATTCGCAGGGCCTTGATCTTCAGCAGTTGTACGGAGTCGGCGTCGGTTACACGGCCATCCTCGACGCAATCCAGGAGCTCGACTTCACCACCGATATCCACTACATGCGCCAGAACTTCTTCCAGTACGCTCCACCCGCCATCTCAACCCCCAATGAGGATCTCATCGGCTCCACCTTCGGTGAGGCCTACAAACGCACTCTGCCTGCAAAGATTCTGCTCACGCAAAGCGCAAGCTACATCCAGTCCTGGAACAACACCCACGCCTACTCCGCCATCGCAGCCCTCGGCCTTGCTCTGCCCGTCTATCACCGCTTCAGCCTCAGCATGAATCTGCTCAACAACTACCTCAACAATCCTGCCTTCGGATACCAGAAGAACAGCTTCCAGTTCGTCACAGGAGTCACCTACACACTTCCTTAGTGAATAGAGGGCCTGCTTCATCAATTTAAGCGGCCGAGCGACGTGTCGCATCGGCGCTGTCAGCTGCTTTCGTTGAAGGCAGCGGGCCGCGTTGTGAAGCGTAGCAATCCGCAGCTGCTCCCTGAGTTCGGCCATGGTCTCCACCTGAACATCGGCCGCACCAGAGTCTTGATGAGCGAACAGAGACACGTCATAGATGCGACCATCAACAAAGATGAGAGGTAAAGAGCAATACAGCCAGGAAAATTTCTCTGTGGTAATCCACTGATCCTAAAAGACCATTTTAAGTGCCAATTGTCCGACTCGGGGATTCACTGCTGTGCTGCTGATAATGCCGAAAGCAGACGTGCCGTAGGCAGTATTCGGGTTTGAGAATTGCGGATGATTTAGCGCGTTAAAGAATTCTGCGCGAAACTGAAGAGTGGTGTTCTCGCTGGGCCAATGCGTTCCTATTATCTTCATGATTGCCAGATCCACGTTGGCCTGTCCCGGGCCATCTGCAATTCCGGTCGAACTGTTGCCAAAAGTAGTGCCGATATTGTCGCTGCCGATGACGGGCGGAGTGGTAAAGCAAGATGCACTGAAATAAGTGCCCAACTTTCTCTCGATCGATGCGGGGTTGACCACATTCGATTTGTTACACCCCTGTCTCAGTTGAGCGCGGTCTTGACTGATGCCGAAGACGTTGGTGAGATTTGTGTAGGCAATCGTGAGCGCGGTTCCCGTTTGCAGAGTCAGCACTCCTGAAGCTGACCAACCTCCAAATACGGCTTTTGCCGGGAGCTGCGGCGGTGACGGAAAAACGTACGTTCCGCTCATCACCAGACGGTGCGTTCTATTGAAGCTCGCTCTGCCCCACCGCTGGCGGGGCGAATTCTGATCTCCCAGAGTTAGCGCGTTCCCTGCAGAGGTGCCGTTAATGCTGCTGCCGTCGCTGTCGAGAATCTTGGAAAATGTGTACGAACAGAGCCCTTGTAAACCGTGACCTAATCGCTTGCGAAGGCTCACCTCGAGGCCGTTGTACCATGAGGAGCCGCCGGATTCAACGCTGGTAAACCCATCCGGCGGAACACCCTGGACTGGAGCGCGAAGACGTATATTGGCGACGGTGTTCGTAAGGGCGCCGCGAATGGGGTTTTCGGGTGACGCGGAAAGCGCCTGATTCGGGGACCGGGACCTTAGCAGGTGTGTCCCATGAGTTCCGACATAACCCGCCTCCAAGACCCAATCTTTGGCAAGTTCGACTTGCCAGTTCAAGCCGAACTGTTGACTGATCCCCGGACGAAAGTCGGGAGACACAGTATTGATCGACACGTTACTGGTTGGCGAATACGCCGGGAAATAGGGGAAGGAATCCGAAGTGGGAAAAGGCTCTGGAAAGGGGTGAGCAAAGTTGGCAGCAGCGTTTGCCTGTCCGATATTCAAACGGCCAAGCGAGTACGGCGCTCCAAAGACACTTTGAAAGAATGCCTGCCCGGTTGGTTGCGAAAAGAATATGCCATAACCAGCCCGGAAAACGAACCCGCCTGTCGAACCTGAGGGCTGCCACACAAGTCCAATTCTGGGAGCCAGGCCATTCTGTCCTTTTCCAACATTCGCTGCGTTATTCCCCGCGCGAATGACTCCGGAAGGCACCGTCCCTGCGTAGTTCGCAGCGACGACATATCCTGCCACACTCCCGGTCGGTGGAGGGTTGGGATCAGCGTGTTGGATATCGAAGCTGGAATTGCGGCCCAGCTCATCTCCGAATTGCCCGATCCGTTCATAACGTAGGCCAGCGTCGAGCACAAGCTTATGAGATGCTCGATAATGGTCTCCAACATAGAGCGATCCGTTCCAACTCCGGTACCGGCGATCTAACAATCCATAGTCGTCAATCGAAGCGTAGACATTACTAAAGAGATTTGTGCCGTTCTGCTTTGCGTTTAGTCCGAGCAGGAAGTCAGGCCAGCTAAGAAAGTCGACCAGCGAACCTAGCCCGACAATATTCAGATCATTGTAAATTCGAGATAACGTACCTCCGATCTGTATCAAGTGTCGAACACTGGAAAGAGTCAACACATTGGAAAAATAGAAGCGCTGCTGATCAAACGTCCGCGGAAATGCAGTTGCCAGGTTGATAGAACCAACAATGCCAAGGCTGGGCAATCCGTTTTCGTTGTTCATAGCGCCAGCCGAGACACCTAAGTCGCTCCACTGAAATGGCGCCTGCGCGGAAGTGGAACCCAGGGTATGGGTGTATCCGAACCGAGTCTCATTGAGCAACTGCTGCTTTAGAGCTCGCGTGTAGGAAACCGAAAACACACGAAAATTGTTATCTATGTTGCTGGGGAAGCCGGAAATATTCCCTGTCCCATTCAAACCGTTCCCGGGGAATGACACATTCATTCCACCGTTGGACCACATCCAGCGCAGGGACAGGCGCGCATTTTGTGGCAATTCCACGTCGAGATTAGTGAGAAACTGGTCCTCGTCAAATCGGCATGGAACACTAAGTGTGCTGAGGCCCTGGCTTGCAAGGGGAAGCGATGTATCAACGGTCTGAGGAGTAGGAATTAGAAATGCGCCGCTTGGAAGCCTGAACGTTAGAAGTTCCAAAGCAACCGGATTGATGTTAGATCCGTCGGGTTTAATCGCCACTCCGCCAAGGGCGCCGGTCATCCCAGCAAACAGCGCACCCAGCGACTGCGGGGAGCGATCATCTGTCAGAGGGGGCATGACGATGTTCGCGGTGCAGGAAAGCCTCGCTTGGCCTGAAGCAAGTCCATTCGTTTGGCGAGTGCCCTGGTACGATCCGAAGTAGAACAGCTTGTCGCGGCGGATTGGACCTCCAATTGTCACCCCAAACTGATTCTGTCTCAAGACAGGGCGTTGTTTGCCGGTACGATTGAAGAAGAAATCATTAGCATTCAGCACATCGTTGCGCAGGAATTCGAAAGCCGAGCCATGAAGATGATTTGTGCCAGACCTGGTCACGAGGCTAACACTGGCGCCGGCACGTTCGCCGAAAGACACGTCATATAGCCCAGTTTGAACCTTGAATTCCTCAATGGCATCCGGGTTGGGGATTGGAATTCCACCGCTCGCGTTGCTGCTGGCCTGCAGATCTGTGACTGGTACACCATCAAATTCGTAACTGTTGTCATAGGAGCGCGACCCATGGACGAAGATGCCGTCATTCGTAGGATCAATCTGTGCTAGTCCCCCGCTGCCGGCCCCTAATTCTCCCGCATTATTCACGCCGCTCAGGACTCCTGGTGACAGGTCGACGATCTGCGTGAAATTTCGAGTCACCAGAGGCAGACTCTGAATCGTGCGAGCATCGACCACGTGACCCAAAGCAATGCTGTCACTCTGCAGAAGTGAAGGGTCGGCAGGAACCTCGATGCGCAGCGTAACTCCTGCTACTTTCATTGTGATTGTCGATCGAATGGTTTCGGTTACCGGTACATTCACCGAAAGCAACCGGATCTGAGTGAATCCATCCCTGTGCGCTGTCAGCTGATACACCCCTGGCGGCAGTAGAGGGAAAAAAAAGTGGCCTTCGGCATCGCCCACAGTTGATCGAATGACAGCAAGGTCCTGGTCTTTGACCTCAACGGCGGCTTCAGGCAACGCACTACCTGTGGCGTCCAGAACCACGCCTACTATGGCCCCAGTCGAAGACGTTTGTGCAACGGCTGAGGAATTAATGACAAGAATCTTCCAGAACAGCATTTGGATGAGAATGGCAGAGGTTTTAAGTCCGACTCGCACCGAAAATTTCCAAGTCGACGAATTAGCACGGATGGAAAGAGTTCTGGCACCACCATTGCGCGTCATGACGTCCCCACTTCCACTTCCTCGAACGATCGGTCGATTTCGAACGATTCGATCCGGGTATAGCTACAATGGCATCCGTAACAATTCATGATCTGGTTACGGTGGAACGATTTCATTACGGACGGCATAGCGGATCAACTCGGCGAGCGATCTGAGCTTCAACCTTTTCATGATCTCTGCGCGATGTCCCTCTGCGGTTCGAGTGGAGATGTTGAGGCGATCCGCAACCTCCTTGTTGCTTTTGCCTTCGGCCAGAAGCTGAATCACTTCCCGTTCCCGGCTTGTGAGAACGACCTGGCTGTCAGGATCAGCCGGCATTCCGGCTCTCTTGGACAGATAGGCTTCCACCACAGTTTCCGCAACATGCGAAGTGAAAAAGCGGTGCCCTTTCGCAGCACTTTCAACTGCGGTCACGATGTTCGTGCCAGCATCTGATTTCAAAACGATGCCAATGGCCCCTGCATCTAATGCATCGACAATGATCCTTTCGGTTTCGTGCATCGTGTAGATCAAAATTTTCGTGCGTGAAGACTTCTTTAGAATCTGGCGGGTTGTCTCTACCCCGTTCAACTCGGGCATGCTCATGTCCACAATCGCAATGTCTGGTTTGAGTTCCTCAGCTAATTCCACGGCCCTCCGGCCGTTCGAGGCTTCTCCGCAGACATTCCAGTCTCTTTGCTTTTCGAGCAGATAGCGAAGTCCTGCGCGTGTTAAATCGTGATCGTCAGCCAGCAGTATGCGCAGCATATTGTTCCTTATGGGCAGGCAAGGTGACAAGTACGCGTGTTCCTCCGGGACCAGAGTTGATCTTAAATGTGCCATGGAGTTGACGGACGCGTTCCCGCATGCCGGAAATTCCGACTCCTAATTGTGATGAAGCGCTTTCTACCCGCTCGAGTTCCTCAGCGCTCATGCCTCGGCCATTATCTTCTACTTCGAGTGTTATTCCTTGCCCACCATCAGACAATTTCACTCTCATCGCGGAGCCACCTGAGTGACGAAGTACATTCGTAACACTTTCCTGCACAATGCGAAACAGTGCTCTCTCCGCGTCGGGAGTGGCCTTGGCGAGCTCCGCGGGCGCATCGAAATCAATATTGAAACTAGTACGTTTTTGCATTCCCTCCAGATACCACTGCAATGCTGCCCTAAGACCAAGGCCATCCAATATAGGAGGATGGAGCGCATAAGAAATTGCGCGGACTTCGCTGAGAGCCTGCCGACTCGCTACATGTGAGTCTTGCAGTAGCTGGCGCAGACGATCATAGCCACGAGGAAAATCAGCGAGCACCTGACCTACGCACAGTGCAATCCCCGACAAATGTTGGCTGGTCCCGTCATGAAGATCCCGGGCAAGACGACGCCGTTCGTCGTCCTGGGATTGAAGTAACCGTCCTGCCATATCGCGCAACGACTCTTCTGCACATCTTCTCTGATATCGCTGAACAAGCAGCCCGAGGATCAAAACAGACTGTAGCCCGATAAGTGCGACCGCGCCGACGATGCGCCAGCGATATAGTTCCCATGCAGTCGGAACTGTGTATTCGACAATACTGCCGGGCGGCAGGTTCTTCTCAGAGAAGCCCCACTTCTTCAGTTGTCGCGAGTCGAAGACGTGCTCGCTTATACGGTCGGGTGGAACGACATGATCCCGTCGACTACCATCTAATAATTTGAGCGCTTCATTCGCGGCCGCGGCGCCTACCTTCCTAAAGTTGGTTACATAACCTCCTACAGTACCCGCGCCAATATAAGTGTCAAAAATTGCGTAGACTGGCGCAGCTGAAACCTGCGCCAGCCTGGCGGTTACATCACGCGGAATATAGTTGTTGCCGGCAGGGTCGCGAGAGTAAGAGATTGGAAGGACGATGGTATCTCGGGGCAGATGCGCGACACGGTCCAACAGTTGCTCAACTGAATCATTTCCTACATATTCGAATTTGAGACCTGGCTCCGTGTCTTTCAGTTGTGTGCGGAACTCTTCGAGATAGAACCGGTCGAGGGCTCCCGCGCCGCTGATGACCAGTACATTGCGCGCTTCTGGCTGTAATTTCTTTGCCAGCGAGACGGTTCTTTTAAGATCAATGTCGTACCATACTGCTTCTAGAGGGCCATGGTGCCCCAGAAATTTGGATCGCTCATCAGGGAGATTTCCGACATAAACAGTAGGCACGCCAGGCAAAATGTCAGCAGCACTACCTTCGATGCATATGACAACGTCGATGTTTCGCTTCACATAGCGCGACTGAATTTCAGCAATCGTATGAGCGCGATCCTGAGGGTGTCGTTCGGCATCTATTTGCTCCCGATAGAACTCCAGGCTCGGACCCAATTGTTCACGAAGTGTCTGATGCAGCATTGACTCCATTTCCATGTAGGCTGGTAGAGCGCCGTTGCCTTCATAAAGAAGCAGAATGCGCTTAGGAGGCTGCGATGCAAATGCAGCGCCGGCGAACCAAAGCACGAGCAGAACCGCTACCGCCAACCGCTTGAGATTGGACTGATCACGCATACCTGCCCTTTAACAACGACGTGTGTGGGAGCCCAGTGACTCCTTTAAGAAGCGTCAGTCGATCGCAAGTTTCAGGTGCGATCTGCAGTCCACATCGCATTGACGTAGATAAGGGCTACAATCGATCCGAACCTGGGGGTGATAAACCCACAGGTCCATGCGCACACTGGTGAACTCCGATCGGTTGTCACAGAACAAGAGCTGCGGCGTGCCGCGTTTCTCCCCAATGGCATTCAAGATTGAGACCACGTGTTTGCCCTTCAATTTCTGTCCACTTTCCACCACTCCCTACCAAGTAAGCCCCAGATACTACCATACCCCATCCGAGCGTGCGCAATCTCCCGAATCACATTGTTTTTCCAACACGTCCTGCAGCATGGTCTTATATCCAAGCTCACTCGGCCACCAAAACGCTTCAGTCGGTTGTTCTCTTCGTCTGCTCACTGATGCCCGGCTGACGAATCAACTCCGCCACTCAATTCACTCCGAAAGCCAGCGCATTTTTCATCGCCGACGCTGGTGGAGGGGGTTCGAGCCCCTCATGGCAAATTGCTACGGATGTTGGAAATAGGCTGACGAAGAGGACAACACCGCAGTTCGGCTATCGCCGGCTTTACTTCAATCGACAGGACGGAACGAGCTTTGGCCTCGACGCAAAGCGGCACCCGAAAAGTTATCCAGTTTGAGGGTTATTCGATGTCACTGAAAGACTAATGCACAGCGGCCTCGTGCCCGTTCAACACTCAGTTGCCATCAGGTCCGGCAAACCAAAGGTGAAGAGAGAGAGACTGACGAGCCAATCGTCATTCTCAAACGAGGGTCGCTCTGGGGGGGGCTTTTTCCGACTTGTGCGCGCACTCTAGGCAAGATATCTCATCGTGAATCCCGTCACTTCTACTCGCGCTTTATTGCATTTAGAGTGTAGGCTCATCTGTCTGGCGAATTCCCAGAAAGCCTGTATGCAGCACGACCTGACTGTAACCGGACAGCACTTTCACAGCGGATTGTGCGTCATGAAGAATCGCTAGAATTGCGGAGTTTCCGGGACACAATACGGCCGCCGCGTTGCGAATGAATTCCCGGTCAAGTGAGACTCTTCTGAGCCAGCTTCTTCCTTCGGCATTGATGAAGCTGACTTGAGAGGCAGTGTGTGCTGTGCTCTCAGGCAACACATGAGGCAACGGAATGATCGCATTCAGAATGACCTTCCATTGGAGCGCCTCATCCATGCCGGACGCAGGATCCAGTAGTTGACTGTGGTGCAGTCTCAGTCTGTTGTCCTTCTCAACTTCCACTGCGATCGCGGTTCGCAAATCAGCGCTCCAATCGAATGTCAACCGCTGTAACTGGGGCAAAACTTCAACTGCTCGTAGCTTCTCCGTAAACCCGATCATTACGAGTTCTTCCACGGTCCACCCCTTGTTGCGGTAAAAATAATCCGTTGTTTCGGAGCTGTGCCGAACTTTCTACACCTCACAATTGTCATCGACTGCTGAGGGTCGCTACTCAGGGATTGCAGTATTCCGTCCAAGCCCCGAATGAGGAGCTGCCTCATTTTCATATGAGTAATGTTCCGAGTCGCGCCTTCCCGATATGCATTGTTCTAGCGGACAACAGGCCCAGCCCTGAGAAGAAATAACGTCCTTTAATGTGCGACTAAATGACCATGCCGGTCTATGGGGACTTTTACTTGTTTTTACCTCGGAATCTACCTGCCTGAATTGAGGTGCAGATCGCTGTGCTTTCGAGCCGCTGGGAAATCGAGGAGTTATAGACATCCGTCGAAGGGGACCGGACTGCTCAGACTGGTGAAGGCTATGCCCCGCGAATCTCGTATTGACAGTGCGTAGATTCCCCTACACAAAACGAGTATTTCTCCGTATTCACATGCTCCCTAAGTATTCCTATTCTTCAATTAAATATCAAGTCTCCAAGAGCGGCGAATTCGAGACGCAGAGGCCGGGCTTCGCAAGTATTTTGTCATGCTGAATCGCTACATCCTCCGATAGGGAGGACAACCTGGACAGTAGCTATGAATACGATTCGAGGCCATAGCTGCGCAGCGTCAGAAGGTGGACCAAAGCTCATGACGCTATCGAACCAATCGATGCACGTAAAGGCAATTGGCAGGATCCACTGCCTGAATTGCAATCCGTTTACGAAGATACGGTGGACGGCGAACCTTGCCGTCCTTCTGCGCCTCTTAATGCCCGCTTTAGCGAAGATGATAGACAACAACGAGGAGGAGAGAGTGAAGGTCTCGTGTGATGTCCTCAAAGAGTTGCCCATGGGACCAACGAAACTCCAGAAAATGTCTTCATCGAAAGCTTCAGGTGAAAAATCTTGTCCGGCTATCCGGAGGGTGAGCTGTTGGCGAACGTCTTCTGCAAAAGGCATTTAGGGCACAGGTGGTTTCGCCAAGACTTTTATACGCAACCCGCACCACTGGATTCCGGTAGGAATCTTCACGAAGGAGAGTGTTATGAAAGTAGGGCGATTCTTCCGAAGCCTCATTAAGGTATTGACATTCATTACGGCGCTTGTGTCTCCACATAAGATCCAGGCGCAGGAAAAGAAACCTAACATCGTAGTCATTTTCGGGGACGACATCGGCTACTGGAATGTCGGTGCGTACACGCATGGGCTCAT
>Ga0123355_10020922_pt1 | contig 10463 bp, 9 predicted proteins | sample TergutEmb28metaG_3_FD_89872 | JGI IMG/M metagenome (GOLD analysis project Ga0123355, IMG submission 89872) | Embiratermes neotenicus P1 segment gut microbial communities from Petit-Saut dam, French Guiana - Emb289 P1 | ecosystem: Host-associated > Arthropoda: Insects > Digestive system > Gut ... | reverse complement strand
GCTGGGAGAAGTGTGTGGAGTCCCAAGGGAACTACTTTGAGGGTGATTAGGTGTCCAAAGCTCCAAGTAAGCCAGTTTCTTTTTCCCGGCCAAAGGTCGGATACTTTTCTAACAGACCACGTACAGTTGCGGACAACCGTGGGCACCTATAGAACAAACTGCTTCACTTATCGTGCACAACTCTATCTGCTGTATCAATTATTAAAGTTTTCGTTTCCTGTATGTAGCAGAACCGCAGATGTTTTCTTCAAGAGCACAAATACGAGTATATAACGGAGCAGTGTTTCTTGGGGCCTAATTTCTTACGTGGCCATACACAGCTATTAGCATTATCATCCCCCAGGGTTTAGTGTAAGGTGACTGGTGCAGTGTTGACAAAAATAATGTACGGAACTTAGCGACTGTTCTCATGTCTTACACGAAATATGCCAGTGGTGAAACGAACAAGCAGGTGTACTTTAATACAAAATGCGGTGAGACAAGAGAAAATAATATTGTGAAATACGTTTAAATACACAGAAAATCCAATTCAGAACTCGAATCAGCGAATTTTGTAAAGAGTTATTCTGGACCTGCATGTTCGTTCTGAACTTCTACTTAATAAACACCATTCGTAAGATGAATGAATAAAATTAGCTTCTATAATCTTTAACAGTGACACTAATATTACGACAAAAATAGAGAAAATGAAAGGGTTTCTTGAAAAACAGCAAGAAAAGGCGCCACAAAGTAAGCAAAGTGTCTACAGAAAGCTAGTTTTCCGTAAGAGGCAAGATCTACCGGAAACTAGTGTTCATTTTCGCTGAGAATAACTGCTGTTCTCATCGGTTTAACAGAGACAAAACACTTGCGGGTTAGATCTGGTTGAGAACGTATTTGTGGCTAGACAAGGTCAACCGACTGGTGACTGTCCTCGTGGAAATGTCTGGCTAGGATTAGCAGGAAGGGGACGTCGGGAAAGATTGGGTTTGCACTTCTTTCATCTCGAAAGTGAATACCTACACCTGGCCTTTACTTTAACACATGTTACCAACGGAGGTGTCAATCAGCATTTCGCCCTAAATGTATTATTAACGTCTTAGTCTTGCGAGCTGCAAAAATGCCCAGAGTATTGTTTGGTGTTTTTGAGTGCTTATTGTTCCATGAGGACTTCAGGAAAACTGTTTATTTCTGTTTTATGTTATGGTTGATAAACAAATTAATTCGTTGATTTTGTACTGTCACGAATTTCCTTCGTTCTAACGCGTTTTCACCGTCCCTGAAGTCAAGTATGAGTGGTCTCTAATAAGTCAGCTCACCAAAGGAGTGTTACATTCCCTGCTTCATTACCGGCTCAAAGCAAGACTGTTTCCTAGCAATCTAAAGAAGATAAAGAACATGGATAAACATACACTTGCAAATGAAATATAAGCCGGGTTATGTCGAGGCTACCAAAGGTAGTGAGATGTTCATCCTGTAACATTCCGGGAGAAAGGTGAAAATCCCACTCTGAAAGCCAGCTGTAATAGAGAGGGGAAATTCTTGCCGACTGACTTTATGCTTAAAGAAAATAGCAAGAAAAATAAATTCGCAGACGAAATTCCACCTGCTTTCCAAGTGCCAATGAATGAAACCTCCGTATACGTGACCACAGTTGTGTTCATGGACTGGTTCAAAATTGTTTCATGTTAAGGAAGGAGTCAGAAAAATGTCTGCTCACCTTAGATTGTAACAAGTCACATTCTCTAATTCGTTGCGTGGAAAGATTTCATATTATTGTGTCTTCCCAATCACAAAACTCAATACTGCTACCTCTAAACCAGCCGTTCTTAACCTGAGGGTCTGCGGATAATTTCAGGAAGTCCGTGCACTTGGAAGCGAAAAATTACATTTTTATTTTCACTAACCTAACCTAATCTAACCTAACCTAAACTGACCTAACCTAACCCAACCTAAACCAACCAATCCCAACGCAACCCAATCTCTAACTGAAACTGAGCTCTTCATTCAGTAATGAGTGCAGGCAACAAAGTTATTTATGGCTAGACTGCAAAAATGTTTGCTAACTTCGAGAAAGGGAAGGCAGAATAATTTGCCTTCGCTTTGAAATTTTTTTTTTTTTTTTTTAAAGAAATTCAATTTCAACTTTCCCACCTTTTAAATTTATTTATTGTCTTGTTATTGATATAATGGATTAAAATAAAGAAGCACACATATTGCTATATGATTATTTTTTTAATATTCTGAAAACTGTATTAGAGCATTACTAGTTTCGTTGTAATGCAGTACATAAGATAGAATGCAATACATATAGATTCTGTATCTATATATTTAATTTTATGCATTTAAACGCATTTTCTGAGAAAGCATCCGTAGGATTCGCCAGACTCTCAAAGAGGTCCGGGGTACAAAAAAAAACGGTTAAGAACCCCTGCTCTACACCGATATTCCTCCAGTCCACAGAAGACACTCCAGCTGCAAGCTGCGAACAATCGGATACGCAGCAGCCCAATTTGAAAAATAATGCGTATGCAGTTCGGTAAATTACAGACACTGCACTGACTCAGATTGCGACAGTTGGAAACGGCAGCGCATGTTCTTCAGCTTGTGGAACTTATCCATACCGCCCAGAAAATTTCAGAGCACGCTTATACGATTTTGACAGGGATGGAAACAGTCCAACTGCAGAAACAGGAGGTGTCTGGGTCACGAAACATGATACATCTGTCAAAATACCACCAACGGATCAGGCGTCAGCTGCGCCTACCAGCAACCACTCGGCCTCCATTCGGAACACATCCATCGATGATATCAGACCTATCCGTTGGGGAAAAAACCGAAGCTAACAGGGCGTACGAAGTAAACGGCCCAAACAATAGCATCACCATAACGGCACATGACAATGCCGAAGACAAAAACTTTAAACCAAAGTGTGTGTCGGAACATTTATTGTTGATTAAACGCTCAGTGCGCGCGCGCCTATTCCCTGTCACTCCTCCACGCACGTGTTCATCAGAGGTTCACCGATCGTTGAAACGAACCACTTAGGCAAGTTAGGCGACGCACTGTTGAAAATTCCGTCTCAGCGCCGACTACGAAATGTTGGTTTCGGATCACTGCATAGGATCATGCGTACGTCCCAGTATGGTGTTATGGATGAAAAAGTATTGCACTTCACTTTTAAGTAGGCATTCGTTTGTTACTGTTTTTGTTTGGGGGTAAACTTGTGGTGCAGAAAGCATAACGATATACCTACTTTGGTTAATGACGAGTAATGACAGCATGTTCTGTGTACTTTTTGTTTCTTGCTACTAAATTTGTTAAACTGACTATTTATACATCTTGTCACTTGATTCCTTTGGTCTCCACTCAACAATAACTAATAAGCGCGAAGGAATGCGAGAGAAATAAAAGAGGACCGTTAAGAAAAGGACAATAAAGTTGTTGGACACAGAAATAAACAGGAACATAGTTCTTAGACTTAACTGTACTCAGGATTTTGACGTTCAGGTAACCGTGCATCGTGATAAATTCTTATAACAAAACCAACTAGACGCACTAATTTCTCAAATTTATTTTTGGAATAAAATTCTACAGGTTTGCTGACACCTTGCGAGCAAGCTGTCAGCAAACCTGTATGACATATACCACTGCTCCATGTACAGTGAAAAATTCCTGATGATGGACAGAGGAACTTTTCGAAACATGTAGAATTTTATTCCAAAAATAAATTTGAGAAACTAGTGCATCTAGTTGGTTTTATTATAAGAATGTACTCAGGAACTGCACCAGTACAGTGAAAGCGATGACAGTAATACGGAGGATAATGATTTTTTAAATTTGTAATGCACAGTTTTGCGCACAACACGATTCCAAATGTAGGAAAGGATTCACTGTTTTAGGTGCATCAAATGGCTGCAGGAAGTAAGCGTTGTTAATGTGCAATGTCCCAAGTGTTAGATTTCAATGGAAACAGTGATATGCACAGCAAGGCCAAATTGTTCTGATATTGTGTTCCTTGTTATTAAGATTTATCTGTAGGGTTTGTAAGCTTATCGTAACAGTTTACATTACATTCTAATGACGATACTGTCATCTGTCACCATACTGTGTGGTATCTTCTCCATACAGTCGGTAGAACATGCCATTTGTGCAAGTAATTATTGCAAAAATATTTTTGACTTTTACACAATTCTAAGAAACTGTAATTAAATAAGATGAACCGCAGTAAGTGTAAATTCGGGACACGGTAACCTATGCCTGTCATTCCTATCCCCTAATTCACTGCTTGTGAAGCGGTCTTGCCTACTAGGGAAGTTCTTGCAGCAGAGCGAGAACGGTTTGCCGGCATTTGAGTGTGGATGCTTGGTGATCTGAAAGTGCGTAGTTTGTACTCGCTGTGTACCAAGGATTGTCGAGAAACAGAACTTACCGATCCTAAATTTATGAATATCTGAAGATATTTAAAGAAGTCACAATTAACATTTCTCCAAGGCAATTATCGAACCCACACGAAACTGTATATGGTTTGCATCCCAGCAGAAATAGGGCTCTTGGAGGAAGATGTACTGCTGAGAGTCGAGCTACCAGTGGACAGGGTAAAGGGAACATAACTATTTTCATGGCAGTAAACCTGGGGACCGCAGTAGCACAGTGGTTAAGGCGCTGTGCTACAAATCGGAAAGTCGCTGGTTCGATTCCAGATCGTGTCAGTGGAATTTTTAATTGACATAATCCTTCCGATCGACTCGACCTCTAACAGAAAAGAGAACGAGGAGTATTTCCTGGGGGTAAAAAAAACGGCCGGTGCGTAAGGCTGACATCCTTACTACCATCCTGGGCCACTGTCACGTAATCTGGGAACCTTAACTTCCTGGAACCCTCTGGGCACCTCGGGCCTGTAACGGGACTGATCGACTGTAGTCTATTCAAAGCCAAAACATGTGGGGACTCCTATATGGCAGCAGCTGATAAACAATATCCCGAAATTATGTATACTGCGATAGAGAATGGCTGGATGGAGGGAGAAACCTCCGATAACTACATTACAAGAAACTTCATACGAAACACTGACGATGAAAGGCCACGCGTGCTAATCTATGAGGGTCACAATTCTCGCATTGGTGTGTTACTTGTTGAAAAAGCAAGAAAAGAAGATATTGTAACACCAGCTATGTGACGGATCTTGGCGTTTTTTGGCCATTAAAACCAAAGTGGAATGAAGAAATAATGAAATGGCAGCGCAAAATTATACAACGACCTTACCACACTCAAAGTTTTTATCCACCATACCGAAGTTCCGAAAGAACATCGATCCAAATATTATTAAAAATGGTTTCAAAAGCCGCAATTTCCATTCTTGTAAAATTTTTGTTTAAAAAGCTAATAAAGAAGGCGGTCAGGTTTTAAGCAAAGCCAAGAAGCTGCAACACTGTCGTCAACATATCTGCCGTTTAGGTCTGATGCTGATTACATTGTTACACAGCCAACGATGAGAGTTAAACCAATTAATCGATATTTGAAGAACTGCAAACAAAACAAATATTAAATGTAATACTGGAAGAAAAGCTATTGCGGAGAACCGGAAGTACTAATGTCAGTAAGGATAACTGAAAGCATGAAGGGAACACTGAATAAAAAATGTGGGACACAGGAACAGCCAAGAAAAAAGAATAAAATACCAATCGAGGAGAGTAATAATGACGATTCCGAACCATTAGACAATGATTCGGATGAGTCTGAAACAGAATGTAAGATGAAAATAAGATCGGAAGACGATGAATTTATGGATATGATAAGCACAGATGTCAGCTTTGAATGTGGGTGACTGTGTTGTTGTGAAGGTTTGTACAAACAAATCGGATAAAATATATCTTGCATAGAAACCTGAAAAGAGGCCAGGAAATAAAGCAAAATTTATTAGAATTAGTTCATCATCCACATTTCATTGGCCGAACTTTGAGGATAAAATTACGAATAACATGAATCAACACATTTTTCAATTTGTATCAAGGCCAGTTATTGACAGAGGGGTACATTTACTTTTAATGTATGTTTCTATTCTCACAATCTCTGTTAATGCATCAAGAAATAAGAAAAGAAAAGCAGATTACATTTTTATTTGAATTACGGTTCAGACAATTGTTTTTACTACATAACAGGTATTTAAAGTGACATAAGTATGGAAGAATAAAAGATCAGCTTGATGTCACTTGCTATTTTATTTCACTTCTTATGTACTCAACATGTTTCGGACATTAATATACCCATCATCTGGAGCTTGCGACTGTGCTGTTGAATTACTACATCGGTCTTTTTGTTCTTGGTTCGTTGTGTGTTGGAGATTTTGTGCGGCTGGTTTTGAGTGGTGTCTGTGTTGCAGGCTGAAGCAAGCTCCTGATGATGGATATATTAATGTCCGAAACATGTTGAGTACATAAGAAGTGAAATAAAACAGCAAGTGACATCAAGTTGGTCTTTTATTCTTCAACTATTACAATGATGCACGGTCCAATAAACATAAGATTGACATAAGTATGTTCTTCCATTTCCACTTTTCACTGTTCAGCTACTTTCCGCCTCCCATGCCTTATACAACGGGAAGCTAAATAGTTAATTCCTACACTTCAGGACAGATCTCACGCCACGCCATAAACAGTCGCCAGAATGTATCGTCAGACGGTGGCCGCGCCGGGCTACCGAAACAGAACCCCAGGCTCGAAGTCCCAGAATCCGATTCCAGCAACCTGTGGCTCCTTACCCGTCCAATTGGCAACGAGTAGTTTAGGCGGTCACAGCAAGCCCACAACCATGCATTCAAAATCAACAATATGCGATGTACAAAAAATACCACGTTCAACCAACCTGAATAGGAAAGCAGCATGAACAAAGTTCATATAACTTATATAAACAAACACGTAATCACAAACGTTTTCGAAAACACAGACCTGAAAATATCACACAGGGTAAACAATACACCAATGAAAACATTATGACATCAGTCCAAACAAAAGACGGCAAACAAGCGGAGGGCACAAGCTAAAATGCGGAGATCTGCGACAAACAGGACAAAGTGGGTGAACAGTCGCGGACATACATAACGAACACATCATGGATATACGGCACAACAAATATAAATCTAAATACCCCAGAAATATACTTGACACAAGACACGACATCGTATCCACATGAGAAATCATGGAGGGAGAGAAGTTTGAATTATAACGTACGTTGTGTTCACATAAATTTATATACATCATGATTCAAACTTCAAGGGACTGCATTCATACTTTCGGGACTGAAGAAACTGCAGTACACATTGGTATCCAAAAAATTTATATTGTATTGTAATTTTGTGTGTACATGTTGAACACATTTTTCTTAATTTTAATTCTCCACGTTTTAAGCAATGCATCACGGTACACGTTTAGCGCGCTGGAATGTTTGGCACGTGACGAATTGCATATCTTAATGACGATACAAACGTTTTATTTATCTCTGGTATCTGTTTCCTCTCTGATGATAGACCAGGAAAGGCCGAAACACAAGAGAAATTGTAATAGTATATATTGGCAATACAGCAAAACTGAATATAAGTACACTTTGTTGGACTCACTGATATATAATCATAGACCACATCTCAAATTCGACACGACTAGGGCGTGAGATTAATAAAGCACGATGCCCGAGATGTGACAATCTCGAGTCTGGACGTAGGCTAATGAGGAAAGTCTATGCCTGAAATGAATTTTAAAGACATCAGATTATGCTATATGACAAGAGTCATGTTGACATTATTCATAATTTCAGGCAAAAACATTCAGAACATTCCACAGCTGGATCTACTTCCGTCTTCAAATGGAACGGGGTGGGGGTGGGGACCTACTCTTGTGGGTACATTAGTATCAGCTAGTCTCAATGTTTTTAAATACTGTACCTAGACTCACTATCTAGACAGTATCTAGAGCCAGCGTAGACAGCCGTAACGCCTTCATCTTGGAGAGACAAAATTAAGTAAATAAGATTTAAAAAAACCATAAAATACTATGGAATCACAAAACCTTGATTGCCTTCCAAATATAAACAAAAACAATTAAATGAGAACAATAAAACACAGATAATAATCTAAAAATGCAAAAAAAAAACATATTGAAAGATCCATTACCAGTAAAAACGGCGTCACATCTCAAGAAAAGAATCTTTATAATCAACGCCATAAAACCCCAAAGCATACGTAATTTACTAAATTTTCTCATTTTAATTTCAATCGAACTGTATTCAACGGACCTGCAGAGATATGCGAGCATTTATTGACGTTTGAAACACAATCATTTTTAATGTTTCCTTTTAGGGTGGCTCACAAGCGAGTCTGAATGCAATTTGGGTAGCCACCCTCAAACTGGGAAATCCGAATCCTTTAAGTAGCTTAAAAATTGTAGAAACCTTGAGGCAGATAATAGCACTTCATTTTAATGGAGTCACCATGATGATCATCGTTAATAGCAGGTCAGAGGAAAGTCACAACTGGCGCAGCCTCACCCTTAATTACAGTACGATGTTATGCACACTAGTGCAGCGACAGGAGGTACCGAGTCTTACTGGACAGCTGTGGATTCTTTATTCAATTTAAATATTTGGTTGAGACAATCTGTAGACGCCACTTAATTAAAAATACAGCAAGAAGCCATTAGTTCGGACTGTGCAACACACTGCAACGTGACACAATGCCGGGTTCGGATATTTAGGAAGAAGACTTCAAGTTCTGAAATGCCTTTAAGCCTTTGAGTTAAAGGTCCCTCATGCAATTTTACTCATTAGCGTGCCATATTGGCACTGAACCAGTAGCTAAAGTTCCGTTTATAGAAGATATTTTTCTACCTTTCTGGTTGTTTTCCACCCGTTATGGGGTAAATATCATTGTTATGTAATTTTTGTGCCGGTCCCAGTAGCCGCGCGGTCTAAGGCGTAGGTCTGCGGCCGCTCGCCTGCTGAGATCGTGGGTTCGAATCCCAACGGGGGCATGGATATTTGTCTGTTGTGTGTGTTGTCAGGTAGAGGTCTCTGCAACGAGTTGATCACTCGTCCAGAGGAGTCTTACCGACTGTGATGTGTCATTGTGTGTGATCTAGAAACCTCAAGAACGTGGAGGCCATGGCCCGAAGTGCCATGGGGGGGAGTATTTTTTGTACTTGAACACACAGGCATTGTATGCGATCATGTCCTAAAATAATTACTGCGAGATTTGAGATTCTTATAGCGATGATGGTGGAGATTCAAGTAGTCTGGGATGCGATACTACATAAATCGTCGGGCACATGCACTTTAACGTGTGAGATTTTTAACTGAAAGTTCTTAGGGAGTTCTAATTTCCAACCACAACGATCCACTGCACACTTTACGGTACAAAAGACCACACATTTCCTTCTCCTGCAAAGTTATAACGTAAACCGCTGATCAGACTTCTAGGAAAATTTTATAAATCTTAGATGACTTTAACCGGTCAAATTTGTTTCTACTCACACTGAAGGACAAAAAAACTTCCCTTACTAAGGACGGCCATAAATGGACCTACAGACACTTAGCACAAACCGTATCATGGTGTTTCAACTCATGTGCATTACACTGCTAATGACACATTAAATTCGGGCGTAGTGACTCATAATATTTTGCTGAAAGTCGTTTCTAAGAGGCCATAGGATAATTTAATAAGCTGTAAAGAACACCGTACATTACATTATTGAAAACATTCTTCTAAGTATTCTTTAAATAAACACAAGCAGAAAAGCCAGGGTTCAACGACACACAACATGGGAATAAGAGAAGCCAAGAGCCCAGTTTACAGTTCATAGACCGCTATCGGAGAATACGTGCTAACATTCTATTTGTTGGGCAATACGCAAAATTGTGCGAAATTTAATGCACCTTCAGGGGTATTTATGACATTAATTAGACTTCGTCCACCGAAATGTTCAAAGGACATGGAAAATATGTTTCTTCTTGTGACAAAAATATTTACGAAACACTGTTTTGTTGCAATGGACGCAATTTTCCGATGCACGTTGCATCGTTAGGCCATACCTGCACCTCTCAAAGGATTCCAGTCACCCGAAGATGACAACTGCTATGTTCCATGGGTTGGCCCTTTTGGTGGCTGAGATTCATTGGCACTCAGCGGGCTAAACACTTTAATTTGGTTCCGCTGTGTTGGATTTCAAAATTGTTTCGGAATATACCGGGTGTATCAAAATGATTGGAACGGTTTTCAAGTTGATTATATTCACAAGTATAGTGAAGAGAATTATAAATACTAGTAGAAATGAAAGAGTAACATGGACGTGGCCTGCACGGTCCCCCGATTTAAGCCCTTGTGACTACTTCCTTTGGGGTTATGTGAAGGACAAAGTGTTTGTGCCACCACAACCCGTGAGCATACCTGATTTGAAGAACAGAATTACCGCGGCTGTGGAGACCATCACACCTGACTT
>Ga0123355_10020921_pt1 | contig 10463 bp, 3 predicted proteins | sample TergutEmb28metaG_3_FD_89872 | JGI IMG/M metagenome (GOLD analysis project Ga0123355, IMG submission 89872) | Embiratermes neotenicus P1 segment gut microbial communities from Petit-Saut dam, French Guiana - Emb289 P1 | ecosystem: Host-associated > Arthropoda: Insects > Digestive system > Gut ... | reverse complement strand
TTTTTTTTAAATATATTATGCATATGTAAACATTTATCTGAACCCCTGTTAATAACTTTGTATTATTTTGCAGATCTATGTCTCAAAGAAATGGGGCTTCACTAAGTATGAACGCGACGTGTATGAAAAACTGCGTGAGGAGGGTCGTTTAGCTGGAGATGGTTGCAATGTAAAGTATCGCCCAGAGCATGGGCCTCTGGAGTCATGGAAGAAGGTACAGCTGGAGCTGGCACAAGTGGCATAAGTTTTTGAACACTGTTCATTAATCTTGACTGCCATTTCTGTACTACTTGATATGGTCAATAAAGTGCGTTAGACTTTGGTATTGTTGTTTGCTTCCAGGACTGCTTATCCTTATCCTTGTGAATACCGACAACAGTTTGATCAGTGCTAGGGAGGTTGCATAAATCGAAAGAAGTATTGACATTCCGCCATAGTTCATGCCTAGGTAACTGTTTCTAAATTATGACAAGGAATTGAAAGCTTTTTGCAGACCTCTCATCCTTTCCAGCCCAGCCATTTGTAAACATGTAGATTTTACATGGACAGAAAGACAAATAGCACTTTGGAATGGCAAAACTGTTGCTATATACACCATCTACTCAAGCTGCTTTAAGTTACTAAATGAGCTCAGCTGTATAGTCACAAACTTGTTGAACACAGTTCACTTGTCTTACCAGCACTGTAATGAATACTGTATATAGGGCAGTGAAAACACAACAGAAATCCTGCCACCAGAAGTCTGTAAATGTGAAAGATGTTATTGGATGCAACTGGCAAATGTGCTGTAATATTTGTATCATTGGGTGGTTGAGATTAAAGAAGGCTACTGTATTGTGTTCAGGAAAAACAAGGCTGTGCAAATCATTGCCTGGGCAATGGGTTTGGTATTGGGCCTAGCAGATCAGAACGTCATAAAACTGAAGATATAACATACCCAGTAGGAGCACTGAGGTTCTGTCTTCATGCTGCAAGTTTGGAAATCTGGGGTGTACTTTAAGAGATCTTACGGCAGATTTCAAAGAACTGCAACAGTTTATCATTCAGTTAATCCTGTGAGAGTATCATTACACCACTCACAGAAGGGGCCAAAATGAAAGTTTAAGAGTTTACTAACCTGCTAAATGATAGACTCTCCCCACCCCATAATGGAAGATGTAGCCTTGTAAGAGATGAACTTATCCCACAAATTCTCTTGTGCCCTGGTGAAGAACTGCAGACTAGATATGACTGTGTAGTTAGGATGACCTCAGGGCATGTTCCTAAGCTTAGCATCCTCGCCTCCACCATGGGACATGAACATTGTAAGTTTGTACAGGATAGGACAGACTGTTCAGAACTTCTCTGCACAGTAAAACTGGGGGAGTAAGTCAGTTCAAGAAAGCTGTATGGCTTGGCCCAAACACTGTTTCATGCTTCTGTTTTGTATCATGCCTCTTCTCAAAGAATATTAAATTCTAAGGGAAGAACAAAAAATGGGCACCCAAGAGATAAGCCAGGTAGCTCCTTGTCAAATACAGCAGGGCTATGGACAGCAAGTTTGGGACAAGAGGTAAAGGGAGATGCATGTGTAAACTTGCATGTGGGTAGCACCACAAGCTTACAGTCCAGATATCAAGTGCTCTCTGATGTGACTTCTCATATCTTCATCCGTACTGCCGCACTGTATTGAAGTTAGCTGGCAGCAGAAGAGGAGCAGGAGTCTGGAAGTTAAAAGGTCGGAAATAACACATCGCACATTGCAACTGTAGGAGCCTTTGAATATGTTTGTACAGATACAGAGAACATTAATTTGCAGCTAAACCTGACAGGAGTACACATTTCCTTCCATAAGCATAAATTGGTTAGTAACATTCGTGGTTGCAGAGCAGGGGTCAAACTCAACCATGGGCATTACAAAGAAGGCAAGTTAGGAGGGAAAGATTGGTTTGAACTAGTCCTTCATATACACACAACCCTTCCCTCTACTCTTATGGCAGGTTTTGTAACTGCTACCATTCAACATCACAGAAAACAAGACAGGCAATGCACATTTAACATAATATTGGGGTGTCTGTGTAACCATTGTTACAGTGGAAAAGCAGTAAGTATTACATATTCTAAGTGCGTGACTGTAACCTTACATATACCATACACTGCGCATGTGCCATATTGTATCTGTGGCCTACCTGGCTCTACAACATTTTTCCACATCCAATAAACAGCATGATTTTCAAAAAAAAAATTATTGAACATAAAATGTGTTTCATTTTTTTCTCATTCTAAGAACTGAGCAAAATACAGTCAAGAATGTATATTGGTCTCCATGTAAAGTACCTGTTATTATTTTCAGATTTTGATGGAACTTGAATTTTCTTGACAAATGTTTGAAAAATAATCAAACATCAAATTTCACGAAAATCCGTCCAGTGGGAGCCAAGTTCTTCCTTGCAGACTTGACAAACCTGATAGTTGCCCTTCACTATTGCAACACATGTCAAAAAGGCTATTCCTAGGCAGAAAAAAATATTGGATGGGCATTTGCTCTCCTCTCCAAGTTACAACCATTATTTCTTAAATAAATATGGCTGTTCCACCATTTGCCCTATCATCAGCAATATGGTTCTACCTATAAGAAGGTTGTCTCAGGGAGGTGGTATGCACAGAACGGAGGGGCATTTTTCGCAGACACAGCAAATGGAGAATACCTCCTGCATATTACATAAAGTTCAGAGAAGCAAGGACAGAATACATTATTGTAGAGGGAACTATGTTCATGGGTGAAGTATGAGATGCATTTATGTATTTGAGTTTCTTCAGCATCCTAATTGTTCCAGTTGGCAAATCGTTAAGTGACCCGGAGGTACACCTGTGGAAGAATGAGTAGGTTGGGAAGTGTACCAACCATGGAAGCAGCAATGGGTCACAGAGCCAATAGCGTATTTGATATTCTAAGTTTGGATTGCAGATTTCAGGGTAGATGACCAATGAAGCTACTGACAAGCAATAACAAATTTAGCAACACAATTTCCGGTTGCATGAACATTTGAGTGGTCTCAGGGAAAGTAGCAACATGTGTTCTCTGGGACAAAACTTTGTCTATAATAGAAACACTTGGAAGTAATTAAAATAACTGGAAGTGAATGTAAACTACGGTGAACATACATAAATCAGTTACTTCAAAACTCTGTATTCACGTAAATTGTTTTATTCTTAATAATTACAATTCTTATTTGAAATTTACAGCTTTTTGTTTCAGTTCATATAATGTTAATGTATTTGTACATACCTAATATGAAATATTCTTGTTTTATGTTAACACAGAGAACACTGAAGTATGCAGTCTGTTAACAGTCATCCATAGTACCTATGAAACTAGCCAACCTATTACCTAATAAACAAATGAACCCCACACAGCAGTTTCCTTTTTGGAAAGATGATACTTACTCGGTTGGATGAGAATTTCTCATCCTTGTACAGAACCTCAAAGGTTCCTTTGCATGTTCAAAAGAATCTGCTCTCGTCCCCATTTTGAACCACAAGAATCCAAATCATGCCCTCCCAGCCTAGATCTTTGAGATCCTTTTGAATATTATCCCCCCAAGCGGTCACTTCCTTTCAGGGTTGTCTGACCAAAAGTCTGTAGGCAGTTTCCATACTTACAGGCATGCTACATGCACTGCCCAACTTATGTCCATTCTTAATCTTTTTTATTTCAGGATACAAATGATCAGAACAATCCTGAGAAGTGCACTTACCTTATATATACCAAGATCTTAATGATAAAGTTTTACTACAGAAAGGTACACTGATCATGTTCCCAAATATAGGAACATACAGCCTCTGTGCTGCCACGTGAGCCTATATGTTCACTGTGATGTCAGTGCTAATAGCTGGAAGCCAAGCTGCAGTCACCTGAGTCATCTCTTGGTTATGATGTGCAAGTAGATGGTATGTGCACTTGTAAATTGTATTCAGCTGAATAGTTTTCATTGTAATATCTTTATCATGTATGTGTCATGGGAAAAAATGTCAGTTTTGTGAAACAAATATTCTTCATCCAGTGTCATATAAAGGTATACAATAAGAAACAAGAACAGGTTCAACGCTGGGCAAAAAACAGAACATAAGGTACAAAACATACTATAATGTAACAATGAGGTACATTCAGACTCCTGCATTCTGGACTTGTAATTGTTCACATATACTACAGAATATTATTAACTTTATTGGTCATCCATAAACTCAGAGTTTCACCCCATCAAAATACTTCAACTGCTGACTTGCAAACAATACTTCATACACACTTTTTAGGTATGACCATAATCCACCTCAATACCAAATTTTAAAGTTCCCAGACACAAGCAATAGAAATTACACATTACAACTGCATGAAGAAACAAGACGGGCAATGCATGTGTCAATGTAACATTGAGGTGCATTCGCACAATCACTGTTGCTGTGGGGGTGGGGGTGGGGGGGGGGAAGTATTACATATTCTGAGTGTGTGTCTGTAGCCTTAGTTATCCAACATGAATTGTGTATGCGCTGTATTATACTGTCATCTGTGACCACATTTTTACACATTATCTCATAAGCAGCACAGTTTTTGGAAAAAAGTTACTGGACATAAAGTGTGCATTATGATTTTCTCTACCAATTTTATCTGCAACATTTCTCATTGTAAGAAGAACTGAACGAGATATTCTCACCAGTGTATATCGGTCTTCAAGAAAGTACCTGTTATTCCTGTCAGATTTTAATGAAACCTGACTTTTCCCATTAATTTTCAAAGAAATACTCAAATGTCATGCAAATCAATCCAGTAAGAGCCGAGGTGTTCCATGCAGATGGACAGACAAACTGACTCACAGACAGGACATAGCCAACAAATGCTTTTCGCAATTTTGCAAATGCGCCTAAAAACTGATAACTGCATAAGAATGTGATATAACAACATTAAACTATGACACTGAATTACTATGTCACGCTAAAATAAATCTTACAAACACGGATCCATATTATACATTTATAATAAATTACAGTGAACCAAATGTTGAATACTATTATTACTACATGTATTTTTGACCTAATTACCCATGGCGCAAAACACATCCATGTGGTGCCACATTCTATATACATTGTAAATTGCATTTCTTATAATTATCTCAGACAGACAGATATCATAAATGTCAGCGGGTCTTCATGTACAGTGTCTTATTTTTGGCAGATTTTAATCAAAACTGAATCTGGTTGAGTTTAGTAAAAAATCACAATACACAATTTTATAAAAATCTATCCTGTAGGAGGCAAGTTGCTCCATACACACAGGCAGATGAATATACATGAAGCTAAGAGCTGCTTTCCACACCTGTTTGCAAAACCTGCCTAATTACTTATGTTTTTCTAACATCAGGCATGGTTAACCTTCAGAAGGAACATAACCAAACACAGTAACATGCATTGGTGTTCCAAGCATCCCCACGCAGTTCCCATGCAGTTGGAGTCTGATTTGCATGAAGAGTGTACAATATCACAGGGCCCATGTTTCTGCAGAAACAGTGGATTTTGACCTGCATGCTCAATTAATCCTCACACCATTTGTTAGGGAATTAACATAAGAAGAGAAAATGTACAGTTCTTTCACACAGACCAATTCACATTATTGCAAGACCTAAAGACATTATTCAATGAGAGACTATGAACACTTTGCAACAGTACTGTCTTATGTCAAGAAATATTTTCATATGGGACAAGGCCTGTTCTGAAGCTGGAACTCAAGGCTTCCGTGAGTCTCATATGATACAAAGCAAGCTTAATTGAAGGGGAAAAAGAGATTATAAATTCATAGTGAATGCAGACTTCCAGGGTGTTAATGCATTCACGACAGTTGCTTTGACCAGGGACACGATACGGAGTGCTACTGTACCTACAATTGCACTGATTTATCCTGATTATTGGCCAGGTCATGATGGACACCTGTAGCTGCTAATAGCTGGCGTGTTGAGCTACTGGAGCTGTAACTATCACCACTTGAACGGTTGCTGAGGTGACTGGTAGTGCTTAATGGTGTGCCAGGAAGGGAAACACCCATCAGTCCTTCTCTTGCACCTGGTATCCATCGCCCTGGAGTGCTCTCCACAGATGATGGAGGTGCACTTGACATAAAAGGGCGTTCCTGTGATAAGCATCAATATGACTTGAATGAAAGTAGAATAGGAACAGTAAAGTGAAAAAGCTTGGATCGATCACCTCATAAAGACAAACACTGAATTCCTTAATCTCTAAAATAATGTATGTTCCTGGAATGGGTAACCAGAAAGTGAATTCATAGGACCTGTATCTTCAAGTCATTTACTGAACTTTCTACACGATTAATACTCTGTTACTATATGCAGGGTAAATTATTTTTCTGAACAGTCTCCAAGAACAATAACAGTAATGGTACTTTGTGACAATGAAACAGTGGGCTATTCACACATATCTTCCATTCACAGGTACCTAACAACAAGTTTGTTTGTTTGTTTGTTTGTATGTGCAAACATGTATACATCAATTAAGCACAGTGCATAAGCCCTTTCTATGGTGAGTGTCATCTCCCAATATTTAAGACTCCAGATATGTCACTGTCATTTTCTAGGATGGCAAATACTTAATGTTGGATAACAAAATATTGGCAATGTGGTCCTTATTTTGTGCCGTGAGAAACTCCTCCTGAAAAATTAAGAGACCTGTTACTGGTTTTCACTGTTGGTGTCCTGTTGGGCTTAGTAACCACAAAACAGAACACAACAGGAAAACAACATGAAAGGAACATCATCACAAGTACAAGAACTGAATGCACTGAAAGGAAAAAAAACATAAAACACAACAAACAGCACTCACAAACAATTACCTTCAAACATTTCTGAAATAAATACTATGCCTGAAGATGACCCATACAGGTTGGAACATGATGTGTAATGTGCACTAAATTAAAAAATATAAATAATATTGAATAATATTGAAATACAATAAAAATATTGTTGTGCTAACTGTACAAACACCTGTATTCCCAGTTTAGAACTGTTATTAATACCCAACCTTATCTGCATGCAATGGACTCAGTATGGTGGTAGCTGGATCCTCTGGAGTATAGTAGTCCGAGTCCTCCCCAGTGGCTGTCAGCCCCATGTCACCATCATCTCCACCCGCAAGAGCCTTCCCAATGAGTCCTACTGCCAACACATCACAATTCTTACAGCATGCACCACATTAAAGGAGAATTATTCATTTTCTGTAGTAACAAGCAATTTACGTACAATTAGTGTTAAAAAAATGAACGGATGGGGCAAATAATAATAGTTGTGGGTTTAGAGGCTCAGAAACTGCTGAGGATTCACAATTACTAGCTGGGCTATATATATAATGCTAAGAGCTGTAAGAAATTGTGCCCACATACACTGCAGAGTATCAGAGAACAAACGTGCAGATGGACTAACACAGTGTAACAGTAAGTATTCATTCTCTGCACTTTGTGCAAAAAACAATAACAAGCATTGTATTAGTGTCAGATGTACATAGTACACATTTATAACACCAAAGATGCATGATTAGTACACATTTCAGCCAGTTTTCATTTTCATGAAGTATCATCAACAAGTGCATTTCAAACCTATGCTAAAGATCACATACATACCATATTAATGCATACAGAATTGATGTCAAATTTTCTGTTTATTATGGACAAATGCACTTAATTTTACCTTTACTACTAGCCATAGTGGCTAGTTCATCCTCAAGTTTGCCAACCTCCACCTTCATCTCCAGATCATTGTCATCCTCCAGATCATCACCAGGTGGTACCATGACAGAGTCAAGGGGCAGAGGGTCAGTACTGGTGGCCGCGTCCAACAATGGAGACAGTTTCTCGGCTTCACTGTCATCATCTTGTGTCTAAGAAAGAAACACATTTTCCATAACAAATCATTTCCATAAAATAAATTAAAATAAGGTTAAGTACAGATGTTCCTCTGCTTAACAGTATGCATACCCTAAAGACATATGGTGTAAGGGAGGTAAAACTCCACACATTTTTAAACTCAGCATTAGATGGTGTCACACACTAAAATTCCAGGTCTGATTCCACACCACTGAGAAGTCCAAGAGACTGTGTGCATGCACAGAAGGCTGACATACAGGCATTGAGCTCTGCTAGGAGGGGGGGACAAAGAAGTTGATATGAGTCATTCAAGTGACTTGGACAGACTCCTTCAATGACTTCACGCCAAATGATCTGAAGCAGACATGAACAAATCCCAGGTGCCACGTTTCCAAGGTGACTAAATTTTGTACAGTAAAGATAAAGCAATCCCTGTTCAGGCCTGAACAGGCCCTGAGTGTTCCCGGAGGTTGAGACTCCCAGATTTCATGACAGTAGGCACATGAAGGTGGTAAGATTGTTAACCCTATGTACTGGCCACCTTTGCCCACCAGGAAATATTCCTCGTACTCCTTTCTGAGAGAGGCGGAGTCAACCCCAGAGCCATAGTGTGGTGGGAAGGATTATGTCAATGAAGAATTCAAGACACCATTGGGAATCCACACTGCGACCTTCCGATTTGTAGTGCAGTGAAATATTTTAGAGTGGCACCTAATATTTGTGGGTCATCAGGGTGGAACTTGCTTCACATCACTCTTCTAAGGCCTAGAATTTTAAGGTGGTTACTAGATTTTTAGAAAATTTGTGCATTCCTGGTCTTGAGTCTTGAAGAAACATCCCAGCAGTGACAATGAAAGTGGGGTCAGCTGCACACAGAGTGTGGTTCCATGATTAACAAACATACAGACAAGATGTGTCAAGTACAGTCCATACATATAGGTGTGGTCCTGCACACTTGCTGCAAACCAAAGGACAAATTCTCAGCCATGACACGAGTTGACAAGAGGATATGAAGAGAGAATTATAGTATTTAATAATTTTTTTTGGCTCTTCCACATTTATTATAATGAAATAAAAATTCTGTGGACTACCTGAAGACATGCAATGTGAAAGGGTGTGGTTTACCCAAATTAAAAGAAAAAAAATTGGGAGGTCATTTAGTCAACCATGGTTGAAGTATGTTATATGCAATAAGAAATGTGCACACACATGTATGTTAAGGCATTTTTGACATAATGAGTAATGCTACTTGGTACATAAATGCTGTACCCACTACACCAAAAATTAGGCATGATACATGAACATGTCACACCCAGAGTGACACTGAGTTTAAGGGTGTTGATGAAGAGTCAGGTCTTCTTGGAATTTACCCCATATCAACTGGTAAATAGCAGCCAACTATTTTGTAGTTCCTATTGACCAGCTGACAGGCACAGTGCATCCCACAAAATGTGCACTGTTCTGTTACACACACTTGAAAGTCTAAAACAAAATACACAATGGTATAAGAAAACATGAAACTCCTGCCATCTGTTGTCCCTGCATGCATATTGCTAGAAGAGATATCAAAGCTTATAAAGAGCCAAGATATAACACTAAGTCCACAATTGCAATGTGGCAGGAAACCTGCATACAGTGATGGCAGGCTTCCTCAATGGAACTCTATAGGAAAATCTGGATCACAGAAGCCTTATAAAAAGAGAAAGATTAACATTTCCTGGTTGGACAGGTCATATATCTGAGGTAATTGTTTCAGTACCATGTTTTGCATTCTAAGTACACATTTATTACTACCAGAGTTATGTGACTATTCATGAAATCATGATTTTCTGAACACATTTTACTGTCCCTCTTTTCAAATTGAAGAATACTCTATGTAGTCTGACAGCACAGCATTACCTCTTCCTGGTCTACTACAGGCTTCTCATTGACAAGCCTCACTGTGTCACGGAGTCTTAGCGCACTCTTGTCACGACTGCAGTGCCGAACTAACAGTGGTGACTTTGTCGTTTGCTCCTTGTGACTATCCTCTTCTCTAGCTAGTAGTACAGACATCCGGAACTGCAACACACAATAAAACACTCAAACTAGTGTGTACCTAAAAATGGTTTTTCCCACCTCCTTTCCAGACTTCTAGAAAACAGGTGTAGCAATCTGAACTGAAATACTATAATTTAGCTAATTAGTATAATTAGCCAGCGTATTGCACTTTATTTTATTATACAAACGTTAAAATATTATAAACTAATATAGAATTATAAAATTATTGACTCCAACATGTTTCCTTCAATATAGACCATCATCAGGGAGTATCATGAAGTACATGGGCAGACACCACTGAGACAAGTGTACAGCAACAGGTCACACCTCAAGGAGGTCATAACACATAAAACAAAGGCATGCCGCCAACATACTGAAATACTTTTGATGTATGGTTGACCATGCATCGTAGTTCAATGTGGATAAAGAGACCAACTAGATGTCACTTTTGGTATTATGTTTATTTCTCCTTTATAGGTTGCTCAACATGTTTCGGGCCACCTTGTGCCCATCTTCAGGAGCT
>Ga0123355_10020920_pt1 | contig 10463 bp, 6 predicted proteins | sample TergutEmb28metaG_3_FD_89872 | JGI IMG/M metagenome (GOLD analysis project Ga0123355, IMG submission 89872) | Embiratermes neotenicus P1 segment gut microbial communities from Petit-Saut dam, French Guiana - Emb289 P1 | ecosystem: Host-associated > Arthropoda: Insects > Digestive system > Gut ... | reverse complement strand
TACTGGTCGTTTCTCTGAAGACTACAATGGAGAAGACTAGATACGATGTGTGAAATGTTTCAGATGGGCGAACACACTTTGTGCTGGTGTGGAGGAAGATTTTGTTTGTGAGCCTTGTTAGGGATAAACGCTGTTTTGTTCTTATTTTGTATCCTTTATATTTGTATTTTTTCATATTTTGTAACTATTTCTTGTGCTTTCTGTGAAAATTATTTGCATCCCAAAATTAAGCTCACTCACCTCCCCAAATTAGGAACACTTTTGTGCCTAATCGGGGAGATGAAGCTTTTAGGGAAACGAAATTTACACCCGTTTTTCTTTTCACGGTGTATGGTATTTACGTAGCAACTGTCTCTTCATTAATCGAATTAAGTTTTACTTGTGTTTTGAAAAGTTATACATTTCCCTAAGTTTAATAGCAGTTTTAAAAAAACATCCCCATATTAGGCGACTTTCCCCTATCCTTGAAATAAAGTAGCTGATATTCTTGATTCACTGTCCAGACTGCTTTTTATGTTGATCTAGGTTTATTACTGGTTTTAAAAAAGTAAGTATTTTAGACTTTAACATGTCACTGTATTATTGATGTTTGAACGTAAATTCGTGCTGTTGCTTACTCTATGACGGAAAGCTTATGTTGCCAGAAATTGTTCTTAATTTAATTTTATGCTGTAAGAAGTACACACAGCCTGTTTTAGGCCCTGTACACTTTAAGACACATCATACAATCGTATAGCTATAAATGGGGACAAAAATAAGTCAAGGAATTTTTTACTTTTCTTTTATTACGGCGGGAGTGCTCTTAAACAGACGAAAATCCTAAACAAAATTTCATCCCCGATAATATTGTTTTATGATTGTGGACTATTGTGACTTATTTCACAGATGGAAGGGAAGTAGTCTGTAGTAAATAACTTACTTTGTTATAGTCTACAATGAAACCTTGCTTAGTGATAATGAGCCGGCGGGTATTACTTGAATTAACATTACCATGCTAACAAGGTTTTGGTCTAATTATATCTTAAAGTGTTCCCAAGAAGACTGGAGACAAAAGTAGAATATAATACCATCTGCGTCTCAGATTACTTCACAGTGTTTGTGTGAGCTTAAATTCGTTATTATATGGAATATATTCATAGCAACGTAAATTCTTTACAATCAGACACCAATTGTTACCGTGGATACAGTAGAACTCCTGCTTCGTTTCTGGTACAAAACTCCGCGTAGAAATCGGCTACCTGTGCTGAATATTTTCGTTGTTCTATTCAGTTTCGGTGTAGCTGGGTTGGGGTGGTATCCGTGTATCTGGCTTCAGCCTGCTACACGAATACCACCCCAACCAAGCTACACCGAAACTCCAACACACATCGAAACAAGAACACACAATCAATGTGGTGATACAATAAAGAAGTAGCAGGCTCCTGATGATGGATGTATTGATGTCCGAAACATGTAAAGCGTAGAAGAAGTGAAATAAAACTTAATAACTAGTGACACCAAGTTAGTCTCTTATTCTTCAACTATAAGGACACGTTTGAGAGGTGAATACTAGGCGACGGACGAGCCCAGAACCCAGCAGGTACGAGTATAAGGCTAAGTGGAAAGCTGAAGCCTGCTACACGGATACCACCCCAACCCAGCTACACCGAAACTCCAACACACATCGAAACAAGAACACACAACCAATGTGGTGATACAATAAAGAAGTCGCAGGCTCCTGATGATGGATGTATTAATGTCCGAAACATGTAGAGCGTAGAAGAAGTGAAATAAAATTTAATAACTAGTGACATCAAGTGGGTCTCTTATTCTTCAACTATCAAAGTGATACACGTTCCAATATACATACGTGTCCTTATAGGTTCATACGTAGTAAGTATTGGGAAGTGTTTGGATTTTGCTGTAGCCAGTTCATCTTCTTTTTTTATTTGGTGCACACCTTAAAATAATTCAATCCAAAATTTAAGATGCTGAGTGTGAAGATAATTTTATGTTTGGAAAATGGAAGTTTCCCACTCCTATTTCGAATCAGCAAGAGTTTAAAGTCATAAATAAAAAATTTAAAATCAATTAATGTTAGAAATAACTTTAGTACTGTATTGGGCATTTTCAGTCTTTTGGTGAGTTCCTGGCATGGCAAAATTTTAAAGGTTGTGGCACAAAAACCAAAAGACGGACAACTCCATAGCACGAGGCGTGCTTGTTGAAATATGCTGTGGTCAGAATCCTTGAATATTTTCTAAGGTATTAGGATTCTGCAATCAGAGTAAAAAAGGTGCATTCTATTGTTAGATCGGCCCAAATACAAGAGATTTTTACAGTCCCAGATTTATACAAGCTTCTCTTACGATCCTACGTCAGAACCTGAGAAAACATTTCTGAAAGTCCTAACGAAAGACAAAAGAGTTCTTCCTATGCGACTGTATCTTAATACAAGATTGCTTAATGCATTATTAAGTCTCCTTATTGAAATGACTTTCATTATGTTAAAAAAAACGTTATTTTGAGAAGAAAGTTGAGATCCATTGGCTCCTCTTCTTGTTTCTGGTTGAGCTACTTCATAAGATTCCCCTATTCATTCAGAATATCTCAGGAAAAAAAAATAGGATTTCCTAATTCAGCTGTCGCATCTGTGTCTTCAAGGGCTAGATATCCTAGAACACTTTGATGTTGCTGTTTCTGTCATTAGCAAACTGGTTGACGAAATTGTACAGAAAAATATTTTGCTCCGCATAACAAAGATAGAAAATTAAGGGCAATATCCGTGTATCGTAATATAGAGGCGCGTTCGTGTATCCGTTGTTGCAGTGAAAAAACTGTAATTATTACAAGTTCTGATTATTCATTTGTAGCTTTGGTTATCCAGCACGCAATGTGTATGTGCCATATTATATTGTCGTCTTTGTTTATCAGGGTCTATTATATGTTTCCGCTTTATCTCATGAGCGGCAAGATTCTCAGAAAAACGTTTTTAGACATAAAATTTGTGTTTTGACTTTCCCTATAAATTTTGCTGAAATGTTTATTTTAAGAAGAATTCGACGAGATGCTATCATAAATGTACATAGCTTCATCTAAAGTACACGTTATTCTTGTGAGCTTTTCATGCAACTTGATTTCTGCGACACACTTTAGAAAAATCCTCAGATATGAAATTTCATGATAATCCGTTCATTAGGAGCCGAGTTGTTCTATGTGGGCCAACGAATCTATGGACGAACGGATAGACAGACAGACACATGACGAAGCTGATATTCGCTTTTCGCAATTTCGCGAAACGCCTGACAAATACTCTCAATTGCAAAATTCCATCATTAGACACATTTGGATTTACTGACATCCTTTAAAATTTATTATTGTTTAATCTTTACATTCGACAGTATGCGGTACAAGCTGTTTTGTTAGAAGACCTTGGATGAATGAATGGATGAATATATAAATGAATAAATTACGCGTTTAACCATTACTTTGCTTATGGAAGTCGTCTCTTGAAACATATCCTGAAGTACATCAGCTTCTTTCATGTCCTGAAATTTCGATTTTACAAATATCAACTTTATGTTACTTTATGTTACTTTTTACCTGTATCTATGGCTAGGAAGTCGACTTTTACTTTAGGGCATACTGATTGTGATTTTCGTTTATCCGGTCTTGCTATCCGTTCACACCATCACACCTCCATCTTGTGAAGCCAAACACACTGAGTTCGAAATAATCTTAGTGTTTCTGGGTGTAGATATATTATTTGCTTTATTCTGTTCTCTGAATTTATTCAACAGAACTTTGAAATTGACCGCTTTCCAGTGCGTTAAATTTCCCTTGGGGTTTGAGAGAGAGCCCAGCATGTAAACTGTGGTTTACCTTATCGGCTTTTCGATTTATTAAGAACCTAAGAAAATAAAACGTCTGGAACAACGGAACACACTTTTTGAACTTCTTTTACATGCTGTTGTTTCAAGGTGAACACAAATTATTAACTTAAATGTGTCTCTATATCCACCTAATAATCAGGACGTGTCATGGAAACCATGAAATCAGAGATGATAAACCCACAACTCTGTAGTTATTTAGTGCAGCCTGAGAAAGGATTAACTTAAAGAGAAAACAAAAACATTCTGTAATAGAATACCAAAATAGTTGAATAAAGAGAGACCAATTTGATGTCACTTGCTTTGTTATTTCATTATTTAATGCTCAACATGTTTCGGATGTTAATACATTTATCCTCAGGAGCTTGCGACTTATTTGTTGAGTAATTTTATGGGTTGTATTGCTCTGGTTCGATGTGTGTTGGTGTTACGTTGTGGTTTGGCTGTGGTGGTGTGGTATCCGCATGCAGGTTGAGGCACTACTGCCTCAGCATGCATACGGATACCACACCACCACAGCCAAACTACAACGTAACACCAACACACATCGAAACAGAGCAGTACAACCCATGAAATAACTCAACAAATAAGTCGCAAGCTCCTGAGGATAGATGTATTAACATCCGAAACATGTTGAGCATTAAATAATGAAATAATAAAGCAAGAAACATCAAGTTGATCTCTCTTCATTCAACTTTCAAGATGATGCACGGTCCAATAAACATAAAGTACCAGAATAGATTAAGGCTCACTGATTGATTGACCGACTAGCAATCAACCAACCAACAAACCACCCAACCAACCAACTGGCTGACTACCTAACTAGTTAGCTAAATACCTAACCAGTTAACTAACTACCTAACTAGTTAACTACCTCACGAATCAAATTCCTTCTTGAGGAGCTAGTCGTTTCTCAGTTAGTCAATAAATTTCCCACATTTTATGAAACCCGAATGTTTATTACCGCGTTCACAAGAGTCCGCCATCTGTCCCTGTTCAGAGCCAGGCTTCATTTATCCCGTAGTCTCCCTTACGACATGTCCGTTTTCTCCTCCAAAGCGAGTAGTGTTTCCCCTTTCAGTTTCCAGCATTAATCTTATTTCCTTCAGGGCATCCACTAGCTGTTTTCATTCTTCTTCTACATCTTCCCATCACATATATATTTTCTTCAACAATGTTATTTAGAAGCCTGTTCCAATCCAGTCCGGCCCTTCTTTTCTTGTACTGAAGTTATCCCTTTTCTCCTTGATTCTGTGTAATACTCCGTCATTTATTACAATAAAGGCATTTATATTCACATCGCAAAGTTACAGTCGTAAAATAGGAACAGATATTTGTGGATGAGTTTACGATATATAGGCGGCGAGCGAGTTAACACATCCGAACGTTTTGAAATAATGTAACGCCTTCATAAAGTCGTAAACCCAAGAATACGTGAATTATTAATATCAACCCTTTTGAAATCTCGAATATTGCTTTACTTTTTTGGCAGGAATTCATCATGTTTAATGTTAAATTTTTACATTTCGACCGATATTATTTCAAGTCCTTTCAACGCTTTGTATTGACTGCCGTGATGCTGAATCCTTTCCTCTGCTGGAGTTATCCCTCCTTTTCTAATCCTTTGTAGAACAGCGTTCTTCTGTGTCCATATTTTGACCTTCAGTGACCGCGCCTTTTCGAATTTCTGTGGTTCTTTCAAAGTATTTATTATGGACAGACGTGGCTTCAGGAATTTAAACAATGTGGCGTTAGAAAGTAGTATCGGGTTAAAAGGTCAAAAAGTTTTGTAGGTTTGGAGAGCTTCGATAATAATAGGGACATAAATAGGGCTCGGGAAAATATTGTTAATCCCTGCTAAAGCAGCCTAGGTCACTACGAACGGAAGAAGCATAAACGCTAAACTGATCATGGGTTCTCACACTTTTAGATGAAAGGAAACGAGTTCAGTTGCAAGGCTGACGCTATCCAAGCCAGCTGAATAAAGGTAAATTATCAAATTAAAGGGCGGAAATACAGACTCTTAAAGAACAAAAAGAGGGAAAAATGAATTGCTTCAAACAAATTGTAAGAACAAGCAAATTAGACATCTATGTACGGGCGTACCAAATTAAAATTTGCTACGAACATGAAAAGAGTTAGGTACTTGAAGATAGCACAGTAAAAGTAACATGTGAAAGAATCACTGCTGTTAGTGATAGAATGTACATGCGGTTGTTTATAAGCAGTTCGAAAGAGAACTATGTACACTTGAGCCTCATCTAGTGCCTTTTCTTGCGCTTTTCGAGAATTTGAAAAATCAAATGATAAAAATCATAAAGTACTGATCAAATTTCAACACAGCTGGTAAATGAAGAGGTAAAGAAATAAAGTGAAATGCCAACTTGATGCAATAAGGTAATTTTATTGATGTATTCTTAGCTCGGCATGTTTCGGGTACATACGCCCATCATCAGCAGCATTAGATGTTAAGTTGCAGCATATGGTTTTCTGCGCCGAATTTTTGGATTGGTGGTGGTCTTGAGAGCCGCTGCTTGGGTCGTGTGTACGGTGCCATCAAATTTGACATTCAGAGGACTGTGCATCGTGATATATTCTTATAATAAAACCAACGAGATGCACAAATTTCTCAAATTTATTTTTGGAATAAAACTCTACATATTTCGGACAGGTTTTCTGTCCATTATCAGGAGTCTGGTACTGTATACACAGCAATAGGTATATGTCGTACAGTACTAGACTCCCGATAATGGACAGAAAACCTGTCCGAAACATGTAGAGTTTTATTCCAAATACAAATGTGAGAAATTAGTGCATATCTTTGGTTTTATTGTAAGAAGAACTGCCATCAAATACTTCATTTTGCCTTCTCGTGTGTGTCACACGGTGTCCAGATTAAATAGAAATTATTCCTCTTAGTACCGTTATCCGGTTTGTCTACGTACTGGAGAAATAGTGTGTTTTCTGTTAGACAGAATTGAAATTTTGAAACATTATATTGATTAATTTCAAGCCTGCAACCATTGATACTATCCTTTAACGCACATAAAAATGTGTGTGTATTATAAAAGAATTTAATGAAATATATAAACTAGAACTTTCACAGCGACAGATTTCAATTAACTTTATTTAAATTTAATATGGCATATAAGGGTCAGACGGAGGACTGCCTATCCAAAGTTCTCTACACTGATAAAATATGCTAAACATGTCCACGCTTTTCAGAAAACCTCTGAGAAAACTCACGTCGAGACTCAAGGCTGTGTCGATGCATATGTATGAACATAAAACACTTTTACATAAACCTGCAGCATGTAAGAACGTGGACGTTGTGATTAAAACATGTTCAGGTAAAATGGTTTCTACATGCCGCGTCATAACCTGCAGTCTCCTGTGGCTGACTGACATTTCACACCAACTGGTCGGAGTCTACACTCGGCCTGATGATGTTCCAAGAGCACATGAAAAGTGACATGCATTTTTGTACATACCAGACGTGAATGTCTTGTAGATCTGGACTGCAACACTGAAGATTAACTGCAAATAGCCGGTGAGGCAGCAGGTAGATAAGAGAAGTTTTTTTTTTGTTTAATTGAGGACATCCCGTTGTGTTTTAATTCTAGAAGTCAGAGTGTTTTAAAATTACCGTCCAAACGCAACAACAGGGTATAAATGTTGGTATATTATTGTGGCAACATGTTTCTTTCTTATTAGACCATCTGCAGGAAGGTGTTCAGATATATGAGGTGCATTCTGTGCATATCATGTATTGTGGGATCCCATATTACTTACGAAGTGTACATAAAAATATTTTAAAATTATACAAAATTATATATATTAAAAATGGCTAAAAGTTTGTACTGTTATTAAATATATATTGGTTGGAGTGGAAATATGTATATACATTATTAGCGTCTAGGTATCTTAATAATTTGAACCAGATTGGAAGGTAATGTTCACATTTGAATGTGGTCAAATCTCGTAGTCACATTAGCACTCAAGTTCAATTTGCAGTATATCATGCACGTGATTTTGATATTAAGTATTCACGTCTGTATGTGTACGTAGATATACTCTATTGTGGATATATCAGTCACACATTTGGCGTATTGGTATCTGGTTGTATACATTTGTATACATTTAAAGTGAAGTGAATTACGTTGAAGTTCTTGGAGACAGAAGTACCATGCACATTAGGGTGACCTTATACTGAGGGTACTTGATTGTATTGTAACTATTTTATTTGGTGTGTATCTTGTACTGTGGTTGTTTTAACTTGTTTTGTAGTTTGTGGGTGTGTGTATGTGTGGGTTTTGTAATGTGTGAGTGTTTTGGCAATTGTGGGGGGTGTTTTGGTAATATGTTTGCTTGTATTTAATGCGTTTTTGTATTGTTTCATTTATGTATATTTATTCTTATCTGTTACTAGTGTAAGGACTACTGCCGCGGAGCGAAAACTTAATTGCATTAAATAATAATAATAATAATAAATTTCAAATTAAGGTGTTTTAGAAATATTCACGTGTTTACTGAAATATCAAACTTTGGTTAAAGGTACTTTGACGGTGTTCAACGAATGGATGTCTGTTGTGGTGTGTGTGTGTGAGTTACAAACTGTAGCACAACCAACATGCACCCGTTCGTCTTGCTTCTCATCTCCACAACAAAAGTAACCACCTGCACGTAGAAAAAGTCAATAACCACGCCAGAGATCTATTTGTTGAGCACCGCCTAAGTACCTTCAACCAACGTCAACGTCTGATATTTCAACCTACACGTGAATATGCCGAATATACTCTAATTTGAAATTTAAATTCTTATGTATTCAACCAAATACCAATAAGCCAAATGTGTGACTAATAGTTCCATAATTCAGTACATCTACGTACACATACAGACAGGAATACTCAATATCAATATCAAAATCACGTGCATATTATACTGCAAACTCGAACTTGAGGGCTAATGTGACTAAAAGATTTGGCCATCTTCAGATGTGAACCACAGTACCTTCCCAACTGGTTCAAATTATTAAGATACCTACACGCTAATAATTTATATACATATTTCTACCGCAACCAATATATATTTAATAACAGTATATACTTTTAGCCAATTGTAATATATATATATATAATGTCATATAATTTTAAAATATTTTTATGTACATTCTGTAAGTAATATGGGATCCCACAGTACATGATATACACTGATTGTACCTCATATCTTTGAATGTTGGCTTGAAGGTGATCTAATATGTCCGAAACATGTTGCCACAATAATATACCAACATTTATACACTGCTGTGTTTTGAGGGTAATTAAAAAAATAGTTTTACTTTTAGATAAGCGGAGGCTGTACGTTGATTTTGGTCCGTCAGTCAGGATTTGCTTGGCTAGGGACAGTAAGAATTAGGTGTGACGTTAAGGCAGCTCTATACGAGATGTGCATCATTTATGTTGCGTGCACAACGACCAGCAAATACGCCGTGTCTCTCCATCCTTCTCTCCACATGTAACATCTATAGAAGGGATTTTCTAAAAGTTTAATACTGGGGAGTTTACAAATTCCTGTCGACATTTTTCAATGGGTGCCCAAAGCAGACAAGAATGGTGAGCACTTTACAAGGTTTTCTGTGCCCACCTCAATTTTAACATCTACTATTCACATGATCTTTATGAACATGGTGTTCGGATCATTTCTGAATTCTGCTAATGTGTATGGAATATTCTGCGTTATTCGAGTGTACGCGAGTCCAGATGGGCAAGATGCTTTGCGGCTGTAATTTATCGCTCGTGCAAGAAAGGTAGGAAGCCAAGCCTGCGATCGACATATTCCTTTCTGCCATGCAAAATATAATTAATTTTGCCTCTCTGAAACTAAAAACGAAAATTATTCGGACTGGCTGATAGAAAATGGAGGCGACAGCGGAAAAGAGAAGGGCCGTCTAGTACAGCACGTTGCAGCGTTTTGGGGCGGTGGAGGACTTAGCGGAGCTGGCGGACGGGCTTGTAGGTTATGGAGAAGTGGCGAGCGGTCGTTGTTTATTTGCTTGGAACTTTACTGTGACAAGGTCACCTGTACTAACAGAGGCGGAGAGAAGACCCTAGACCAAATGTGACGCTGTGTTAGTGAGTCGCTCCTAGTCAAACGGTTAAAAATTCCACCGACCAAAACCGTGCACTGCAATATTACTACAGTATTTGTCAAAGAGCAGTTCCAAGTAGTCTCTCAGTTCTACACGCGTAATCATAAGCTGAACTCCTTTTTGTTCAGTACAGAAGAAGATAGACCACGTACTCATTATTACAATTCTCGCTCTATAACCATGGACCACCAGCTCAGGGAGACAGCAGATCCTGCTCCAAGCTATCGTAGGAAGTGTCCAGCCTATCAGAGCGAGATTTGAAAACTCGATAAGGAAGGCTCATGGAAGAGGAGACCTTTCTGCAGCTTAAGATGCCGGAAACTCCTTACTTACTTACTCCATGGTGCAGAGTCCTTCTTGAGAAGCTAACTGGTCTGCAGCTAGTCAAGAAATTCCCCGCATTTCACGGAACCCGAAGGTTCATTACCGCACTCACAAGCGTCCGC
>Ga0123355_10020919_pt1 | contig 10463 bp, 11 predicted proteins | sample TergutEmb28metaG_3_FD_89872 | JGI IMG/M metagenome (GOLD analysis project Ga0123355, IMG submission 89872) | Embiratermes neotenicus P1 segment gut microbial communities from Petit-Saut dam, French Guiana - Emb289 P1 | ecosystem: Host-associated > Arthropoda: Insects > Digestive system > Gut ... | reverse complement strand
CTTCAGCAGAAGATCCATCTGCACGAAACGGCTTTTGCGCTCAACTGTCACAAGTATTGCCGACTTGTGTCCCTTCCCGATTATCAGGTCTCCTTCCCAGTGCCCGCCGGCTTCTCGGGTTCCAATCTCTGGTGGACGCTCGTCTATCAGCGTCATTTCGGGTATCTTTCCGCGTTTTTCCTCGCTTCCAGCCTTTTTACGCTTCTTCCCGCGCTGCCGAAGGTCTTCAACAGCAAGCCTCTTAAGCTCGCCCTTCATGTGGTATGTTATGTAATTTCGTATAGTTTTCGCACTCATAGCATGTTCAGGGTATTCCTTTTTAAGCCACTCGGCTATCTGTTCGGGAGACCAACGCTTCTCCAGTTTGGGTTCTGCAAGTTCCCATGCCTGTTTTGTCATTTTCAGTGAGCCGCACTGCCGCTTCCTGGCCTTGGCATTTTCAGCATCCGCATACAATGGGTTGTACGTACCATTGTCCGTTCCTCGTTCAATTGCGCGCGTTATGCTTGATGCGCTGCGACCAAGTTTCTGTGCTATCTGCGATGCTGTCTGCTGTTAGCCATACAGCATCCTGAAAATGTCCATCCTCTGCTGGATATCTATCCTTCGGTAACCCATCCTTTCCTCCTAACACATTATATCTCTTTGCGTTAGGAATTACCGAGTGCCTAGCCATAATCATTCTCCTTCAGTATGTGTTATTCTAACTCTACACCATATTGAAGAAAAGCGAGATGCTAGACAAATGGAATTCATAGTATCATATGTGCGCAAGTTGTGTCAAGCGCCAGTTTACAGCCGCGCCATTCTATAGTACCATAACCTAGGAGGCTAGTATGAGCTTAAAAGGAAAAGCGGCGCTTGTTACCGGCGGCGGCACAGGTCTTGGGCGGGCGATAACGTTACAGCTTGCCCGCGAAGGAGTTAACGTGGCGGTTAACTATTCCCGCTCCGCCGGGGACGCGGAGAAAACGGCAGCCGAAGCGAGCGCCCTTGGCGTAAAGGCCGTGCCGGTAAAGGCCGACGTGTCCAGCCCGGAAGAAGCGGAGCGCCTTGTCGCCACGTCCGCCGAATTGCTTGGGGGCTTGGATATCCTTATCAACAACGCCGGGACAACCAAGTTCGCCCCTTTTCAGGACTTGGACGGTCTTAACCCGGAGGATTTTACGCACCTGTTCCAGACCAACGCGATGTCAATTTACTTTGCCAGCCGCGCGGCGGCGAAAATTATGAACAGCCGGGGGGGCGGGCATATCGTCAGCACCGTGTCAATAGCGGGCTTTAGGCCCACCGGGAGCAGCATCGCCTATGCCGTGTCCAAGGCCGCGGGGATACACATGACCAAGTGCCTTGCCGTGGCGCTGGCTCCTTCAATCAAGGTGAACGCGGTAGCGCCGGGGCTTCTAATGACCCGCTGGGTAGCGGGGTTCAATGACGAGCACATCAAAAAGATGGAACAGCAGACCCTGTTAAAGCGCACCGCCGATGTAGAAGAATGCGCCTCGGTGTTCCTGAACCTCGTCAAGAACAACAGCATAACCGGGCAGATACTCTCTGTGGATTGCGGGCAGTCGGTCTAAAACACGCCCGTTATTATGACATCGCCCCACAGGGACGAGTAGGACTCCAGTGTCGGGGACGCTTCTTCCCAGAGGTTCTGGAAAGAGAACTCCCGGGCGCGCTGGACGGTTCTTCCGTTTGGGGTCATTTGGAAAAGGGAATGTTCCCCGCGGGAAAAGGCTATGCGCTGGTTGTCCATGCTGCCAAAGTAAAACCCGGCGTGGTCTTCGCGCAGGGCAAATTCCGCCGGAGCCGCCCCCGCTCCAAGCGCCGGGTCAACGGGTATCCAGCCGAAGCCGTCAAGCCAGAACTCGGCCCAGTAATGCCGGGTTGTGCCGTGCAGGTTGTTGATAAGCACCCCCGCCACCGGAACAGCCGGAATGCCCGAAGCGCGGGCAAGGGCGCAGAACAAGAGGGCGGCGCGGTAACTGTCGGCTATCCTTTCCGCGTAGGCTTCAAGCGCCCCTCCTGAAAGGGGCTGAGCCTGAATGCCCGCGGACGAAAGGAGCCATTCGTATATTCTGCGGGCCATGACATAGGGGCGGCGGTCTGTTCCGGTTATTCCGGCGGCAAGCGCCACAATCCCGCTGTCGCCGGACGGGACAAGGGCGCTCGCGTTGGTATGCGCCGCCCTGACAGGCGAAGGCGAGTTCAGGCTAACCGGGTTCAGGTTCGTTATCGCCGTTTCCACAGCGTACACATCCACCACGTAGGACAGGCTGACCCTCAGGCTCGTCTGGGCGGCGATGTCGGCGAACCGGAAAAGGGAAGTGCCCCGGTGGTTTTCCACAAAGGGCTCGATGCTGCGCTCTACGATTCTGGCGTTGCGCTGAGAGCCGGATACCGCGGGCTGGGGCATCCAGATGTAAAGGGCGTTGGGAAGCGCCGCCTGATCTACCCGCACATCCACCATGTAGGTAAAGACATAACTGCGCCTGTCCCGGAAAATTTTCGTCCCCGGCTTTCCGGCAACCTGAAAGAACACCGGCTGCGAGGCCCCTCTGTCCGTTCTTACTTCCAGATTTCCCGCCGACGCCCCGTGGGGAACCCGCACACGGATTTCCCGGTCGCTCCAGAACTCATAGCCGAACTCAACCCCGGAAACTTCCACAAAGTCTGTGGCTTGGGCTCCTGACACCGTGGACGGGATTGAGTTCCACGAAAAGAACACCGCGCCGTTTTCCCGTGACGCCCCAAAATTGTTCCCCTGAATGGTGATAAGGGAGCCCACAGGCCCGGACGCCGGCTCTATCGAGGTAATCCGGGGGCTGGTTCCAACATCAACCCCGGCCCGCACACGCTCCGGCAAGGCCGCCTCGTTTGCGAACAGGACGGGATTGCTTATGCTTCTACCCCGGTGAACCCGCACCAGCCCCGCTCCCCCGAATTCGGGAACCCGCAGGACAATCTGGTCGTCGCTCCACGATATGTAGGCGGAACTTGTGGGCGGGACTCCGGCTATGGTTACGTAGGATTCGCTTCTTTCGTTTCCGAACCTGCTGCCAAAGATGGTAAGGGGCTCCCCCATCCGGCCTATGCTAGGATATACGGCGATAATATGGGGCGATCTTTCCGCGCAGGAAGCCAAAAGCCCCATGCAAAGGATAAGCCCGCAATACAACGGGAACACGCTTTGCGCGGCTGTTCTTGTCATGGAGAACCCGGAGAGCCGATGCTCCCCCATCTGCGGGGAGGGGGTTCGCCTCCGGCACCGGAGTCCAGTTCCGGCCGGGGTTCCCGGCCCTGCCCGCGTCCGGCGAAGGCTTGCGAGTACGGTTCAACCACAAGCTGAATCTCTATCACCGCCTCGTCCCGCGCCTGCATTGATCCAAGGGGGAAAAAGAAAATCTGCTCGTTGAATTCCAAGGGTATGGTCTGTATCGTGGTATGGTAGCGCATCCCCTCGCCGGGGACGTTTATCCATATCTGCCCCTGCGCCACAAGGACGTGCTGGCCCTGATCCCGCAAAACGGGCGTAAACTGAACGGTTACCACCAGGTTCGTTCCCACCAGCTTAAGACCCACGGGCCTGCCGGGAAGGGTAACGCGCGAGTTTTCCGAGTTCCAGACCACCTGCTGGTTTTCTTCCACAATCCGGGAAACGATGCGCATAACCACGGCCCGCTCTTTCAGATACGGGTGTTCCTCCAGCAGGGTTTCCTGAGCGCCGGCGGCGGTACTGGCGGCCGCGCCAAGGGTCAAAGCAAGGACGCCTTTAAGGAAGGCGGTTCTTAATCGGCACAACAGGGCGTTAGTAGCGGTAGCCGTCATCGGCGGAAATCTCTCCTTGCCATGGAATAATCTGCCGCGTTAATAAGGACAGGCTGTTCGGTGCGGGAAAACCTTCTGTGTTCGGGAAGGCGGATAACCATGAAATCCATGTTGTCTTGAATGGGAATATGGCGCAAAACATCGTTTATGTCGTGAATGGGTATCACGGCGTAGTCGTCAAAACCTATGTGCAGGGGGGGAATAGCCGCCGACGGATGCTGCGGAGGCATGACCTGGCCCGCTCCCCGTATGCCAAAGGCGGCAAAGAACACAACAAAGGCAAGGACAGCCGCCGCCGCCGGAAGCGGCAGGGTAACACGCTGGTTCCAGACCCTCTTCGCGGCCCGCTGCCGCCGGGACAGCGGTTTTTTCCCGGAGCTTGCGCCTGCCCCCCCGGTAATCAGTTCCGGCGCGGTGATTTTTTTCCACACCCGGTCTTGAGCTATCCCGACCGCCTCGCCGCGGGGCCCTTCGAGGACTCCCCCAAGGCCACGGTAACTAGCAAGGACATTCCGGCACTCAGGGCAACCCGACAAATGGGTTTCCATTTTTTCTTTCCAAGGGGAAGGAAGTTCCCCGTCGAAATACAGGGAAGCAATCTGACGATCAGGACACATGCGCACCATCCTTAAAAGTCTCAGCGTTCAGGATTCCGGTAAGGCGTTCCCGCGCCCGGAAAACCCGGACTTTAACGTTTCCCTCGCTTATGCCCAGGGAGCGGCCTATTTCCTTGTAATTAAGTTCGCCGTACTCTTTCAAAATTAACACAATCCGTAAATTTTCCGGCAGCTTATCCAGCGCTTCCAAAACTTCCTGCCGGGTTTCCTTTTTCAGCAAAATGCTTTCCCCGGTTTCTTCTTTCCTTGTGTCTTCCCGAAACGCCCGCTGGTAGGCTCTCCGCTCCCGGACTTTGCGCTTAGCATAGTTCAGGGCGGCGTTTTTTACTACCCGTATAAGCCAGTACTTGGCCTCGTCGGGGCTCGGAAAAACCATATTTTTCTCGTGGAGGCGAAAGAAAGCTTCCTGGCAAAGATCCTCGGCCGCTTCTTCGCTGGAGGTGATGCGGTACGCCACTCTGAACAGAATGGGAAACACCGTCTCATAGAGCCTGCGAAACTCCCCTATGGACACCCCCGTCCGGGCGCTATCGTCCCGTGACACCCCGTCATTCATATTAAAGAACAAATCGTCTCCTTAATCGTTACAGGGCAAGTCATGTCCTTCTCCACGATGTTCCGGCGGGGGAATCTTCGAGCGTTACCCCTTTTTCCCCCAATTGCCGCCTTATTTCATCCGCCAGCGCGTAGTTTTTCGCGGCTTTGGCATCCTTTCGCGCTTCAATAAGGCGCTGGACTTCCGCCGCGAAGCCGGGGTCTTCGGCGGGGCTGGGCAGCGCCTGCGCCCGTATATTTAGCCCCAAAACGCCGTCCATGTCAAAGGCCGCCGCCAAAGCGCTCGCGGGGCGCAGAGCGGGGTCTTTTAGTAGGCCCCACAGACTCGCCAAAGCCCGCGGCGTGGAAAGATCGTCCACCAGCGCGCGGTCGAATTCGGCAAGGTATCCTGAGGCTTCCTCGTCCCGCGCGGTTTCCGTGCCGGCCGTCTGCCCGGCCTGGGCCGCCAGCGCGCGGATTTTGTCGCCTAGGGACTTGCGGGCGTTTCTGGCCCCGTCCAGGGCGGCGTAAGAAAACTGAAGCTGGCTGCGGTAATGGCCCCCCAGAAGGAAGTAGCGGTAATCCAGAGGATCGTAGCCGTCATCAATAAGGGTTTGAAGGGTCAGAAAGCCGCCTGACGATTTGGACATTTTGCCCTTGTCCATAACAAGGAATTCGTTGTGAAGCCAATACTTGACCCACGGATGCCTTCCGCTCGCCGCCTCGCTTTGGGCGATTTCGTTTGTGTGATGAACCGGAATATGATCGATTCCCCCGGCATGGATGTCAAACGCCTCCCCCAGATACTTGACGCTCATGGCGGAACATTCGATATGCCAGCCCGGATAGCCCCGCCCCCAAGGGCTGTCCCAGACAAGGGCCTGGTTTTCAAACTTGCTTTTGGTAAACCAAAGCACAAAATCCCCCGGATTCCGCTTGTTTTCGTCAGCGCCGGTACGGGCCCCCGCTTTCAGTTCGTCCAGCCGCAACAGGCCCAAGTCCCCGTAGCGGGGAAACAGAGAAATGTCGAAGTAAAGGTTGCCCCCGGCAAGGTAGGTAAAGCCGCGTTCCTGTATGCGCTGTATCAACGCTATCATTTCCGGAATATGCTCTGTGGCCTTGCAGACTACCGTTGGCCGGGCAATGCCGAGCCGGTCTGTGTCCTTGAAAAACGCCTGAGTGTAGTAGTCGGCGATTTCAAGGACGGTTTTGCCCCGCTCGGCGGCGGAGGCGACCATTTTGTCCTCGCCCTCGTCGTTGTCGCCGGACAGGTGTCCCACGTCGGTAATGTTCATCACGTGATTTACGTCATAGCCCAGCCGCCGGAGGGTGCGCACCAGCACGTCGTGGGTAACGTATGCCCTCAGGTTCCCGATATGGGCGTAGTTATACACGGTGGGGCCGCATCCGTAAAAGCCGGCCTTGCCCGCAACCAAAGGCTCGAAGGTTTGCGTCTTGCGGCCAAGGGTGTTGTAAAGGGTAAGCTCTGGCGGTAATTCTTTGGAACGATTTTCCATTCTGGAATCTCCGGGTTAAAATATGGTACAATTACGCTGGTCATGCTAAACCTACGCAAATTTATGGAAAAAATCAATACCGGGGCGGGGAACCGGGGCGAACGGACGGGGGCCGCCCGAAAATCTTTGCCTACGGTCAGGTACGACGAGCCGATGTCCCGGCACACCACCTTTAAGGTAGGCGGAAAGGCCGATGTGTGGGTTAGGCCGCCGAAGGATATGTTTCCCGACTACGCGGCGCGGCTTTTACAGGCCGCCGGGGAAGAGGGAATTCCGGTGTTTATTCTGGGAGCCGGAGCCAATACCGTGGTTGGCGACATGGGCATCCGGGGCATAGTGCTGGATACCGGGGCGTTCCGGGGCGTGGGAAAGCGCGAGGACAGAAAGGCCACCACAGAGGAAACGCCCGGCGAGGCGAAGGACTTTGAAAGCCTGAAATTCCGGCGAAGGCACGCCTTTTTTTCCGTATCGGTTCTAAGCGGCACTTCCGTGGACGGGCTGGCCTTCCGTCTTGCCGAGCGGGGGCTTTCGGGGCTGGAATTCCTCGCGGGTATGCCCGGCTCCACCGGCGGCGCGCTGTGGATGAACGCCCGCTGTTACGAGAAATCCGTCTCCGACACGCTTATTGAAACGGAAATACTGGACGAAAATTTTCAAAGGCAGGTTATCCCCTTCCGGGCGGAGGATTTTTCGTACAAAAAAAGCCCCTTCCAGAACCGGAATGTCCTGATTCTTTCCGCCCGCTTTGCCGTAGAGTTCCGTCAATCGTCCGAGATTCACAGGGAAATAGCCTCGTACCGCCGGGATCGCACGGACAAGGGGCATTACCGCTTTCCCTCGGCGGGTTCGGCCTTTAAGAACAACCGAGGCTTCGGCAGCCCCACCGGCAAAATTATCGACCAGCTTGGCCTGCGGGGCCTGAGCATGGGCGGCGCTCAGGTCGCCCCCTGGCACGGCAACATTGTTATTAACACCGGAAACGCCACCGCCAAAGACATCAAGGTTCTTATGACCGAGGTTGCCCGGCGTGTCAAGCAAGAGCGCGGCTTTGATCTAGAAAGCGAAATTCTTTTTGTGGGGGAATTTGGGTGATGTTTGGGGCGTTAGGGGTACCAAAGCCCGCAATGCGCGCGACATACTACAATACAAACGGCCGGATATGCAAAAGGTAAACCGCCGTTTTATCGCCTTTCTTGGTTTTTTTATCGTGTTCTCCGGTGTTGTCGCGCTTGTTACATGGCCTTTTATCAGGGAACTTCAGAGCCCGGAGTACCGGGAGGCGTTTAGCGCGTGGATTACGGGACTGGGATTCAAGGGAGTGTTTGTCCTTTTCGCCATCCACGTTCTGGTGGTTGTGGCAGCGCCGGTTCCCGGAGGGCCCGTGCAAATCTTTGCCGGGGCCGCCTATGGCGTCTGGGGGGGGCTTTTTATTATACTGGCGGCCTGCGTTGCTGCCACGGCGCTGATTTTTTCGCTGGTCAGGCGGTTCGGCCTTCCCCTTGTCAGGCGTATTTTGGGGGACAACGCGATAAACACGTGGAGCTTTCTGTCAAACGAAAAAAGAACGTCCATCGTTGTCTTTATCCTTTTTCTGATTCCGGGAACCCCAAAAAGTTTTCTTGTGTATCTGGGGCCGCTGACTAGGCTTTCCACCGTTCAGTTTACGCTGGTTTCCGTCTTTGGCCGCTTTCCCGCCATTCTTTCGTCCACCGCGATGGGATACGCGGCGATGCAGGGAAACTGGGTCTTGTTCTCTGTTGTGTTTGGCCTTACCGCACTTTTCGGCATCTTGGGAATACAATTCAAAGAGCGGATACTGTGCCTGTTTAGGGAGTAATGTCCGTCTGGCGTAATTTTTCCAGCTCTTTAAGGGGAAGGCTTTGCAGGTGCTTGTTCAGGGCTTCCCGCTCTCCTTCGGGGAAAGAAAAAAACTCAAGCGAGACGATGCGCCCCATTTTGTTGATGCGGCAAACCGGGGAAAGTATCGAGTCGCCCGCCCGCAGGGAACAGTCTTTCAGTTCCGTGTCCGGGGCTATGTCGTTAAGGAGCGGCGGTCTGTCCGGCAGGAACGAAAGGCCGCCGGGCGAAATGTTTTTTACCGCCCCGGTTATCAGGGCATAGCTGCCCGGATGAATAAAGACAAAGCCAAACCTCTGCCACGGCTCCGTGTAAAAACGGCGGAACTTGCGCTTTTCCCCTGCCGGTATACAGCGGCCAAGGATTTCCTGAAGCCGGTTTATTTCCGCCGAATCTTCCAGCGTTTCGGCGATAATGCCGTTCACCCCAAGAAAGGAAGCCTTGGATGCGTCTTCGACAGGGAAATCTTTTCCCCTTAGAATAATGATAGGGCAGGCGTCTTTGTCCCGCTCGTCCCGGACAAACCGTGTAATGATTTTCCAGTGCCGGGGAAAATCCCTGGCGCTTATGATGATTGCGCGCGGGTCTATTTCATCAATATTATCCATAGCTTTCAGGACATGGGTGTAGCGTATAAGTTCAAAGCCCAAAGGCCTGACGTGGCTGGCTACACGTTCCTGCGTTTCATCATCGCCCAATATTAGTAGCAGCTTCATAATCTGTCCTGTCTACCGGTCTACCAGCCGCCGCCAGCGCTGCCGGGCAAACTGTCAACCGCCCCAAGCAGGGAAACTGAAAAATCAACAACCGTCCAAATCTCGTCCCTTCTTTCCAGATACCACACGTACCGCTTCCGTTGGATAAACATTCCCTCCCTGAAATATTGGGTTGCGATAACACGGCCTTCGCGGGCGGTGTACTCGGTGCGCTCTATCACGTAATACAGGGGGATAAGCGATATGGCTCCGTCGACTTCGGCGTTCTGCAAATCCAGCCTGTAGCGGGCAAGCATTCGTCTGCGGCCTTCTTCGGACTCGGCGAGCCACTGACGTCTGCGATACCCGTCACGGGTCAGCATGGCTTCCAAGTCGAGGTAAAGGAAGAAGCGTTCCCAGTGGCCCAACTGCCGGGCCCTAATGATGTAGCTTACAACTTCGTCCGGGGGCAGACGTTCCCTGACCAGCACCGCGTGGGCGGCTACGTCCAGTTCCAGCGGGATGCCGTCCGGGCCGATTACGGGCTGGGGCCTAATGGTAAGGGCCAAGCGGTTTGAGCCAAGGGGCTGGCCGGAGGCGGCAACGAGCGCGCCGGGGTTGATGCCGGGGCCGCCTGTCACGCCGCCGCTTTGCCAGACAACCTCGGACTGCGCTGCTGCGGGGTTAATTAGCTGCGGGAAGAGCCGCGCTTGCACCACGAAAGAGCCTGCCTGCGTAAAGGCCGCATAGTCCCTTAAATCCTCTATAAAGGAGAACGATTCCCCGGTTGAAAGGGAAACTTCCCGGAAAAACACCTGCCGGCTCTGGCCCCGCAAGCGGACAAGGCTGGCGGCGGCTTCTACGGGGCGGTTGGCGGCGGTTCTGACATCAAAATCGACCGAAAAGGCCCGCTCGTTAGCCAGCTTAAACCGGAAGGGGGCGGGGCTGTTGTTGGTAATGGTCAACTGAACAAGGATGGGGCCGCAGTCAACGTGGTATACCCGCCTGTCAAAATACCGGATACTAAATTCAATGCCACTTTCCGCCCCGGCAAGCTGCGGGAGCCCCATTAAAATTAGCGCTAGGGTTACCATGATATATCGTTGGCGCATCGTTTACTCCGTTTGAAATCCGGGCCCAACTATACTGGCGGTAGAGTCTAAGCCCACTTCTATACTATAGTAATCGGTACACAAGCGGGAATACCTTATTGTTTCCTTATGGAAGGGCGGGGTTATGGGGCTTGCCGGGGCGGGGAAAGAGAGGAGTTTTATGAAGAGAATTGCCGGAGTGGAGTTCCCCCGATTTTTTGGACAGTGAATTAAGCCGCTAAATTATTTGTTAATGCTAAAGGTGTAGCATATCCGATTGCCGAATGTCTACGGCGTCTGTTGTAATACATTTCGATGTAT
>Ga0123355_10020918_pt1 | contig 10464 bp, 10 predicted proteins | sample TergutEmb28metaG_3_FD_89872 | JGI IMG/M metagenome (GOLD analysis project Ga0123355, IMG submission 89872) | Embiratermes neotenicus P1 segment gut microbial communities from Petit-Saut dam, French Guiana - Emb289 P1 | ecosystem: Host-associated > Arthropoda: Insects > Digestive system > Gut ... | reverse complement strand
CGGCATCGTCGTGTTCTCTCGGATCGTGCGAAACAGCAAAAGCCCTTGATCCTTGCGATCCTCCGGGCACAGTGCGATACCGGACTTTATTGCGTCTTTCGGCTCTTTGAATTTTACCGGTTTTCCCTCAAATATGATTTCACCAGATTTAATAGGGTCAGCGCCGAATATCGCGCGCGCGATCTCTGTGCGGCCAGCTCCGATAAGCCCCGCGAATCCCAGCACCTCGCCCTGACGTAGCGTGAAGCTCACATCTTCTAAAATGTCCGTGCATAAACCCTTGACTTCGAGTATCACGTCGCCAATATTATCATTACGTCTAAGATTTGCGTAAGTGTTTCCAATGTCACGCCCAATCATAGCCCGAATGAGTTCCTGCTCGTTAGACTCGCATGTCGTAAGCGTTTTTACAAGATTGCCGTCTTTAAGTACAACGATGTCATCCGTGATTTTGAAAACTTCGGACAAGCGGTGCGATACGTATATTACAATCTTGCCCTCTTCTTTGAGCTGCCGGATCAAATTAAACAGCACATTGATCTCCGAATCCGTCAGCGGGGCGGTCGGCTCGTCAAACGCGATTATGCGCGAATTCCGGCGATACGCCTTCATAATTTCCACCATCTGCTGATAAGCCACCGACAGTCTTCCGACCTGCTCGTCCGGGTCAATATCCAAGCCGAACTTTTCTATTATCGCCCTTGTTTCACGGCGGAGCGCGCGTTTATCGGTGGTTTTTATGGCGGTTTTCGGATGCGCCCCGGGAAAAACGTTTTCCATTACGCTCAGGGTGGGGACAAGCTGGCGCTCTTGATAAATCACGCTGATGCCAGCCTGTATCGCGTCAAACGGGGAACCGTATACCTGATTTTCCCCATCTATGATGATTTCGCCCGCATCGGGGGAAATATCACCGCTGAGAATCCTCAACAGCGTACTCTTTCCGGCGCCGTTTTCACCCAAAAGGGCCAGAATACGTCCGCCCTCAGCGCGAAAGGAAACATCCTGAAGAGCCTTGACACCGGGATAACTCTTGAATATCCCTTTAAATTCCAAGCATGAAGCCATTAAACATTCGCCCCTTTCACCTTTTGCTCACGATCCGCAGCCGACTTGGCAAGCAATGCCTTTTGCCTTGACCGCTCACTTAAAAAGTCTAAAGCTAGGGCGATCAGAAGTAACATGCCGGAGGCAATAGTCTCCCAGTACGCGTCAATTCCCAGAGAGCTTAGGCCAAAGTTAAAGAAATTGAGCATGAGTATACCAATAAAGCAACCTACCATACTGCCGGACCCGCCGCCAAAGGCCACGCCGCCAAGGATCGCGGCCGTAATGGCATCCAGCTGCCATTCAGCAGCCGCAAGCGGCGATGCGGAACGAAGCCTCGAGGTAGACACGAGGCCGCCAAGCGTAGCCAGCATGGCGGAATTAATGTAAAGCACCGTGCGGACTTTTTTGGGGTTAATCCCAGCCAAGCGCGCGGCATAATCGTTGCCGCCGACCAGGAACATGTTCCGCCCAAACTGCGTCTTGTTCAATATTATTCCATAAACTAACAGCAAAACCACCATTATTATAAATGGAAACGGAAAGATGCCGAACGTCCGGGAACCCCAGGCAAACATTCCAACCGGGATGGCGACGTTTTGAGCGTTTGTAAGTATGAGATTAACGCCTTGCAGGATACTCGACATGGCGATTGTCGCAACAAATGCCATTATGCCGACCTTTGTCACGAGAAAAGCGCTGATTGCCCCAATAACCGCGCCGACAGCAATCGCTATTACCATCGCAAGCCCCCACGGGACACCCATTTGAATCATCATCGCACAAAAGACGCCGCCGAATAGGGCCACGAACGTCATCGAAAGGTCAATTCCCCCGCCGATAAACAGGAACGATACGCCGATAGCCATAATCCCGACAACGCTCATATCATTCATTACCCCTCGCAGAGCGCCTACACTGAGAAAGGTTCTGCTATTGATATAAAATGCCAGAACCACAACAATCGTAACAAGCAGAAGCACTGCTTCTTTTGACCGCAACCGACGTTTGATACTTGTGGAAATCATCGTCGCCATTCCCTCCTTACATAATTCTGTTCTGCCGTCGCCCGGCTGTTTGCCATTTTTCACCACTGAAACCGCGAAATATGGCGCGTAACTAAAACTTGATACGACGATCAAATAGATATAAAGATTCCGTTTGATCGTCGTATCAGAGAGGTTATTCCGCTAAATTTTAGGCCGCATCAGGATCAACGCCGAAAGCGCGCATGAAATTGCCAATGAATTCCACGTAATTGGCACGCGTCATCATATCGGACGCAAGCACGAAGCGCGCGGCCCTGTCGCCCGGCAGGAATGATTCCTCCCACAGGGTTTCCGTGGTTGCCCTGCCGTCTATCAGCGCGAGCAGGCCAAACAAAGCCACTCCCGCGTACAGGAACCCGGGTACGGCGTAGTTGGCAATCCAGGGGCCGTCGTATCCGGCATCCCACTCGCCCGGGAGAATGGTTGCGCCGGAAGACGTGATCAGTGCGCGGTCTCCAAGCTCGAACGCGTCAACCGCGCGGGCAGCTCCGAGAGCAACGTCTTCAACGGTTCCTATAATAAACCAGTATTCGACGTCCGGGTTTGCCGCGAGCATGGCGTTAGTTACGCTGAATCCTTCTTCCGCCGACAGCGATCCGGCCGCGGTGTCGGCCCAGAATACCGGTTGTCCCGGGAAGTACTGTTCGAACACTCTCGCCGCTCCCACGCCGCGTGCGTGGATGTTCATGTTTATGGAAAAGTCAACTATAAGTAAAGCGATATCTTCCGAATTCATATCGGGACCCCAGAAATCACGGTAAACGTTTTTCAAATGCCTGAGCTGGGTTTCGCCGTTGGCGTACTGATCCATGATGATGCTGGGGATAATCATATGTCCATGCGGGTCAACAGCCATGTTGAATAAGCATATGGCGGGAACACCGAATTGCGCGGTTATTTCAGCCGTGCGCACGGCAAGTTCTTCAGTTATGTCGATTATTATCCCGTCCGGCTCTCTGATCAGAAGAGTTTGGAGAGTGTTAATAAACATATCGGAGTCGTTATTTGCCGTGTGGTGTTCAATCGTAAAGTTTGCAACGGACTGAAGCTGCTGCAGAGAATCGTAAATCAGGCCCGTTATACCTGTCGGGTTGAAGTTGAAGTAAATAATGTGATACGGGTCGCGCGCCCAATGGTCAACATCGTCGTTCACGAAGCCGATACCGCCGGCTTGTCGCCAATCAATCGGATCGGGGATTTCGGCCGTGATGCCGCTATCTCCTCCGTCTGCGGGGGGAGATGGCTGTGTATCCGCGTCACCGCCTCCGTTGGCGCAGGCAGCAAGAGCAAATACCATCGCTAGGGCAAGGGTCATTGCTATAATCCTCTTTTTCATGCTTTGTCCTCCTTTTATTTTTTTAATTTATGATGTTCTCATACCGTCTGTTTGCCGTGACTGTCATTTATGATAAACAGCGGATGTAGCCGCGCCGCTGTAAACGCCAGGCGCTTAAAGCCGTGTTTAACGCTTGTCTTGTTATGGCTAAAATCCTCCGCACTCGTCCATTGTTTTTTCCACGCTTCTGACAGCTACATGTGAGAACGGAAAGTAACACGGCAGATTATCGCATCTCTGATCGCAGACTTAACTATATTAATATCTTATTGTAATATTCTCTCAAATAAAAGTCAATCCCTTCCTGCAAAATAAAATTCTGCCGAATATGCTCCACGCGAAGTTCCCCAGAAGCCCATACGCAAAAGCCCGGATTTTAAGCGCTGATTTAAGCAAAGCCAGGTTAATTCCCGGAGTTGTGGATATTCTGACCTAGGAGGATGAAGACATTAAGAAACTTCGGTTTTCGGACAAAATCTTTTTACCCCCGACTATCACTGCCATTGACAGTGAATACTGTTCACGAACAATAAAAATTCGCACCACCTCCGTCTTTCACGAAAGTGGCGCGAACCCTTGTGTTGCAGTCGACCCGACTGTTTTCGCGATACTGAAGTATCGCTACTTCTTCATCACTATACATCTTCAGGCAGGTTTCTTATTGTATACACATCTAAACATAAGTACCATCGGAAACCGAATCGTCATTAAAAACCCAGTCGCGCGTGTCGGTGATAACATACTCATTTTCGCTCAGACGGCAAACCGTTTTAGTTATACCGGAATTGATAATAAAACGGCGGCACATAAGGCAGGATGTTGTATCGTCGGCCGGTTCATTCGTTTTCACGTCGCGGCAGGAGAGGTAGAGCGTCGCGCCTATCATGTCGCGGCGCGCGGCCGAGATAATCGCGTTAGCCTCCGCGTGGACGCTACGGCACAGTTCATAGCGCTGGCCGCTGGGGACTTCCAGGATGTCTCTTGTGCATTTGCCCAGATCCATGCAGTTTTTTCTGCCGCGTGGCGCGCCGTTATACCCGGTCGCGATCACTTCGTCGTTTAACACGATAACCGCGCCGTATTTGCGCCGCAGGCAGGTGGAGCGTTTTAGCACCGTTTCTGCGATGTCGAGATAGTAGTTATCCTTATCCTTTCGTTCCATATATATGTCCCTCCGATAATTTTTACGCGTTTTCACCGGCGTAAAAAACCTCTAACGCCGGCGTCTCGCGATTATTACGAAACGCAAAAACTGCGCCAGTGACACGGCCAGCGCGCCGACATATGTCAAAGCGGCGGCCGACAGGACTTTCCGGGACCCCGGCAGTTCAGCAGATGCCAGCAGACCTGTGTCGCGTAGTGCCTGCATCGCGCGGCGCGAGGCGTTGAACTCCACCGGAAGCGTGACAAGCTGAAACAGCACGACCGCACCGAAAAGGATTATTCCCAAGTTTATGAGTCCCGTCATTTCAAAAAAGATTCCGAACAACACAAGCGGTATGGCAAGGCTTGAACCAAACCTGGTTATCGGCAGGATCGCCGTGCGAATTTTTATGGGACTGTAGTGGACCGCATACTGAATCGCGTGGCCCGCTTCGTGCGCCGCCACGCCGACCGCGGCGACCGTCGCCGAATCATGCACGGACTCCGACAGGCGGACAACGTTTTCACGCGGGTCAAAGTGATCTGTCAAATTGCCGCTCACCCGTTCTATCCGGACGTCTGTTACCCCGGCGCGCCGCAGAATTTCACTCGCGGCCTCGGCCCCCGTCGTGCCTTTCATAATGCGCTGTTTTGAATATACGTTAAAACTGCGCTTTACCCGAAACTGCGCCCAAAGTGAAAAAAGCAGGGCCGGCAGTACCAGGTAGAGGTACAACGGGTCAAACGGGAAAAAGAAAAACGGCATTTAGTATATCCTCCTATAGGTTGCTTACATTTATAGATATTGTACTACATTGGAAGACGATGATGCAACTGTTTTTCATTTGCGAGGATTTTTGTACTAGCAATAGCGGCAAAAATATGATTACGCTGTAGGGGCGAACTGCGTTCGCCCGCAGACCTCATTGCATTTTTAGGGATCGCGGACGCACGCGGGCGCACATAGTGTACCCCTACAGGACCCACGGGATTGACAAAACGGGTATGTGTTGCTATAGTGTTTGGTAGTTGAAAAAAGCAAAGGAGGACTGAAAAATGCCCGATCTAGCTGGTGTAAACGGTCAACGAGAGGAATTTAGAGTAGTCGGCAAACCAAACCTGCCCGGCAAGGTGTCATACGCTCTTGCAACGGGGATCGCAAAATTCGGCATCGACTATGCAGTGCCGAATATGCTGCACGCGAAATTTCTTCGCAGCCCCTATGCCAACGCCCGTGTCCTGAATGTGGACGCCGCGAGGGCACGATCGCTTCCGGGCGTTGTTGACATCGTTACGTGGGAAGATGAGGATATAAAAAATCTGCCATCGGGTCCCCGGCCCTGGCTTGATGATTACGCGGATAAAGAGGGGATCGAGGTTGCCATTATCGTCGTCGCCGAGGATGAGGATATATGTGAGGAGGCGTTGCGGCTGCTGGACATTGAGTGGGAAGTGTACCCGCATGTCGTTGACATATTAAAAGGCCGAGAGCCTGACGCCCCGCTCGCGCGTCCGGAGGATAAGCTTTTCCCGGACGAGTCGCCTTTCCGCGCTGCTCCGGCCGCCCCGAGACAAGGCAATGTCAGCTACATGGAGACAGTTCAGGGCGACGTCGCCAAAGCACTCGCCGAGGCTGAAAACATACTCGAATACTCTCTGATGCTGCCCGCGTTCGCGTCGCATATACCGAATCCGCCGGCCTCTGTTGCGTGGTGGTTTAGCGATCCGTACCACGGCGACGCCTGTCTTCATTTTGAAGGCGCGGTCCAGCGCCGGGAACACGTCTCCAGGCTGTACGGAATGCCGCTTGACAAAACGGTGCAGGAGGGCATATTCCAGGGCGGCAAATACTGCGACTGGGGTATGCGCCGCTCGCAGGAGATAACCCCGCTTCTCGCCAAGCGCACCGGCCGCCCGGTCAGGTGCGCCGACACGCGTGAGGAGACGTTTGATTTTTTGATGAATCAGCGATATATGTACATGAAGGTCGGATTTACAAACGACGGGCTGATAACGGCTGTCGATGACTTTTCCGTCGCCGACGGCGGCATACACGGCACCACATTCTTTGCCACGTCCGGCGACCACGGCTACGGACCGTATTACACGCTTAAATGCCCCAATATCAGGCAGTACATGGAAATCGTGGACTCAAACCGTGGAAGAATGTACCTCAGCGGCCAACACTGCCCGTTTAACTGGGACTCCGGCACGATGGCGGTATATCTTATTGCCGAAAAGCTGGGGCGCGACCCGATAGACATCGCGAAGATGAATCTTCACGGCCCCGATTCACAGGAGGACGAGCGGCCGGTGCCGAGCTTTGAGGAATGCCTTGACGCGGGCAAAAAGCTGATGGGTTGGAATTGGCATAAGTCCGGCGCGAAAAAGCTTCCGGACGGGCGTTATCACGGCGCGTCGTTCCGCTATCAGATAAGCCCGCGCCACGCGTTTTCGGGGTATAACTGCAAGCTTGAATACCGGCACGGCGTTGTGCGTATGCCGACGCAGGGGCCTGTTACCGGCATCTTCGCCGTCGAGTGCAACGCAATGGTCGTGGCTGAAGAGCTTGGGCTTGAATATGACGATATTTATGTCGATTACAATTACAAAGAGGCATTCACGCCTGTCGGCGGCGGCTCGGACGGCAGCACGGCTTCCGCCTGGGCAATGAAAGAGTGCGCTAACAAGTTTAAGAAAGAGCTGCTTGAGGCGATATTGGAAGACGCGAAGAACCCGCCCCGTCCGGACTTTCGAGACCCGCCTGGCACGATTCGCGGGCACGAGATTTTCAAAGATTATTCGCCGGAAGAGCTTGATCTTATCGGCGGGCGCGTTGTCGTCAAGGCCGACCCGTCCATCGGGGTGCCGCTTAAAGACGCGTCGAAGCGGAACATTATAACGACGATTTATGCCAGACCGCCGGAATCCCTCTGGAGCGCCGCCCGCGGCAAAATGCTTGACACTATGAATACTGCGTTCTGCGAGGTCGCGGTGGACACGGAGACAGGCGAGGTTGAGATTTTACGTTTCGGCGTGGTCGCCGACACCGGCAAGGTTTTGCGCCCAACGTCGCTTGAGAGTCAGATCGATCAGGTGCTGTTTTTCAGCCAGGGCTGTCAGCTTCTTGAGGATATGATCTATGACGAACGGACCGGGGTTTTGCTCAACAATAATATGATAGATTATAAAAAGCCGACGATGCTTGACATCCCGCCGATAGACCGTCAGTTTCTTGAAACCCGCGCCGGCAACGCGGCTTACGGCGCCTCCGGCATCAGTCACTCGCTGGCTAACACGCATATGGTTATTATCGCGATACACAACGCAATCGGCGTCTGGGTGGACCCGCCCGCGACGCCTGATAAAATACTCAAAGCGTTGGGCAAAGCGTAGCCGATACACGCCAAAGCAGAGCCACAACTGAATAATATATAACAAAGGGCATGACGTTACACAGCACCATGCCCTTTGCAATGCCCAAATAGATTAGCTGTGCGCTGTTTGAGTGACTGTCAATGACGGGATGAAAAAGCATAAAAAAGGCAAACAAATATTGCATGTTTCTGGCAAGTAGAATTGGTCAGGAAATTATGCGTTGGTATCAAAGAGCGCATTGCCAATCTTCCCCCTGTACGACTCCATATATAACTAAAAACCGAGCTAACCTACACTAAAATGCCGTTTCTTTGTAACATAGGAAACGGCGTTTTTAATTGGGAAACGCTCAATACTTCGGGACGACTTGCTCCGAAGTTGAAAGGGGGAATCAATCTATATTGATTGGGCTTGGTTGCAAAATCAAGCCCTTTTTTAATGCCCTAAACAAAAAGGAGGAAGCGCATGGCAGATGATGCTAAAAAGTTGGATGACAAAAAAACCACAACGGAAAATCAAACTCCAACAAACGAAACACCCATACCCGAAGCCCCTATTATTTTTCTCAAAAAATATAGAGAAGCGGATAAAAACATATCACAATAAAAAAGAGTGAATGCGAAAACAAAGGAATTATAGTTAAATAAAATGCAAAAAAGCACTCCTGAAAAACGCGCAAGAAAAGGAGTGTTATTTTGCGCGCAAAAACACGGAGCTTTTCCTCACGTTTTTGCGCGCTTTCTGCTTTGTCATTATTTCTGCCTTACTTTTACATCCGGCCGCTTGCACTCATTTTTCTCGCGTTTTCTTCCCTCATCATATGTGAAGCCTGACAGTAGCTCTGAAACTTTCTACAAAACGCATCATGTCAGCAATCATTTGACGAGCAGAGCCAAAGCCACCAACAACTGTATACCATTCTTGCGGGTACAGAGCGTACATATGACCATTGGTAAATGCCGCTGTGCGTTGGATTATTGGGTCGGAACGAAGTGCGTTAAACCCTGCTGATTCGGGGATATTTTCAGCCATTTGGTTTCGGTCTATTACAAAGATAACGTCCGGGTCAAGGGCAAGCACAAATTCTGCACGAGCGTTAAAACCATGTTGGTCGGTAAACGCACCCAAATCTTCCGGTGGAATTACAGGAGCAAATCCAAATTCGTCATAGACCATGCCCATGCGCGTATTCGCAAGGAATAGTGAAAAGTTATCAGGCGTTGTCATCATCAAAAGTACGGCACGATAACCCGATTCTTCAGCAACAGCCGCTACATATTCCATACCACTGCGGATATAATCTATTTCTGCCATAAGGTCATCCGCAACATGAGGCCAAATGAGAGCCATAGCTTCAGCATTTGCGATTATATCGTTAAGTAAGTCAGCTTGTTGAACATTGATAGTAAGACGGATGAAAGCTGTGTCACTGTAACGCTCTTCGGTTGCTTCTCTAAAAGCAGCATTATCTTCTGCACTTAGGCGGTCACCTGCGGCACTCATACCAAAGGAACGTGCGCCAAGTATAATCAATTCAGGCGGCACAAGGTCAAGCACATCCCAATTCACATAAAACAGCGTACCGCCGTCAATAATGCGCAGACCAGGTATGTTGTTTATGCCTTGAATTACTGGAGGTAATCCGCTCGGATTCGGAATAATCAATGTTTCGATTCCGAAACGGTCAAAGCCGATGGTGTACATCATATCCAAAATGCCTTGGTCGTAGATAGCAACCACGGAGGGGTTTTGACGTACTTGGACTACGTTGCCGTTAAAGTCGGTAATTGTTACCAGCTCACGAGCGCGTGCTTCGGGTTCTGGGTCGGTGTCTGCTTCCGTGATGGGTTCTGGCTCTGGTGCTGGCGCAAGGTTATCAGCAGGGGTTTGTGGCTGTGCCGCCGGTGTTGTTTCGCTACCTGCGCAAGCAGCAAGGGCAAGTACCATCGTAAGTACAGCTATGAGTAAAAATACTTTCTTTTTCATGACATTCGTCACTCCTTTTTAATTTGGCGGCGTTGCCGCATATTTATAATTAAGCCTAGAAAAGGCCGTTTATATATTATTGCAATGGAATATCGTGGGCGTCATTTTGCGGTGGCGAGCAGACTTCACAGTTATAGTCATCATGGTCGTAATATAGACAAACGGGCCTTTTATCATGGTTTACAATGTGAAAATTATGGTCAAATACAGGGTTTAACACTTCGGGGGTTATTACATCAAAGGGGCTTCCTTCTCTGTAAATTCTGCCGTCTTTCATGGCGATAATATGCCCTGCATAGGCCGCGGCAAAGTTTATGTCGTGAAGCACAACGATTATTGTTTTCCCTAAATCAGAAACTAACTTTTGTACAATTTTCATCATTTCAACCGAATACTTAATATCTAAGTTGTTGAGCGGTTCATCCAAAAAAATGTATGGTGTATCTTGTGCCAATATCATTGCGATAAATGCCCTCTGCCGTTGCCCGCCGGAAATTTCGTCAAGGTATTTGTCGGCAATCTCCT
>Ga0123355_10020917_pt1 | contig 10464 bp, 11 predicted proteins | sample TergutEmb28metaG_3_FD_89872 | JGI IMG/M metagenome (GOLD analysis project Ga0123355, IMG submission 89872) | Embiratermes neotenicus P1 segment gut microbial communities from Petit-Saut dam, French Guiana - Emb289 P1 | ecosystem: Host-associated > Arthropoda: Insects > Digestive system > Gut ... | reverse complement strand
TATTCCAGGACTTTTTGTCTGAATCTTATGTCGTATGCCATAGGTTTATTATATCGTGGAGTGAGATTTTTTGCAAGTTAAAGTACTATAAATGTAGGTAGTAATGATATGAGAAAACCGAAAAAAGAAAAGTGTAAATAATATCATAAAATCAGGTTCACTTGTCTTTTTCTACACAAAAACGACTCTGCTTTGAGCCTTACTTCAGATAGATATTGTCAAGTGGGCAATGGTAAATTAAATAAAACGACCCAAAGGGGGTTTTGTCCTATTTTAAACGATAATCAAAATTCCGTAGAGTTTCGATATAATCAAGCTGTGTAGCATTTCGCAATTTCCTACGCAGTCTTTTCATAGTGTTATATATACTGCTTTGTGTTGGTTCATCAGAACCCTGAAAACTTTTCAATCATCAGGCGAATTGCTCTTAGCATTCTCATGTAGTTTCCTTCCAAAATGAGCTTGGCACGCAAGCGAATGAAATGTCAATATGATGCTGACTTTATGGCAGATGTTTTGTTGTCGGCGTTTAAGGGTTCATGCGTTTGTCGTGATAGTTTCTGCTACTGTGCTTGACATTTGTCTTATTTCGTCAATGTCTATAGCAACAACTTCTTTACCTTAAACAACTTATCCCGCAACTGTGCCGCCCGTTCAAAGTGCAAATCCAGCGCGGCCTGCTTCATGTCCTTCTCTATGCCTTTGATGTGTACAATAAGCTCTTCCCGACTCATGGATTCGGGGTCTTTATCCAATTTAGGCCCTTTGCGCTTGTTTTCGTCCACGGACATGGTGGCCTGTATAATATCGTGCACCTTCTTCGTTATAGTCTGCGGCGTGATACCGTGCCGCGCGTTGTACTCCATCTGGATATTGCGACGGCGGTTGGTTTCGCTTATGGCGTGGTGCATAGACTTTGTTACATTGTCGGCATACATGATGACACGACCATCAGCGTTCCGCGCTGCCCGGCCAACAGTCTGTATCAGCGAAGTTTCGCTGCGCAAATAGCCTTCTTTGTCAGCATCCAGTATCGCTACCAATGCCACTTCCGGTATGTCCAGCCCCTCACGCAGCAGATTTATGCCCACCAGCACGTCAAACACGTCCATACGCAAATCCCGTATAATCTCCAGCCGTTCAAGGGTTTTGATGTCGGAATGCAGGTATCGCACGGCAACGGCACTGGATTTAAGGTAGTCCGTCAAATCTTCGGCCATGCGCTTTGTAAGTGTGGTTATGAGGACTTTGCGCCCTGCTTCCGTCACCTTACGAATCTCGTTTATAAGATCATCAATCTGGCCTGTTATGGGTCGCACAGAAATTTCAGGGTCAACAAGGCCTGTAGGGCGGATAATCTGTTCTGCCAGCAGTTGGCTATGTTCCCGCTCGTACACTGATGGCGTAGCCGAAACAAACAAAATTTGGCGCATCTTGCTCTCAAATTCATCAAAGCGCAGGGGGCGGTTATCCAAGGCACTGGGCAGGCGGAAACCAAAATTTACCAATGTATCTTTACGGCTGCGGTCGCCCAGATACATGCCGCGAAACTGCGGCAGGGTAACGTGGCTTTCATCCACAACAATCAAAAAATCCTCAGGAAAATAGTCCAAAAGGGTATGCGGCGGGTCTCCCGCCTTACCTCCCGCCAAATGTCGACTGTAATTTTCGATGCCGCTGCAAAAGCCCATTTCGCGCAACATCTCAATATCATATCGGGTACGCTGGGCGATGCGCTGGGCCTCCAGCAGCTTGTCCTCGCTTTTCATTTTCGTGATGTGCTCCGCCAGCTCTTCCTCAATGTCGGCTATGGCTCGCTCCAAATTTTCCTTTGTGGTGACATAATGAGACGCAGGGAAAATAGAAATATGGGTGCGTGCCGCCAAGATTTCGCCGGTAAGGCTGTCAACTTCGGCTATGCGCTCTATTTCATCGCCAAAAAACTCCACACGCAGTGCCGTCGAATCCGAGTTGGCCGGAAAAATTTCCACCACATCCCCGCGCACACGGAAGGTGCCACGTTGGAAGTTGAGGTCGTTGCGGTTATATTGTATATCCACCAAGCGGCGCAAAAGCTCGTCCCGGTCACGCATCATGCCGGGCCGCAGGGATATCACAAGGTTTTTATAGTCAATGGGACTGCCCAGACCGTAAATGCAGGAAACAGAGGCTATGATGATGACGTCGCGCCGCTCTGCAATGGCCGCCGTGGCAGAGTGCCGCAGCTTGTCAATCTCATCATTGATTGCACTGTCTTTTTCGATATAAGTGTCAGAGGACGGCACATAAGCTTCCGGCTGATAATAGTCATAGTAGCTCACGAAATATTCCACAGAATTGTTGGGAAAAAATTCTTTAAATTCATTGTATAGCTGTGCCGCCAGCGTCTTGTTGTGCGCCATGACAATTGTGGGCTGCTGTAATCGTTCTATGATATTAGCCACGGTAAAAGTCTTGCCGCTGCCCGTTACGCCCAACAGCGTTTCAAACTTGTTGCCTGCCTCAAAGCCCGCCACCAAGGCGTTTATGGCTTCGGGTTGGTCGCCTGTGGGCTGAAAATTTGAGACAATCTTAAACTGGCCCATGTTGCCCTCCTTCAAAAAGATTCACTCTCCTTAATTATAGCACATCTATGAATTTACCGGTAGACTTGTTTTGTCGGGTTTGGTATAATTGTGATGCAGATGATGTCTAAAACCCAGAAAAGCGAGGTAACCACGTGCCACAAGACAAAATCATAATAAAAGGCGCAAGAGAAAACAACTTAAAAAATATTGATTTGGAAATACCGCGGGATGCGCTGGTTGTGCTGACGGGGGTGTCGGGCAGCGGCAAGTCGTCACTGGCCTTTGAGACCCTGTATGCCGAAGGACAGCGTCGTTATATGGAAAGTTTGTCCAGTTATGCGCGGCAATTTTTGGGGCAGATGGAAAAGCCTGATGTGGATTCGATTGAGGGGCTGTCGCCGGCCATTTCCATCGACCAAAAAAGCACCAACCAAAATCCGCGCTCTACCGTAGGCACGGTGACGGAGATTTACGATTATTTGCGGCTGTTGTTCGCCCGTGTAGGCATACCCCATTGTCCCAAATGCGGCAGGGAGATTACGAAACAGACCGTTGACCAGATTGTTGACCAGATAATGGCGGAGTTGCCCGAAGGGACGCGCTTGCAGTTGCTTGCCCCCGTTGTGCGCCAACGCAAAGGCGAACATACAAAACTGCTGGATGACGCAAAGCGCAGCGGCTATACCCGTGTACGTGTAAACGGCACGGTGCAGGATTTGGCCGACGAAATTAAACTGGACAAAAACAAGCGGCACTCCATCGAAATTGTGGTGGACAGGCTTGTTGTGCGCGAGGGCATAGAAAAGCGATTGAGCGAATCTATTGAGACGGTGATGGGTCTGACGGATGGCATTTTGCTTGTGGACGTGGACGGCCAGCGTGATTTAAGCTTTTCGCAAAATTTTTCCTGCCCGGATCATGGCATAAGCCTATCTGAAATCGAACCGCGAATGTTTTCGTTTAACAATCCCCAAGGAGCCTGCCCCGAATGCAGTGGTCTGGGCTTTAAAATGGAGTTTGACCCGGATCTGATTGTCCCTAACCCTGAACTTTCCATCGCGGGCGGTGCCATTGTCGCCCCCGGCTTTAATCAAGCGGGCAACACCGGCACATGGGGCGGCAACATCATAGTCCATCTGGCCAAGCATTACAAATTCCCTCTTAATGTCCCCTTTAAGAAGCTGCCGATAGAGGTGCGTCGTATCATCCTGTACGGCAACGACGGGGAGGCTTTTCCAACGGAATATAAAAGCACCAGCGGCGAACCCAGGATTTTTATGCATCATTTTGAGGGGATAATACCCGCCCTTGCCCGCCGCTATAGAGAGACGAGTTCTGACTGGAGCAAACAGCACTATGAGGCCTATATTACCAACATAGAATGCGATGCCTGCGACGGCAAGCGTTTGCGTGAAGAGATACTGGCAGTGACGGTGGGCGGTACGAATATAGCTGATATTACCACCATGCCCATCACCGCACTTAACCGCTTTTTTGATGAATTGCGACTCAGTCCCATGCATACAACCATTGCGGAGCGCATCCTCAAGGAAATCAAGGCGCGCACGGGATTTTTGATGGACGTTGGGCTGGATTATTTGACACTGGCGCGCTCGGCGGGGACGCTGTCCGGCGGTGAAGCTCAGCGTATACGACTGGCGACGCAAATAGGCAGCGGCCTTGTGGGGGTGGTGTATATCTTGGATGAGCCCAGCATCGGCTTGCATCAGCGGGACAACAGCAAGCTGCTGAAAACCTTGAAACACCTGCGCGACTTGGGCAATACCCTTATTGTGGTGGAGCATGACGAGGACACTATGCTGGAGAGCGACCATATTGTAGACATTGGCCCCGGTGCCGGTGTGTATGGCGGTGAAGTGGTATTTTCGGGCACAGTTAAAGAGATTTTGCGGGCGGATGGTTCTGTCACGGGCGAATACATGAGTGGGCGCAAGAAAATCGAGATACCCTCTGTTCGCCGTGCAAAAAACGGCAACAGCCTTGCCGTAACGGGGGCTTGCGAAAACAATCTGAAAAATGTGGACATTGAAATTCCACTCGGGATTTTTGTGTGTGTGACAGGGGTGTCGGGCAGTGGCAAGTCCTCGCTGGTTAATGAAATTCTGTACAAGAGGCTGGCTCGCGACCTAAACCGTGCCAAAATCAAGCCGAGGCGGCATGAGGATATCACGGGGCAGGAAAATTTGGACAAAATAATCAGCATCGACCAAAGCCCTATTGGGCGCACCCCGCGTAGCAATCCTGCTACATATACGGGTCTGTTTGACCTTGTGCGTGATCTTTTTGCCGCAACGCCCGAAGCCAAGGTGCGTGGATATCAAAAGGGGCGATTTAGCTTTAATGTGCGCGGCGGCCGCTGTGAAGCCTGTAACGGCGATGGCATGATAAAAATCGAGATGCACTTTTTGCCGGACATTCATGTGCCGTGCCAAGTCTGCCACGGCCGCCGTTATAACCGCGAGACGCTGGAAGTACGATACAAGGGCAAGACCATTGCGGATGTACTGGACATGACCGTGGACGAGGCTCTGGCTTTCTTTGAAAATCTGCCACGCTTGCGTGAAAAGATACAGACACTGCATGACGTGGGGCTGACTTATGTGAAGCTGGGACAATCTTCCACGACCCTGTCCGGCGGCGAGGCTCAGCGAGTGAAGCTGGCTACGGAACTTTCCCGCCGCAGCACTGGCAAAACCATATATGTGCTGGACGAGCCCACAACGGGTCTGCACATGGCCGATGTCCATAAGCTGGTGGACATTTTGCAAAAACTGACGGACGGCGGCAACACCGTTATCGTCATTGAGCATAATCTGGACGTTATCAAAACCGCTGACCATATCATAGACCTTGGTCCTGAAGGCGGGGACGGCGGCGGCATGGTGGTGGCCAGCGGCACACCGGAAGAGGTGGCGAGGATTAGGAAATCTTATACGGGGCAGTATTTGAAGAGGGCGTTGAAAAAGAAGTAGGGGCGCACTGTGTGCGCCCGATGGAAGGGAGGAATGATTTTATGAAAGAAATTATTGACATTCTAACAAAATTCCAAAAAGGATACGAAGAAAAAAATCCGGAAAACGTATCGGCTCTGATGGTGGAAATTTTTTCTGACAGGCAGGATTTGCTGACTTTGGGGACAGGGTCCGGCGAAGTGTGTTTGGGGCGCGATGAGGTTACAGAACTTATACGCAATGACTGGGACGGCGGATGGGGCGACTTCACAATCAACATAGATGCTGCCGAAATTGAAGTCGATGATGATGCGGCCTGGTTTTATGCTGACTGCACTGTGAAATACACATTTGAAGATTCTCATGAAGGAAACGAGGGCTATGTCGATTTTGTGAAGGAGATTGCCGAAAAACAAAATGCAACCCCAAAACAACGACTGTCCTTCTTGAATTGGGCATTGGGTTTGGCCTATGACAAGCGTAATTCCGGCAAACGAGAATATCTGTGGCCAAGCGAGCTTAGCGGGATGCTGGTTAAGGAAAGCGGCACATGGAAAATTGCAACTCTGCACTTCGCGACAGCCAAGCCAAATTATCCCGACGAGCGGTTTGAAGAAACTATTGATGATTATCAAGCAGCTCACAATAACATAAAAAACAAGATTATTTCACATGATGGCAACAAAGCAGATAGAGAGTTGGTAAGTCTTCTGAGACAGCATCTTGACCCGGAGCAGGTTCTTGTGTTTGAAGCGGGTCGGTTTGTATGGATTATGGCGATAGGTACGGCGAAACAGAATATATCCGAAAGTGAGATTTTCAACAGGTCTTTACAGGAAATCGGGGATTTGCTTAACTCCGGCTTGTCGCCGGAGGAGAAGTTGTTTCAGGCAAAACGCAATATTGCGTATGCATTAAAAGAAACCGCTTCCGGAACAGAGTTTACATGGCCTATCAGACTTACGGCGGTTCTTGAAAAGACAGAGGACGGCTATAAATTCCGGCATAAGCATTTTTCTTATCCGTTTTACTGGATATTTGAGGGCAAACTTTAACAGTGTCAAGGAGGAAGTCATGTGGGAACTGATAATAGAAATTGTGGTTGGCTTGCTGGACACGCTTTGGTCGCAGCCGAAGAAAAGGAAAGATAAACGAAGAGCGAGGAGGAAAGCTAATGACTGAAATAAACGGAAAAATAATCAACCTAACCCCCGCAACATTGGCCGACAGGCAAAATGTATACGAATGGTGCTTTCATTCCGAAACCACCAAATATCACTCTTGGTCCGATATGTACGTCCCGACTTACGATGAATTTTGCGATGACTATGCTGATTATTTCTTTACCGGCTCGGCACCTCACAAGGGAAGAGGATTTATCATAATGCACAATGAAGAGCCCGTTGGCTTTATCAGCTATTGCTCTTATCACCTGAAACCGCACAAGGCGGAGCTTGATATCTGGATGAACAGCGAAGCAAATTGCGGAAGAGGGTTTGGAACAGATGCCCTTATTTCACTTGGGGACTATCTCAATAAAGCCTCGGGAATTGACGCGCTCATTATACGACCATCGGTCAAGAACACAAACGCAATCAAATCATATAAAAAATCCGGCTTTGAGGAATCCGATATCCCCGCAAGCGATTATATGTTAGATGAGTATTTATCGCTTTATGGGGATGGGGATTATGGGGAGGGCGAAACTGTTCTGTTGATAAAGAGGGTGAAAACATGAGATTATTTGTCGCCATAAATTTTATGCCGGGCACAATAAGCCGCCTTGCTGCCCTTCGTGACGAATTGCGCGCCATATCAAGAGGAGGCAATTTCACCTTGACTGAAAATCTGCATTTGACCTTGGTGTTTCTTGGGGACTGTGATGAGAGACAAGTGAAGGTAGCCAGGACTGCAATAGATGGAACCAACTTTGCCCCTTTTGATTTGATGATAGAGAGTATTGGCAAATTCAAGAGGGATGGCGGTGATTTGTGGTGGGCCGGTGCTCGCGAGAACAAACCCCTTATGGATTTGCAGTGCAGCTTGACCGACAACTTGTCAGCCGTCGGTTTTGTGCTGGAAAAACGAAAATTCAGCCCCCACATCACCCTCGGACGAAAAGTCATTTCAAATGCCGCCCCGCATCAAATTGATCCATTCGGGGAAACTGTGACCCGCATTGATTTAATGAAATCAGAGCACATCGGTAGTAGGTTGACATACACGACAATTCATACGAGAAGGAAAAACTGCGAGGCGATCTTATGAACCAACTTGCCGAAATAATCAACAACAGCACAAACACCGTTTTCTTCGGCGGCGCAGGTGTGTCCACAGAAAGCAACATACCCGATTTTCGCTCGGAAAAGGGGCTATACAGCACACGGCAGCAATATGGCTTTACGCCGGAAGAGCTTTTGAGCTACGACTGTTATGAGACAGACCCCGAACTGTTTTTTCAATATTACAAAGAAAATCTGATCTACCTGGAAGCAAAACCCAATCCGGCTCACATTGCTTTGGCCAAGATGGAGCAAACCGGATTGCTGTCGGCTGTAATAACCCAAAACGTGGACGGACTGCATCAGGCATCAGGCAGCAAGAATGTAATTGAACTGCATGGTTCTAACGCGCGGCATTATTGCGAAACTTGCCGCAGGGTCTATGAATTGGATTATGTGCTAAATCCCGAAAACTGCCATGGCTTCGTACCGAAATGCGGTATTTGCGGCAGCATTGTACGTCCCGATGTGGTACTGTACGGCGAGGCGCTGAAACGTGGCATCATCCAAGCCGCTGTTAATGCAATAGCTGCGGCGGACTGTCTTATTGCGGGCGGCACATCCCTTGTGGTGTACCCCGCCGCCGGCCTGATACAATATTTTCGCGGCAAAAATCTGGTCATGATTAACAAAAGCGAAACCCCATACGACAGTCGTGCAAATTTGGTAATTAATGCAAACATTGGGTCTGTGTTGTCGGAGGTGTTTGGGAATTGAGGATTATTTTGGCTTCCGGCTCTCCGCGGCGACAGCAATTGTTGTCGCAGATTGGAATATCCTTCGAGATTATCGTCAGCGATGCGGATGAAAACATCGAAGGCCCCGTCCATAATCAAGTGGAGGCTTTGGCAAAACGTAAGGCATTGGCCGTCAAGCCGCAAGTGTCGGGCGAAGCAGTTATTATTGCTGCCGACACCCTGGTGTCTGTCGATGGGCGTGTTTTAAGCAAGCCCGCCGACAAAGAGGATGCCTTTGCCATTCTTAATGTCTTACAAGGCCGAAAGCATACGGTTTATACCGGGGTCGCACTGATTAAGGGCAAAACGCTACACAGCTTTGTGGATGCCGCTGATGTGTATTTCAGGCCGCTTTGCAACAAAGAGATAACCGGATACATCAACACAGGCGAACCTTTTGACAAGGCCGGTGCATACGGTGTGCAGGGCCGAGGAGCCGTGCTGATAGAGCGCATTGAGGGAGACTTTTACACTGTGATGGGCTTGCCCTTGTCGCGGTTGTGTGTCGCACTGGGTGAAATGGGTGTGGACATCTGGTGGTAGCCACAGATAGGCCCTTGCCATATAATGGCATAGGGGGGTGAGCAGCTTATGACTACGCTGTTTGCGGCAATATGCATAATTGTAACAACTTGTTTGCTTATTTTGGCTATGTATGTGAGAGTAAAAATCCGCGAAAATCTAAATAAAAAAAGCCAGAGTCCGAAAGAAGGTTGTGTGAAGTGATGACTTTGTGCAAATTATGAAATGAAATCACAGCAATACCTAACTCAAGAGAAAGTGTGTTGAAATGTTAGGTTGGATAGTTTTCTTTGGCGCAGGCATACTGCTTCAAATAGCAAATCTTATTTTGCTAAAATTTAAGATAGGTAGGCAAATAATACGAGTTTTGGGCTATCTGTTTTGGCTTTTTTAGTTGGTGTTGCAGCCGATTTTACAGGACTTGGCGATAGATTGCGTATTCCTATTGTTGGCGGACTTTCTCTTAATTTTCATTGGTTTGCTATGCTTATCTTTTTGAAATCCCCAGTATACGCATTTTTTCAATCAATATACCAAATTGTGGGGGATTGGTACGTTAAGCTAATGAATGTCGGCAAAATGCCCACGCAAGGAAACTATGCTCAAAAAGGCGAATATATCCTGCCCTTTATAGGCAAATGGACTGTATTCAATGGTGGTACTGACGAAAATTTACGTCATGGCGGTTCGGTGTCGCAAACTTATGCTTACGATTTTATTATTATAGACGATGAGGGCAAATCCTTTCAAGGAAGTGCTACGGATTTACATAGTTATTACTGCCATGCGCTTACCATGTGAATTGCTTTGGACTTTGTATCTCTGCTTCCACATACAGTCTTACCATCAATAGCGATGATTTCATCTTTGGTTTGAGATGCAATGCTCTTAACCCATGCTACAAATCCTCTTTCAAGTTCATCAGGATTAATAGACCTGTTCGGAAACCCTGTTGAGCTAATTTTTCCGAGCGTAATTCGCGTAACGAATTTTCCTTGGCAGACGAATTTCGGGTGGTTTTCCTGAAATTCTGTCGAGAAACAAAAGCGAAAGAAAAATTGCGCGAAGCAGTTTCCGAACAGGTCTAATAAGCTGGAATACCCTTTGAAATGTATCGTGACTTGCTACGCCGTTTTCAAGCAAAATGTTTAGCTTATCTTTAAACAAGCTTTCTTTCACCCTGCAAAAATCAACTATATCCTCCCATATCTCGCAACCACTAATAACAGCGCAGATAGTCATGATGATTACTTCATGGAGGCTGTAGTCAACCTTGGCTTGCTGCCTTGGATCTGATATTTTCTCAAAATACTCTTTCATGCAGTAGAAACCCCCTTTAGGGTATTCTATCATGTTTTGAGAATTTTTTCATGCGTTTGCCGTG
>Ga0123355_10020916_pt1 | contig 10464 bp, 8 predicted proteins | sample TergutEmb28metaG_3_FD_89872 | JGI IMG/M metagenome (GOLD analysis project Ga0123355, IMG submission 89872) | Embiratermes neotenicus P1 segment gut microbial communities from Petit-Saut dam, French Guiana - Emb289 P1 | ecosystem: Host-associated > Arthropoda: Insects > Digestive system > Gut ... | reverse complement strand
ATTTTTAATCATATTTTAAGTATACCTTGCTTTAAAGATAATTAGTTTCAGCTAAAATCTTCAGTTGTTACAGTACACAGCTTTGTCACATTATGCAGGATTGCATGTCAGTTTTCCATGTCAAATATTACACACATAAATGTCTGTACATACACATTCACGTTTTTAAGCTAAAATATAATAAAAAAATATATAATACAGACACAACGGGGATGTCTCACTTGAAAATTCACATCTTTAACATAACTTACTAATATATGTATGTGTCAAGATACAGATGTGTGTAATAATTCAGAAATGAAACCTTGCATAACCCAAGCAGTATAACATAGTGATGTAGTAAACACTAAAGATTTTAGCATAATGTAATAACATTTTGGATGAAGCAAATTCTCTCAAAACAAGGAGCAAATACATGTAGGTAAATAATATTTCAGGTCTTAACAAAGGACATACAAAACACAATCGACAGCTAATGGATTATTGTAAACTTCATAAATTCCAGTGAAATTGGTATCATTGTATTCCCAGATGATGGTCTAGATGGACTGAAATATATGGGAATAACAATAAGAACAGGGTGCTACTAATACCCATACAAGTGCAATTTGATGTTCTTTTACAACACTATACTAGAAGTACATAGTCGTTTGTGAATCAAAGTAAAATAATTTTCTTGTATTTTTAGCACTGTTAAAAAGTGGGGATTATAACGTTTTTAGAATGTAGCAGATATGAGTAGGCAGATAAAACAATAGACGATCTATCATAGTTGCCTGGGATAACAAAAAAATAGATAGAAGTGTAATGTTAAAATGTGTCTTAAATAAATGTCCTGTTGGGGTTAAATTAATTTAAACGTGACCAGGAGCAGACCCAAGCGCATGCTTCCGCAGTTTCTTTTCTAGTCTATTTCATGACGACGTCAGTATCTAGACTAGATAGTGTCAATGACAGATAAGTGAATATGAATATGAGGCACGATAATTGACAGGGAAAACCAACTCTGAGAAAAGTGTGCCCCATTACCACTGTTCACTCTGTTAGTTCCAGATGCTAATATCAGAGTCATATCCCCTTGCCCACAGTTATACAACTCACACATGGACCTGCATACTGCAGGTCTTTAATAAAATCATGCTGAAGCAAAACCCAAATGTCGACTTCGTGATCTTGTTTTGAATTAAGCTTTATAAAATACATAATTTAAACAAACTCATTAATCACAATCATGAACTACACTGACAATAGGATGTCATTATCAGCAATTGCCGCAACTGTAATCACGGATTAAACCCAGTAAAATCCGAGTTTTTGTCACAGCAGTGAATGTGAAGATTGCAGTCTCCTCATATAAGAGAGTATGTGGTATGGTAGACAGGATCTTCCAATACATTGCTACTTGTATACCAAACTACATTCCATCACTAACCAGAAGACCTTATATTAATGTACAAATCAATAAATGCCCTTTCATTATTGCTATGTTTGAGAGTCACAGGAAGACACTCGAAAGTCATATCACATGAAGTCACTCTAAGTGCAACCTATTTTCAAAGATTATGCTTATAATCAGGATAGGGTCAGGTGGTGGGCACTTTTAAATGTGGTATTGTACCTGTGGGTTCCATCAAATGCAGGGAGTTTCTTGACTAGCTCAGAATCAGTTAGATTCTCAAGAAGGACTCTGTTCCATGGAGGAAGTAAGTAATGTTTCCTATGATAATGAAGGACATAATGAATAATTCACATTTGTCATGAGCTATTCACAAAATTCATCTTTCCTGCATAAATATTAAATTCACAGTAGTAACTCCTTCCTTCAATATTCTGCTCATGTAGGACTCATATTTCACACAGTTCAAAAGCACACACAGCAATATCATTCCACACATGGGAAGAAATAAGATAACAGATGAAAAGGAAGGAAAGACATTAATCTTCCTCTTTCATTGAAAGTAATCTACAACAACAATCACTGCACATGCCACCCCAATTTTATCAGCACCACAGCCAAGCAGAATCTCCCATGGTCTATCAGGAAGTTACATTGTAAAATGAATGAACAAGTGTTATAAAGTTGTTGCTCCCATTAAAAAATATGATACTTAAAGCATAATTAACATTGACAACAACATTAAATTTTTAGCCAATGTGTATACACTGAGACACGATTCCACTGATCAAATCCTATAAAAGGAAGTGACATTAAGAGTAAATCATGAACTGAAGGGAAGAAAAAAGAAAGGTGTCTACTTTGTCATATAGGAAGTTGAACCATGCAACCTGCAATTCAACATCTTGTACTGCCCAGCAGGCATATGTATGTATGTATGTGTGTGTATATATGTATGTATGTACATATGTATGTATGTGTATGTATGTATGTATGTATGTATGTATGTACGCATGTATGTATGCATGTGCGTATGCATGTATGTATGCATGTACATATGTACGTATGTGTATGTATGTATGTATGTATCTATGTGTGTATGTATGTATGTATGTATGTATGTATGTATATATGTATGTGTGTGTATATTGCTCAAACCACACAGCAAAGACAGTGAAATGAACAGCAGGCGAACGGGCAGGCAGGCGAGCAGGCGATGTCAGGCAACAAAGACTATAGAGAAGAAAGCTGCATTAGTAAAAGTAAGTACTATACTTCTTTTCTAGCAATAATTTTGCAACATCTAAAGAATATAAACAGTTCACAGTAGTCAGATATGAAGATTACATAAGACAGATGCAGATTAGTTAGGAGTCAGAAATTTTAACCCATGCTGTCTTTCTCTTTAAATTATGCTAAAAAAACTTTGTTACAAGCAAAAGGAAACATGGTAGTTTATGACATAAACATGAAGCAGGTTTCAGCATTTATCATAATGCAACATGAGTTTCAAATTGAAAATTATTGGATTGGACATTCTGACAATGCAGAAGTTCAACAACTATAGAAAACATTCTTTGGCTTATTGTTGAATGAACTGCAAAAGCCAGTAGCAGTTCTTGAAATGTTTTGTTTTGAGGTGGTCTGTTGTCAGTTTCTGTATTGTGTTTGTTACAGCAACAGACAGAAAATCTGCAAAACAATGAATTAACCTTCAATTTTGTTTCACACTTCAAAAATCGAGATACAATCATTTCAGATACTGAATACAGACTATGGTGATGAAGTCATATAATAAATACAATAATTTAAGTCTTTCAAAAGGTTAAAAAAAAACACAAAGCAGCATGAACAATAGTGAACAATCAAGACAACCAAAAATATAGTGTTATTCATAAAAATGTAAACAGCACAGAAGAAATATTCAGAAATGACATGACAAGAAAGTGTCACACTGATGGCAGAATATATTAACTTTCGACTGAAGATCAAAAACTAGGAAAGAAGAAAATCTATTCCAGTCTTGTTCTTAAAGTTCAAAACACCAACAATCCCATCTAGTATACCATCACTTGTACCGAAACTCTGCAGAACCCAGTAGTCCTGAACCAATGAATCAGAACTGTCAGTGGAAATATTCTGACACCAAGATAAAAAACTATACACCAGGCAAAAGAGGAAACTTCTCTTTCCACATGTTCCTTTATTTGAATTTCCTTTATTTTTTTCTGTCCCTCCCTCTCTCTTTGTCTTATGTTTAAGCTTTCATAGACGTTCAGTAAAGTGTTTATTCTGAATGTTCTGTCTGAAAGTTCATCTGCTCTTGGAAGGACTGAATTCTATTTGGCTTTTTCATAAAAAAAAAAAAATGCACCAAAGCATACAGCTCAGTCAGTATGGAATTGTTTGACCCAAACATCAAATTGCTCAGCTAGATCCTGACTCAGCCATAATATTCTTTCATTAGTCATTAAACACAGTTAAGTTTCAATGTATGGACTTTTGAACCCCCCAAAAACATAAAATTTTATGACAACACTCAGAGGGATTTCAAAATACATTGAAATTTCCTGTGTATCATGGCAGCATCACTAATAGAAGAAAACAGACTTAAGGGTTTCCTTTGTAGAAATATTTTGTGTGTGTGTGTGTGTGTGTGTACACGTACTGTTACACCTCATATCTCCGTTTAACCCTAGAACGTTTGGTTCAGACCTTACAAATACAACAATAAAATAAACAATTTCAGGTAAAATGAAGAAAAAACTGCCTCTAATACTTACATAATACTAAACAACTCTCTCATTTCTTCACATCTAACATATTTATCATTTATTAATAACAAATTTCTGAAACACTAAAACTGAAATTTGGATTATTTTTGTAATACCTTAAAACTATATGAGTTTTCATACATATTTACTTCTACAACATTAACCTTTTGCTGTACCTTGTACTTTAATAAACCTACATAAAAAATAAAGTAGGTTCGTTCTTCCTTCACTCATGACGCTGTTTCACTAGTTTCTTTAGCAGTCATCCTTATGATAGGGTTTAGAGTTGATATAATTAATATATACATAACAGACATCACACAGACACAAGTCATTTAACCAATCTGCATCTGAATGCAGTCAATAGTTACTACCATGCATGACATATTTCCTCCATGAATGTGTTACCTTTAAAGCAATACAAACATGTCAACAGCAAATTCTCTACCACCAGCTTATACAAGGTTTAATATTCTATATAACAGATAAGGAATCTCTATTGAAAGCTAAAACAAAATCCATTAAAAGTTACTGCAGTTCAGTAGCATTAAATAACTTATCAATAAATATTATGTTTGATTTATGTACGGTCTTACCATGCTCTTAATAAATCCTTTTACATTTAAAAACAATGTGACAACACAAAATTTAGGTATGCTATAAACATATATTCACACACACAAATCTGAACTCCATAACATCTGCAACAAGCTGTATGTGCCCATTTTTATTTACGGGTTACCTAAAGACAGCAAGAAGCAGCATTAGGCATGGTGAAACACATCAAAATTGAGTAAGGTTCAAATAAAAGCAAAAAATAAACAGTTTTGAACACCTGTTACTAAATGGGTGCTATATAGGAAAAGGGGACAAAACATACAAATTATGAACAAGTAAACATTGTTTACATTTCATTTCACATCCACACAGATATCCTACTGCCTGTCTAAATGGCTAGTCCAAACATAAAATTACAAGAACAGAACAATTATGTTTCTTGTGAATTTAGTGTCACTTTTGAGTACTCTTGACCCTTCTTCCACCAAGGCATCTTTTCATTCCTGGTGGATTTGACAGTTAATGTCAGTCTCAAGTACATTACCTTTATGCATGGATGTAGGCGATGTGTAAGCATGTCCCCACTGTGCTTGTGGTGTCTGCCGGGTGCTCAAAATGCGTGAAACAATCAGTTCCACCTGTGGCTCCTGTTTTGATTCTGCGATGATATCATATACCTCTTGGAAACTCTTCCCCTGAAGTGAACGTCCATTCCACTCAATTACTTCATCCCCTGAATAACATAATAATTGTAAGGGCTTATGTTAGTAACTTTTTTTCCTTATAAATTCACCACATCTATAAAATGTTGGTACTATTACAATAATCAATTAATAATAATTAATAAATAATTAGTTAATAATTAAATGTTTTTCAGTACTTAATTTATGAGGATTTTGAGCCACAGAGTTCATCCACATAATATTTTAAAATTTTGTCTTACCTGTAAGAAAACACACTACATATCCATCATAAAACTAGATGGTGACTAAGTTTCAGGGAAAAAAAATCATGGTTTATATTGTGGGCCAAACAAAACTCAAAAATGCAACACTGAGGTTTAAAGCATGTGATACATACAGCAACCACAATATTTAAAGCATTAAAAAGTGAAATTAGCAGAGCACAGGTATGATGAATCTCTTTCATTGCACACATATGTAATTTTTAAACTTAAATGTCCCACGATTGTGGAATTTAAATCTCCCAGTACTAAAAGGAGAGATCCTGAATTTACCTAGGGGTGACAGCCTAAGTAATATAAAAATTATGCAATGTTCAGCCAAGCACACCCCATGCTTGTGCCATTAAAACAGCATACTGCAGAGCCAATAATTATCAAAGTAGCAGGCCATAAACTTTAAGAGCAATTTCATAATAAATGTTCCTAACTAACAAGATAACTTTTAGCCAAGCATAAGACCAAAGGCTTTTGTTTTATCATTTACTTCAAACTAAAGAAAGCCTTTTAAATGGCATTTCAATTAATGAAATCACAAGCTTTCAACCTTCATGTACCAAACACTTAGACAGCACTTATCTAGAATGAAGTACATAAATTTATTTGTTTAAAAAAAAGATGTCATTCATTCTTGCATAAAACACAGAGAGAAAAATAAAAATGTAAACAAGCACACTTCCCTCAGTAACCTGCTGTTTCTACCATTAACAAAGATACCTATAAAATAAGGAATAAAGTTAAAAGATACATATAAAATAAGGAATAAAGGTAAACAATTGGACTGACACTTTTGTACAGTAACTGGCAAAGCTGGTGCATGTAATAGTAAAATTACATAATTCAACATCTTAATGCCAAACAGCTGTCTTGGTTCCATTTCTTTCATGGTTGCAGTGTTTTTACTGACATGCTCAATTTGTTTGTCAGTAACAACAGTTATGAACTCTTAAAAACACCATTAGAACTGTAGGAAAAAACCATTACCATTCACAAAATATTACAATAACTTTATAAACAAAACACAGAATTTGGTTACAGTTATGTGATATCAAGACGGAATGGAATATATTACAGATGATGAAGTATCTGGTTAACCAAAGCTTCCAGATGTGATCCAAGTGTGGAAAATTTGACCCAAATTGTGATAAATTACAGCTGATTAGCTGGTCCAAAAATGACTCCATGCATGTGAACAGAGATATTACCATGTCCAGTTTTGACCAAAAGAAAATCTCTGTGCCAAAACTGAACAAAAAAACAAGCAGGCACAATACAAAGACAAAACAACTTTATTTCTCAGCAATACTACTGCAAGCAACACAATTTCTGGAGAGTATAGTGGCTAATGATGAGGCCTAGGTCTTTTAGCAAGACCCAGGGGGAGGAGGAGAGAGAGAGAGGGGGAGAGAGAGATCTACAATTCAACTGTGAAGATACTCTATGACTGAAATAAGACTGAATTTCAAATAAAAAAGTCAAAACCATGCTGACCTACTGTTTTGATATCAAATTTTCTGTTACAAATCAGTTCTTCCAAAACAGTGATGTAGGCACTCTACTTTTAACCAGTGCACTAAAAAAGTTCAGATATTTGACTGGATTATTGTTAATATTCTGCTCCCAAACCTGTGTTTTATTTATAATGACCAAAATGTTTTAGAGTTTTAATATTGAATGTTACTGGTTATATAATACATGTAAGCATAACCAAGCATATAAATACAAAAATAACATTGAAACAGAGAAGAAAAGGAATTCAGCAACAGCATACATCATTAAGATTGTGTTAAAATTTTCAATTCAACCATGCCAATTACATGTTATGGTTTCTGCCTTTATGTACAATCATTTGTAAGTCTTGCAGGGCATAGAACCAGTGCTGTAATTTTCTTTTTCTGGGTAATTTTTTACTATCTCCATTTCTGTATGAGATTATGAAACTGTTCCATCACACTGCTGGATTCTACAAGTGGTGTTTCGATACATGGTACATTATGGTTGTGTCAAAACCTTTCTTGTATGAAACTATTAAAATTAATCAAACATATGTGGGTTTTATTAAACCACATTAGCGTACCTTTTAACTAACAGTTTTAACCCTTACCCTGCTAATGTGGAGAATATGGTGAGCTACTAATAATGCCAGCAGATGGAAGATGGGATTTAACTCGGCATTTAAAGGGTTAAAGGGTACTTTTATTGTATGACTGTAAACTTTCTTGGCTACATTATGTACATGCAGTTTGATGGATGGTTTTACACTAGTAGGCTAGTAGTGTTCCTTGTTGGGTCTATTCTGATGGAAGGTAGGGTTACAGCAAGGGGGCTGCATCTTAGGCAAAATAATAATGTTGTCAGATGTAAATGACTTTTAAAAGTTTCTTAAATAAAATTAGTTGTGTTAAGGGGCTATACATTTGTTAATTTCTTAAATTTAACTTTTACACACACATGCACGCACGCGCGCGCACACACACACGCACAGACACACACACACACACACACACTCACAAACACACAAACACGCACACACGCGCGCGCACACACACGCACCCACCCGCGCGAGCGCACACGCACGCACACACACACACACACAAACACACGAACACAAAAACACACACTCACGCGCACAGACACACACACACACACACAAACACAAACACACACACTCACACACACTCACACACACGCGCGCACACACATGCACACACACGCACACGCGCGCACGCGCGCGCGCGTTGAATGAAAGGAAATGGAAATTCTATATTCATCTTTTATGGAAGTGCATGTAGATGCAGCCCAGGGCTTCCTGTTTCTTACTTATATAACTCCTGGCCATGTGGTATGTCTCCTTAGATGGGGAGCTGCCCACCACAAGGCTTGTACTTACAAAGGACAAGAAAAGCATAGGAAAACACATAAATACAACCATGTCCTAAGAGGGATCCAAAACCACAATCCCAGCATCTGAACTTAGAAGATAGTACATGCCTCAAACCAAGCAGCCACCGCAACTGGTGACAAAATTATATACATCTTCAAGTAATACACATGTTACTCTACATAAGTGTTGCTGTGGCACTCATTTTCACCAAGACAATGCAGTCAGAATGATATGATTAAATTAATAGGTATCTGCGATTAAAGGATATGAAGGCCACAGAGGAATGTAAATTCACAAAGAATGCATTTAAAAAACATATGTACTCTGTTGTAGAACAGCCTTACTATTCTCAGTTATGAAGAATTTTATCTGTATATTTATCAGTTATAGTGTTTTGTGTTATTGATGTTTCAAGACATATTGTCCTAGTTAACAGATGCATGCTGCACATTAATATTCACATTCCTATTAATCACTGATATCAGCCCAGCAATCACTGAAATTAAATGATCTGTGGGCAGTAATGCCTGTTACGTGTATTAATTAGCTGCCTGCTATGATTCCTAGCTGCAAAATCAGCTATCCTGACTGAGGTTTCTGTGGTTTTACTCAGTTCCTCCATGCAAATACTGGGACAGTACCTCAAAGCAGACCATGGCCTTTTCCCACACAACTTGTTCCACATTACTATGTATGGCAGCAAGCTATAGCTGAACCAGTCACCAGCTGCCCACTACAAAGGCTCAGGTTTGATCCCAAGCCAGTCCATGCGGGATATGTGATGAATGAAATGGGAATGGAACAGGTCTTCTCCAAGTACTTTGGTTTCCCCTGCAAGTACCACTCCACCAGTTCTCTATATTCATATTTCATTTACCTACCACTGGCTCAATATAATCTTAGCAAGTGGGCAACTGACAGCATCATTAAGCAACAAAATTTTGTCACCATACATAAGCATCTTGTACTTCATTCAACACTACATATTTTATGCAGTTGACAAAATCGTGTTACATTATTTGAGAATAAATAAGATAAAGAAAGATTTCAGAATGCATTGCATACAAGACATTGATATTAAATGGCAAGGAAAATAAAAAAAATTTAAGTAAGGTTGGACAAAAACTTTGCAAGCAGTAAAACCAATTATAAGTAATTTGCTGACTTCATATTGCAAGTTACTCCTTGAAAGAATGACAGGTTCTTAGCTGGGAAATACCTTGCTTTTATGAAACCTCAAAATTTCATTGTCATGTTCACAAAGATCCAATGTTGGACCCTATTGTGAGCCAATAGACTACAGTCCCCTTCCTCACACTATAAATCATTATGACACATTCTGCTATTACCTTGCGACATACATACATTGAGATAACAATTCACAAAACGTATTAATATTCTTATATCACTGATAAACATGGCAGCAAAATTTAATACAGTACGTCTGGACACAGACTGTACTTCTGATAAGTAATAGCATCTAGCAATTCAGGCACGCTCAACAGCTTTTTTTTTTTAATCTATAAGGCAAGCTATTATTTTATACCAGTAAATATTCTTTCCCATAGAAGCACTTTTCTCCTGTTTCTGGTATTAAAAATCCTTGATCCTCAACAAAATGCTATAAATGTGATTTACTGCCTAAAATGTTGCAACAAGTCTGTTTATTACACATTTTGTAATTAAATAATTTATAATTATGATCCTGTCAGTATGTTTCAAGCAAAGCAGTCCCATTACAGGCCTGGACAGGCCCAGAGGGTTCCAGGAAGTTAAGGTTCCCAGATTTCGTGACAAGAGCACAGGATGGTGGTAGGTTGTCAGCCTTACACACCGGCCGCCTTTACCCCCAGGAAATGTTCCTGGTACTCATTTCTGTTAGAGGCTGAGT
>Ga0123355_10020915_pt1 | contig 10464 bp, 4 predicted proteins | sample TergutEmb28metaG_3_FD_89872 | JGI IMG/M metagenome (GOLD analysis project Ga0123355, IMG submission 89872) | Embiratermes neotenicus P1 segment gut microbial communities from Petit-Saut dam, French Guiana - Emb289 P1 | ecosystem: Host-associated > Arthropoda: Insects > Digestive system > Gut ... | reverse complement strand
TTTTTTTTTTTTAAGAAGAAGGGGGGGATGGGGAGCCCACCTTTGTTTTTTATGTGCCCAAGGATCTTTTTATTGTTTTTCGCCCCCCCCCCCCCCCAAAAAAAAAAAAAATTCTTAAAAATCTCATTTAGAATCACTGTAATGTATAGAAAGACGTAATGTAACAGAACTGAAATGACTTGAAAAATTATATCAGCAGTGTATCCAAGCCCCAGTGTAGCCCATCCTCATTGAGCGCCCATGGACATCTGTCAACATATTTTTTCTGTTGCACTTTATTTTGATTTACTGCCCCCATTCGGTATATCGCCTAGAGTTGCGGTGGGCAAACAGTGGCTCTTTGTCGGGGTTTCACTACGTATGTATACACACATACACACACACACACGCATATATATATATATATGTGTGTATATATATATATATATATATAGGCCTGTATAGTCCATTTATTTAATTACTGAGTTCTAGCAGTAGTTAACGTTCTTATATTTCTTCCAGTAGCGGATAAAATTATTTATCTCATCAGAATTTTAGTTTCTTTGCCACGGTTTATAATTTAGTCCTGCACGGCTTCTGGACTACTTTGTCGTTTCGTGTTCCAAACTAAACCACGGAACAGTGACGTAACCGAGAAGGTGCCTTCTTACCTCTCCACAAAAGGGTGGAAGAAGTCGTATGGCGTTTGAGTTCATCATGGCGGTGAATCCGAAGATGAAAATTTCCGTGTGTGTGTGTGTGCGCGCGCGTGTGTGTGTGACGCACGTTTGGAAGAGCCTTACTGCCACCAAGAGTGTTTGAATGTGGCAGCACTTCTCTGTGTAACTTCGGAAAATGTCTATCAGACTACACGTCGTCACGTCCTAGAGGACGGTAATGAAACGTGTTTTGTTCCGAATACCAGACGGCGGACAAAGACAATAAACCCACAAATTTTGAGTGTAATACGGGATCGTTAGAACCCTTTAGAATCATCCCTTAACGAGCTTACAATTAACATCATGTGCAGTGCTGGTTAATTGAGTGATTGTTTCATCGTTGTTGAACACTAAAGCGATGTGTTGAAGATGATTTGATTGTTTTGTCTTGTCAGTGTAGCGTCATGTAGTCCCAATGACGGCAGATGGCATGCATATAACAGCAATTAAACGTCGGGGGGACTGCAGACATTAATTGTTATTAACTTTGCGCCGGCAGTCATTGCCTGTATTGGTGTTAATGGAATTTACTTGTTTTGAAGGAACAGTGTGGAGTTTCGCGAAAACAGAGGATAGATTTAATTAAAATTATCGGTTTCGTGACTTGATTCTCCAGGCTCATGCATTCAAAACAAGACATGTAAGCAAATCCCTGCCCAGAACAATAGGGAGTATTTAGAATTAGGATATACGCTGGTGGCATATTTTTGTAATGCGGGATCATGATAATTCCGACAGAATCCAATGTAATGAAATTTTAAAGCTGTGTCTTGGTAAGGTTAGCTGTGGTGAGTAAAAATGTCAGAGAGAAATAAACAGTAGCCTCGAGACATATGTGTTACAGCTTCTTGTGTGACACACTTCCCGTCAGTAACACTTTGATCGGTGTAGATTTTTGAGACCGGTGGTTCTGAAAGGGTTTGGATGTTTTACCGACCGTGCATCTCAGTATAATCTTAGCAATTGATACAAATTAATGCACAAATTCTTGTTCTATAATAAGTTTATTATACGTGGTGCGTCAGGAAAGTAATGAGACTGGTGCTATATATTTTTTTTTATTTAACATTTACCTATAAATCAACATTATCCCATTCAAAGTAGTTCCCTTCGGAAGCCACACACCGCCGGAGACGTTGCTCCCACTCTCGGTAGCAGTGCTGGAAGTCTTCATGTAGAAGTGCCCTCAGTTGGTCTGTCACGACTTTTTGGATGTTGTCCACAGTTCCAAAATGACGACCTTTGAGGTGGAATTTGAGTTTCGGGAAAAGGAAGAAGTCACACGGACTCAGATCAGGCGAGTATGGTGGCTGCGGTACCACTGAAATACCTTTTTTGGCCAAAAATTCGTTCACGGAGATGGCAGTGTGACAGGGAGCATTGTCGTGATGTAGCATCCAAGTGTCCGCAATCTCTGGCCAGACACGATGAACCCATTTTCTGAGTCGTTCAATGACCTCACGATAGGACTGTTTATTAACTGTTTGTCCTTGAGGCACGTATTCGTTACGAACAATGCCTTGACTGTCGAAAAAACAAATTAGCATGGTTTTGATTTTTGATTTGCTCATTTTTGCTTTCTTTGGGCGCGGTGAGTTGCTCGTGTGCCACTCCGAATTTTGTCGTTTGGTGTCAGGATCATATTCGAAAATCCACGTTTCATCACCTGTAATGACATGTTTGAAAAAAAAATTGTCATTTTCGATGCGTTCAAGAAGGTTCAGACACACAGTCCTTCGGTTTTCCTTCTGTTCATTGGTGAGAATTTTTGGAACCAGCTTGGCACAAATTTTCTGCATGTCCAGTTCGAAGGTCAAAACTTCGTGGACGGTTTGGCGATTCAAATTCTACACACTACTGATCATTCTGACTGTCAAACGTCGATCAGACCTCACGAGATCCCTCACTTTGGTCACATTTTCGTCCGTTTCTGACGTGTAAGGTCTTCCAGAACGAGGTTCGTCTTCCACACTCTCACGGTCATCGAAAAGTGCTTTATGCCACCTAAAACCTGTGTCATTGATAGAGCATGCTCTCCGTAAGCCCTTTTCAATTTTTCATAAGTTTCTGTTGCGTTTTCATTAAGTTTGACACAAAATTTGATCGCGCAACGCTGCTCGAGATTTCGTTTCTCCATTTTCGTAACGCGCCACTACTACACACACTTACACAACTCGCTGTCAAATCGGACGTGTTAATGCTAGTGAGTTGAAACTTGCACTGATCATCAAGTAAGAATGTATGTCTCGGCTGGTGTCTGAGGTGTGGCTACAGCGTTACCAGTTGTCGAGCCACGCATTCAGTGTCATTACTTTCCTGACGCACCACGTATTCCTTTACATGTTTCGAGCACTGTTGTGCTCATCATCAGGAGGTCAAATTGTATTATGCAGCATCTGGTATCGTCACACTCTGTAGGTGGCCGTCCGGTGCACGGGACGGCCACCTACAGAGTGTGACGATACCAGATGCTGTATAATATAATTTTACTTCCTGATGATGAGCACAACAATGCTCGAAATATGTAGAGGAATATAATAAACTTATTATAAAACAAGAATTTGTGCATTAAGTTGGTCAGTTGCTACGATTATTCTGAAAGGGTGTTTAGTTGTCTTTGGCTGATACATGTCTAATTTGTGGGACTTTTATGATTTCGAAATACGTAAGCATCGTGAACAGTTCCTTATTTTGTCGGTTGTGTACGTATACGTTCAGGAAAAGGTGTGACCTTGTTGTAACGCGTTTCAAATGCTCCTCTTTTAATGACGCAGCAGGTTCAAAAGGTTTACGAGTCTGGTCCCTCCGGACAGCCATTCGCCCGGCAGTCTCGGATAGTTTATGTGATTTGTTATCGTATTTCAGATTAAACGCACATCAACAGCATTCAGAAATGCAGGGGTAAAAATACTGTAAGAGACACGTGGAGAGAGGAGGATATAAAACGAGTTTTATAGACATTAATATCCAAGGAAGTGCCCATGCAAGAAGCTGCTCAGTCTTGTAATGTGCCTAAAAGTTTAGTTCAGGAGGAGATTAAGAGAGTGGGAGTGGGAGGAAAGCAAAACTCAAGCCAAGTTTGGAATATTTGAAGATTTGATTTTTTTTTGGAAGAAATGGAGGCGCAGCTGGTCAGTCGTGGCAAAGAAGTAGACGGCTGTTTTTTGCCTTTGTCAAGGAAGGAGTTCCTGAAGTAGGCACATGATTTGGTCGAAGGTACGCCTATTGCTCGTAGACTTGATAATGAAAACAAGTCTGCTGTAAGCATTTTTAACATCAGTTCAGTAAGTGTCCTTAGTAATGTGGTATCCACAGGTGCGATGAGAGTAGGAGGATCCAACAAACCTCATTCTCACTATTCTAATCAAAACTTAGGGGTCTGATGGCAAAGTATGCTTCTGCTCAGACTCGCTTATTCAATCAACGTAGATGAAACGGCTGTACTCTTATGGCTTGCTGTTCGACGCTATAACGGTCGTTGAGTCCAACTGGCTGTCGCCTTCACCTAGTACCAGTTTTCCATAAGATTACGTTACATGTTAGTGAATTAAGCAAATGTAAGCTTTACTGTTCTCTTCTTGCCGCTTTCATAGAGCCTGTTGTGGTTAAGAGGAGCTGCGTTTCGTCTCATCCCCTATATTGTGTTTCCAAGTTTGCTCTCTTCTGTACTCTAGAATACATGCATCTGCCTTCCTTTTCCCTCTTCGCCTGTACTTTATTGTAATCCACTTATTTTCAGCTTGCCTCCCCACCTATAGACACACACATACATACATACATATATACACAGACACACTCTCTTACCCTCTCACTGCCTCTCACGTAATCTTTAATCCGCCTCCAGTTCCTTCTGTGGACCTAATCCCATCTTGTTTTGAGTATTACGATATACCAGTGTCGGACAGGCGCCTGCCATTCCTGTTCTGGGTGAGCTACCCTGTTTCCGCAGGTTGTCCTTTGGTACCGTTGTAATAACCATGTCCATATCTGAACGCCTTGTGTGCACGAGGAATCTGTGTGTGATAAATCCGTCAATCCGCCTTTAACTTCAGTCAAAATCCTCTCCTCTACCAGACTGTCAAAGAGCGTCTTAATTTTAATCACTCAAAGACTCGTTGATGTCGAAGCGCATGCTGCGGTGGTATTACTAGTTTGCTGACAGCTGATTGCTTCGACCCAGACATCTCCAGTACAGTCAGCTCTTTATATGGTTGTGTAGTTACGAGATGCATAATCGGTACTCATTGGATGTATGTTAGTAGCATGATCATGCAGGCATATCTTGTGGTGAAAAATGCATTGTGAAGTAGGGAGAACAGCTGTTGTTGAAGGTTGCTTATTTAGATCGGCATCTGCAGCGAGAGAGTTTTGGAAGTGAAGTAACCAGTAAGTAACTTAGTGCCGTGAATGTGAAGGTTTCGCCACTAGTAGCAAAGCCCAGCACTGGAAACGATTTTGAGACAGTTATGTTCGCCTTTGTCAATGTTAATTCTATTCTTTTCTGCGCTTTTCCAAGTCGTCAGTTTCCTTGCCGTTGCTGTACCGAGACCATATCTGATCTACTCGTCCATTCCAATGTAACCTTCTTGATTTCGCTACCTTAACCCTCTAAACGCCGAGTTAAATCACATGTCATTTGCTGGAATTATTAGGAGCTCGCCATATTCTCCACGTTAGCAGGATAAGGGTTAACGACAAACCAGGAAGTTTCTCAGTGCGTATTGTAGTAAACTTCCCACATACTTCACCCTGTGAGGTCTAGATATTTTCCTCGGCGCTTTAGTGTGAACACAGGTAACAACGGAAAATTCTCCCTGTGCTTAATTAATCACCGCGCCAGCAAGAAGGGAAATTCCGAGGTTTTCAATAGTCATAGTTTGGAAAATAATATTAAAACGAATCTTAGAAAAATGCGATATGAAGTTGCGGACTTAATTAGTCGTCGTTGAGAATAGATACCAGTGGTGGCTTCTTTGTAAACAAGTCTTGAATCGTTTCGTACAAGATGAGAAATTCCTTCAGTAGCAAAGCGACTGCCATCTTCTCCAGAACAACTTCGCTCCCCGTACTGTGATTTCTACTGCACGTCAATTGGAAAGAGTTTGAAAACCCCGATTGTGATAGTTATGGATTTAATCGATTTGATATGCGGGGCAAGGCAACAGAAACGTTTTCAATAGGATTTTGTTTGTAATTCTGAATGTCAGAACAGACTGCTCTAGCGTTCAGTTCGTTTACAAGTCGCGTGTCGTTGTCGGAGGCTTCACGTGTGTAACATTGCTTTATTTATTTACTGTCATGGCACATTGCACCCCACTTGCTCCTGCATCGCCTTCCAGCCGAGAAGGATATTCTGTTTACTCCTATTCGTTGACATATTTTTTCCGTTGTTCGTCTCGAAGCTGCTCTAGGGACAAGAGAAGTAAAGTCGGTGAAAGTGCACTTTTGAAGGTGAAAAGAGGGTAAGAGAATGAACCTGTAGGCTTTGTCTGTGCATGTGAGTTTGGAAAGGGGGAAGGGGGGGGGGGGGAGATACTTTGTTCTGACTTGTCAGTTTCGTGTTTTTATTCTTTTCCTGACTGCACGCGTTGATTGGGAGCTGTGACTGTTTGATTCCTAGTGTCAGTGCAACAATGCGCATATTGTTCTGTACGAGAAGATGGTTTCCTGGACCGCTTGTAGGAAGAAAAGAGCTATTGAAAGTGTATGAGTACAGGTATTATGGTTAGGTCTGTTTATGTCACTGAGTTGTATATAAATTAAGGAATTATGTCAGCCTCGATTGTAATATTTACATCGCGGCATAGTATTTGTGTGCGCTGTGTTGGGGAAGGTGAGGCTGGAGGTGATTCTTGCTTATTTCGAGTTACTGCGTCGACTGTCATGTGGAACAGCTGAGAATAAGCGTGAGAAGTCAGTCGAAGTCATTAATTTTATGGTCTTAATCGCGCCGAGAATTCTGGGTAGTCACTTTATACAACACAGGGGACCTTCTTGGCGTAAGAATGTTCTGCATTTCTGAAATTAACGTGTGGTTTTGTTATCATCATCATCATCATCATCATCATCATCGTCTGTTGTCGGGCTTTTGGAAATAATTTAATCTTGAAATGTCGCCTGCCCTTACAGTATTGGTTTCATTTCCGGTGTCATATCCAATGACTCAAAATATACGTGGTGTTACTCAGTACTGCTCAAAGTCGGCACAGCGTGCTCAGATAGGGACTAGCTACGGGTTGGACGGTCTGCGGTTCCAATCCCGGTAGGGGCAGAGATTTTTCTCTACGTCAGAAAGTTCAGACCGGTACCGAAGCCCAACCATCCTCCTATTCGGTGGGTACCGGAGGATCTCTGGGAGGCCGCGGCCAGGTCCTGATGCTGACCACTCATCGCAAGACCCGTGTCTGCCTGCATGGCGTGTACAGGGACAGCTTAACTTTACCCCTTTACTCAGTACGACTCGACTGATTTTATTACATGCGCAGTGTTTCCTCCGCATGGTAGGACTCCATAAATGTTAATTATAGTGTGATTACTCCGACTCATACTTCTCCACATTTCGCTCTATTTCGCTGGAACTCTGTCACAGGCAGGCGCTTAAGGAAACGTTTTCTAAGGAAACAAATACACATAGGACGAGGCTTGTTTTGTTGAAACCTTTATGTCTGAATAAAACATAAACATAAACGGAGGGAGAAAACGTAAAAGAACAATTAAAATTGAATTGTTTTTGTAGCTTCTTTTGCAGCTTGTTTCTTTACTTCTATCCTCCCAAATCCTCTTTCCCCTTGCCGTACATTTATTCCGAGCCCGCTCGCCATTAATAACTGAACTGATATACCTTTCTTTTCCAGTTAAACCTGCTTTAAACTTGTATATAGAGCTGTTGTACATAACTCAGAACGTTTAATTAAAACCTGGATCTACAGCACTGCGTAGTTTTAGTTATGGGTTCAGCGTGGCATAGAATTTAATACACGGGGATTTTTAATTCACGTCAGGATTTTCGTATTCACATGAGCATTTTTCTGTCAATATCCGTGTAATGTGTTTAAAATACCATTGACAAGTCTATTTCATCGTGTCGGGTCCAGCATTTTCAAAAATGAAACGGAGGTATATTCCAGGGAAAATATGAAGCGACAGAAATGTGCCACCTTGTGTAGGAAAGGAACGCAGGCACATTGGTCTCAGTTTTATTGTGAGGAATGGGTTGGCCTGTGATTTAAAAAAAAAAAAAGGTTGGGGCATGCGTTTCTTGAGAAATGATTTTTAGAATATTTTGCTTATGCGAAACACTCGACTGTTCCCTGGTATTGTAATTTGTACTGAATTTCCATCTTCAGATTTAATGAGGTCGCATGACCGTTGCGGGGTACAGGTGCTCCCTTACAGCACAGTTTTCTGCAATTTTGTTAACAAAAATATCTGAGGATCCGGAGAAAACCATAGTAGTTGCATCTCTTCAATTCAGTCTACTTTAAAGCAAATGAAGCAAGTACGAAGTAGCGTAGTTCTTGAGGTCTTGGCACTTTTTGGATGTTACGCTGCGTTGGTTGGTAGTTACTGACGTTTCGGGACGGTCTGTCGGTTCCATCTTCAAGGTTCAAGCAGTCCAAGAAGTCTTCTTCGACTGCCAGCTACCACCTACCAGCAAATGCTGCCTAGTATCCCAGAAGAGCGAAGACCTTAACAACGCCACGGTGGAAGCCTCTACTGCCTTCTCGAACGATAGGCCTATCGCATATCGTTGAGAAAGCGGCTGCAATAAGAAGCATTGACCTTAAGGTGTTTCATCCCCATTGTGTTAGGTCAATAATACAAAGCTGTAGTGTGTGTATATCTATATATACATACAGTCATGAACACAACAATATTACAATTAGTAGCGATATATAATATGTAACTACATGTTTCGGCCCTGTATGTAGGCCATCATCAGGTTGTCCAAATAACTTATTAAGTGACTACACAGTATGTGGGGTAATTTTGGAAGGGGGACGAGATCTCGTCTTACATCATAAATCGTGGGATTAGTAAAAGTAGAAATAAACATGTTAAGGGGTTACATCAATTGTGAACATCTTATAATTCTAACATGCAAATTAGGTAGTAAAACCATCGTACTGTCATGTTTCATCAATTGCCAACAATTGCTTATATATCACACATAATGTATAGTCACTTAATAAGTTCTTTGGACAACCTGATGATGGCCTACATACAGGGCCGAAACATGTAGTTGTATATTATATATCGCTACTAATTGTAATATTGTTGTGTTCATGACTGTATGTTTATATAGATATATACACACTACAGCTTTGTATTAAGAAGCATTGACCTTTGTGCTAGGCTCACAACAAATCTTTGGTATATTTTTAGGCGCGTTTCCGCTTCGATATACTTTCTGCACTTAGGATATATTTATTAGGGTGATGCCTATACTTTAGACGTACCATTACAGTATTTAAAGATTACTGCCTTCTGGAGCGTGATGCCGTCTAGCCCGGTAGATATTGATCGACGTTTCTGAGTGACCTGCTGCCTCAGTCGTATGTGTATAACATGGATGTACCTAACCTCACATCCAAGAAGACTGCAATGCTAATAGTTCATAAGCCATCATAAATTCACGATGTAATACAGCACGCTGTACAGGCCGTCTTTACCCCTTCGAAAATTCCACGTTTTCTTGAGGTAGGCCTCATGTTTCGAGTCTTCGCCGGAGCATCTGCTGTTCCGATTGCTGTATTTTGTTGTTCTCACCAGTTCTTGCAGCTGAAGACTGAACTGTACTTCGAAGCAGCACACAGACAGCCTCCCAAATCCGATCTAGTGCACCGCACGTAATGCGCTGCATGATGTACAGTTCCTGAGAAGCTGATTGTCAAGCAGTCCCCCCACCCCCTTATGTGGAAACAAAAGTTACCTTCTCGCGTTGACAAGAGCCTACCGATGTTCCCTGTCCTGTGCTGCATAGAACGCACTTCACAGGCTTTAGCTGTATGTAAGACATCAATTTTAATATTATTCTCCCATCTTTGTATACCCCTTCATTTGTAAAGGTCTCGTGGTTTGGACAGCGAATCGTCCCTGTAGGCCCTGTATGGTTTAACCATCAGTGTATTAAATACACTTTAAAAGTGTTGACGTAACTACACAGTTCGTAACTTGACACTGCCTCTGGTTGGCTGCCCACTTACTGTCCTGAAAAGCACGTGGTGTCCTCTTTTGGCTACTGTCGATGCACTTCTTCAATTTAAATTACTGCCTGCAGATGTAGCTTACTTGTTGTACACGGCACAGTAGAGATGTTCACACAACGCACGATTTCGCTGTTTGTAGATCGCAGTCTTCATCTAGGTCTAGTACCGTTTGAGAAGCGAAGTGAAGATAAACTGGACAATTGACATAGACAGAGGAAAGCGAAGCAGGCAATTGGCGCTTTTGGTGTAGAAGTGTAGTGAAGATTCCTGTAGGCATATCAGGTGTATCAGTATTCTGCAAGGGTAGCGGGAAAGGGAAGAGTAGAGTTGTCCCAGTCCATGTCAGGAAGGCGTGTAGTGAGAGTAGATTCTACGGCTGTACTCATTCTGAACCTCGACAATAGACGAAGCCGAGTGGTCAACATCACGCTTCGGCAGCTTCCCCCCCCCCCCCCCCCTTTCTTTTAATAGGGGGTTTTTGTGGGCTTTAGAGGGGGCCGGGTGGTTTTGGGGAAGAAAAAAAATTTTTTTTCTTTTTGGTTTCAAACCCCTTAGCC